>Ga0308159_1001373_pt1 | contig 36210 bp, 42 predicted proteins | sample PhyCR1_FD_201040 | JGI IMG/M metagenome (GOLD analysis project Ga0308159, IMG submission 201040) | Phyllosphere microbial communities from UC Gill Tract Community Farm, Albany, California, United States - DLSLC.R1 | ecosystem: Host-associated > Plants > Phyllosphere > Unclassified | place: USA... | reverse complement strand
CGCTGGCTGGCCGATGTACTGGAACGTCTCCCGACGTGCCCGAACAGCCAGATCGACTCGCTGTTGCCATTCCAGGACTTTATCTAAACCTAAATACGCTGTACAGGTGGGGCCGCTGGCCGCTTACATTGCAGAGGCGGCCGGGATCACTCGCGAAGCACTGTATAAAGCGCTTCGACCTGGAAGTGCACCGCGTTTTGACACTGTAAGTCGTGTCTGCACCGCGCTTGGCGTCCGCTTGGTCGTACAGCCGGCATAACGGTAACGAAAATTATCGATGGCAAACTCATCGCCGTTCAGCGCTGCGGGTCTCGACCAGCGCGCGTGGTTGATAGGTGACCTTAGAAGGGGCTGGGGAATAGGAGAGCCGAGGTGAGCTTTCCGCGCGTTTCCCTGTTGATCCGGGCTTATATGTTTGCGCCATCGAAGCTGTGCCCGCTTGCAGGCGATGCGTAGAAAATCGCGACTCTAGCCATACGGCCCAGCGCTCTGATTTTCGGATCAGGTCGGCGCGATATGCCTCATTAAACCGGGGCGTGCGCGAATGATAATTAGCGCAGCGCGTCCAGATGTCTCCGGCGTCCTGCCTGATGTGCAGCCGCAGGCGCCAAGCAGCCAGCTCATATGGGTAGCAGCCGGCGGTTGCGACGTCACGAGGAGATATCCCATAAATCGAGAGCTGCCTCAGATACGCAGTGTTGAACTGTAGCGGACCGACATCGTGTGTACCGTTGGCATTGCGTACCCACTGCCCTGCTTTCCCGCCCTCCTTTTCGGCAACGGCCAGCATGATGTTCGCAGGGATGCCGTACTGAACGGCAGCGGCAATTGAGCAGGTGACGCGCTCGTGCAAATGTGGTGGGAGATCCATCGGCATGTTGTCACCTTGCTGGAAAGGATTCAGTCCTGTTCGTCAGCGTCGCTTTCGCGGTCGCGGAAGGCGGCGACTTCGGCATCGGCGTCGATTGGCTGCTTGCCTACGGAGAGGCTATCGCCGTCAAAGCGGTTCGCTGCTGGCTTGCTCTGTACAGTAGCCCTTGCGTTGATGGTTGCCGCAATCTTTCCGCCAGTGGTATCGGCGACACGTTCGGCTGCGGACTCGCGCAGGTCGTTTCCCTTGGACTTGGCGACGTCCCAGGCGCCGGCAGCCAGATTGGCGACAGTGGCGCCCACAATTCTGGCGCTCTTTCCTGGCATCCCACTTGAACCGCCTGTGCTCTTGCCGCTTGGCGCTTGGGCGGATTGCGGTTTGGCTTCCGACGCCGACGCAGTGCTACCTTGGTTTTCACCACCCTGCCCCGGCGACGCGGACTGGGCCGAACCACTTGCGTCGGCAGCACTGGATGGACTCGCAGAGGACGATGCGCCACCATCACCCATGGCTGTAGCAAGCGATGGTCCCGATCCGCCTGATGAGCCGCTGCTACTGTCGCCAGCACCTCCAGCGGCGGTCTCCAGCGCCTTCGTTCCCGCTCCGCTTTCAGAAGCAAGTGCTTTCGAAAACGCCGCCATCAACGCCTGGGCTCCGCCAGCACCGCCGGCGGCCGCGCCCATCAGTGCGGCTCCGCCGGTGCTGATTGCGGCGCCGGCCATGGTGGCAGCGGCGACTGCTGCGCCGGCTCCGAATCCGCTGCCGAGGGAACCGGTATTACCGCCGGCCAGACCACCAATCAATCCGGGAATTGTCTTCACGAGTGCAAGCATTACTGCCGCCACCACCAGCATAGTGCCGAGTTCCTTGAGTTTGATGCCTCCACTCATAGAAGCATAATATTGGTCTATAAAAGACTTACCTATGCCAACCAGCAGCACCATAGCGAAAAGCTGGCCTGCCACATTAAGAACTGTACGGAAGTACCCGATCGCCATCTCCGAAGTCCATCGAGAGCCCCCAAAGCCCAAGAAAAATATGCCAGCGTAGGCAAGTATCCAGGAACTAATGAGGAGCAAAAGCATGTTCACTCCCACCAGCGCGAAGACGACCAGGATGACGGCGGCAATAAGTATTCCGCAAATGCTGTCGTCCAGGTCCCAGATCGACGAATCCTCAACCACTTTCATGAAGATGTCGAAACCGATATCCACTATGCCTGAGGGTGCCAACGAAGATCCAAGTCCGGTAGCCTCCGCTCCAACCTGGCGCAGCGAATCCATGATGGACACAGCAAAGACCGGGCCGTTGATTAACAGCCACCAAAAGAAGCCGGTGAAAATTGTAAAGCGAATAAACTCGGCATAGAATTCGCCAAGATCTGCCTTACGCATCACCATCATTCCAAAGGTCCAAACCATGCTGATAAGTGCGAGGGTCCAGAACAGCCAACTGGCCCTCTTTGTGATGGTCGCCGCCCAAGTGGTGGCTACTGCTGCGTAGCGTTCGATCACATTGTCGAGCAAGCCTGAATTGTCAATTTCGGCATGGGCGTAGGACGAACTAAACACTAGCAATATAAGCAGGAGAAAGTAGCAAATCCACTGCCGTGACGCCGGCGATTTCATTTTCCCACCTCACCACTCTCTGGGCTTGCTCGGTTTGAACTTTGGCCCGCCACGTGGACAATACTTCTCCAGTTCGGCTTTACGTGCAGGGTCCTTGGTCTCGTACATTTCTGCGCATGCGGTCTTCCGCCTGTCTTCGCAAGCGCTAAGCATAAGAATCATGGCAACCGCTACTATTACTTTCGCTGGCATGGCAATCTCCTTACCAATTCTTTACGGGGCTTCTACGAAATGTGCCTTCTCGTAGACTGGCGGTTGCAGCAGCAGTCCTTGCCTCGCGATCTGCGATTGCCTGATTGCGCGTAGCAATGACATTCTGCTGCGCAATCAACAACGCGCGAATCTGCAACAACTGGTTAGACTGATGACTCGCCAGTTGATTCGCGTGTCCGATCGCCGCCAGTTGGCCGTTGGCGCCTTGCGCCGCAGACTGGAGTCGCTCCAGCTGCCGCGCATCTGTCTGCAGGCTCTCCTGCTGCCGGTCCAGGCCCCGGAACAGCGCATCGTTCGCCCTCTTCTGCGACTCAGACCCCAGGCGCTCCGACTCCGTCATCGCGTCCCACTGCGCCTGCGTGCAGCCGTTCACCGAAAAGCATGGCGATCCACGGTACTCGCTGGTGTTCCTGAACTTGCGCAGGTAGGCGTCGATGCTTCCCAGGCTGGCCTTGTAGTGGTCCAGCGTGTTGATCGACGTCCGCAACTGCTGCATGGTCACATTCGCCGCATCCCAGATCTGCTGCGACGGCGCCGTCGTGTTTTGCAGCATGTTCTCGTACTGCTGCAACTGCGTGCGGTACTGCTCGATCTGCTTCAGGGTGTGCGCCACGTTTTCAATGGCGGTGATCAGGTTCTGGCTCAGGTTGGCGCCGTCGATCACCGGGATGCCGGTGCTCATGGCCGGGTTGCTGATGGTCATCAATGACGCCATCAAGATCGCCGCGATCTGCGCGGGGACCGGTCTGCGTTTCAGGGGTTTCATGACTTCTCCTTGGTGTTAATAGTCAAACGGTTTATATGGTTTCGAAAACGTCATGTCCTTGATGACGATGACGTTGAAACGGTAGCCGGGTCGAATTTCCAGCGTCGGTGCGATGTTGAGGTTCTTGGCGATCATCTGCGCCGTCGCCTGGCCCAGTTGCTGGCCCATCGCTTCACTGAGCGCGCTGCCCGCTGTCGGCCGGGCGTTGGCGTTGCCCGTCTGCGGCTGGCTCAGCGCCACGCCTGCGGTGACGCCCGACATCAGGAATGCGGACGAGAACACGCGGAAGTAATGGTTGTTGACCTCGTCCTTGAAGCCGCCGTAGCCAGCGCCGTCGCCCCCCGGCATGGCGCCGATGTCGAGCGCCTTCCCGTCCGGGAAAACGATGCGCTGCCAGGCGATCAGGATGCGCGACTGGCCGTAGGCGACGTCGCTCGCGTAGCTGCCCACCAGCCGCGAGCCCTGCGGAATGAGCTTGTACTTGCCGATGGGTGTGTCGTACACGTCCTGGCTCACCTGCGCCACGATCTGCCCGGGCAGCTCGGAATTGATGCCAGAGATGAGCGTGGCCGGCACCACGAAGCCGGCCCGCAGTTCGTACGGAGAACGCGGCGCCTCGACGCGGGAGTCCAGGCGCCAGCGGTCCTCCTTGGCGGAGCCTGCAAACTGGACGATGTCGTTGCGGCGGCCCGGTGCTGCGCTGGCCTCAGAACCGCCGGGACTCTGGCCATCGACCGCGCCGCCGCCCTGGATCTGCCGCAGGCGCGCTGCATACGCGGCTGCAGGGTCGTCGCGGGTGCTGTCCTCGATCTGCTGGCGTACCGATGCCAGGCGGGCCAGCATAGTGTCGGCGCCTGCGATGGTGCCGATGCCCGGCCCTGTCCCTGTCCCTGTGCCGGTCCCGGTGCCACCTGGCGCGAGCGGGCCGGAGGCGGCGCTGCGCGGCGCGATCACGGCCAGGCCCGTCCTTGCCCTGACCGCTTCGTCGAACTGCTGCATCTTCATCATGCGAAAGCGCATGGCCTCCTCCTCGCGCGGGGTCGGCCCGGCGTTGCCCGACTGGCCCTGCGAGCCAGGTGGCAGCGGCGGCAAGTCGAGGTTATCGGGACGGGCCACCAGGATAGCTCCTGGCGCAGGTTCCACCGGGAGCGTCGGCGGCGCTGGCGCCTTGGGCTGCACCATCCCGTCTTTCTGGCTGCCTGCGATTTCCTCGGCAAACATCTTGGTATTCCCCTTGCGCAGGTCGTCGGCGGGCTTGGCGCCCTGGTGCTGGTTGGCGGCCCGGTCCCATGCCACCAGCGCCATGATCAGCAGGAACACGCCCAGCGCGCCGGCCACGATGTAGATCGGCAGGTTGTTGACGCGGCGAACACCGGAACGGCCGGACTGATCGCCGGGCGACGCTTCCGGCGCCATGTCCGCATCGGCACTGTTGCTCATGGCTTTACTCCTTCCTGATCCAGTTACTTGCCGGTACGGCCGCGCCGGCATCGAGCCGGTACAGCCTCGATAGCGGCTGGCCGTTAAGCAGCAAGGTCAGGCGCCATAGTCCCAATTCGGCTTGCTGGTCCACGATGTAGGCCAGCGTTGTTGGGGCCGTCTGCACCGCAGGGTTACCTGATGTATTGACCGCCGCAACGGCCACAGGTTCCGCGATGGCGTAACCGGCGCTGCGCAGCACCGTCGTCAGCGCGGCGCCAAAGTCGTCCTGCATCGGGTGCAGCAGTTGCAGGCGGGTATGGGCCGGCGGGTACAGTGCCGCTAACTTTTTTACGGCATCGGCCGCTACGGCCTGCGCGAAGGCTGGCGTGGCCGCGGGGGCATCGGGAAAATAGCCGTGCAAGGCCGGTGGCGGCGCGCTGGCGCAGGCCAGCAGGCTGAACGCAGCGGCAGCGACAAGTGGAAGGCAGCGCATGTCATTTCCCCCTCGTGATCGTGACGCGGTCCTGGTCGCGGCCCACGCCGGCGATCAGGATGGCCTTGTCGAAAACGGTATCGACGATGTAGCGGTGGCCCTGGAGGCGGTAGTTGACCATCACCGTTTCATCGCTGGAGAACCAGCCGCCCTCCTTGCGCACCACCAGCAATGTCGGCGCTTCTGTCTGCGCCATCGCGGCGGGCATCTGGATCACCGTCTTGACGCCGTCGTTAAACACGCGCACCGGCTTCCATGGCGCGGTGCCAGACACCTCGTATTTAAAATTGAGGTCGCCGAGATACTCGCCGGTCTCCGGAATGGTGCGCTCCTGCCGCTCCTTCTTCTCGCGGGCGCGCACGACATCCCACTTCGCCAGCGCATCCTCCGGGTAGGTGAAGCTCACCTGCGGCATGAATTCGGTACGGTGGGAGCTGAGCCTGATGTGGTAAGTGCGCCGGCTGGTGGTGATCACCAGGTTGGTTTGCAGCCCCACGTCGAGCGGCTTGAGGATCAGGTGCTGGACCTCGGTGGCGCCGGCGCCGCTCACCGCCGGTTCCACCGTGAAGCGCGGATCGCCCACGTGCAGGTTGTTGACCTGCTCGCCCGGCTGCAAGGCGATGTCGCACACTTGCAGCACGGCGCAGACCACGCTGGCCTGCTGTACGCCGTAGATGAAGCGCACTGCACCGGCTGGTCCCGCGAACGGCTTGATGCCAGTTGCGGCGCCCTTCTCCCAGCGCTGGGCGATGGCCAGCGCCTCCTTGTCCTGCGCCGTCAGGCGCGGATTCTTGCGGTCGAAGTAGGCGTCTGCCGGATCGTCGCTGGTCGGCGCCGGCAGCGGTTTTGCTGCCTTCGCTGCGGTATCCTGCGCCGCCACGATCGGCGACAGCGCGCACAGCGACAGGATGGTCAAGAGCTTGCGCATCATGTTCCCCTCTAAAGTTGTTTCGACCAGGAGAAGTCGCGCACGTGTACCCCCAGCGGGTTGTTGCGCAGGTCTTCCTCGGTGGTCTCGGGCGTGGCCGGTATGACGTAGACGGTGACGAGCGCGCGCCAGCGCTGCGCTTCGCCTTTTTTGACGCCCTGCCGGTCGCGGACGGTCTCCATCCAGTCCACCTGCCAGGTATCCGGCGTTTGCGGAATGACGGACGTGATCTCGATGCTGGCTGTTTCCCGCGCGGCGCGCTTGAACGGGTTGCTTTCCTCGGTGCCGTTGAGCCATTCGTTGGCCTTGGCGGTGGCAGGATCGTTCGGCGCAAGCATGGCGTACACCTTGAAGACCGCCTTGCGCTGCAGGGCGATATCGGGCGTGACCAGGCGCATGCTGCCGACCCAGTCGGCGACCGACGCGTGCAACACGCGCTGGTCGATGGGCGCTGCGCGGTCCGCGCGCGCCACCGCCTGCTGCTGGCCGTGCCGGTCCACCTCCACCACGTACGGCACGAAGCGGGACTGGCTGCCGATGTAGACCATGCCGCCCACGCCCGCCAGGGCAACCAGCAGCGCCAGCACGCCAAGCAGCTGGAACATCTGCCGGCTAGCGACGTTGGCCGCACTCTGGTCGTTCCAGGTACGGCGCGCGGCCAGGTACGGGTTTTCGCTCTCGCCCTGGCGCCGGCCGCCATCGAGGATGGTCGGCTCGACCCGCTGTTCGCCTGCTGCAGAGGTTGAGCGCCGGCGCGCCAGCCTGCTGATCATTGTCCCGATATTCATTGTCGTGCTCCGTAGTCTTTAAGATCGAGCCCCTTGGATGCCAGCCAGGCATCGCGCCAGCCGTCGCCCCTTTCCGCCTCCAGCTGCCTGATGGCGGCGATCGATTCCTTGTCGGTGGAGCCGGCGAACGCCATTGCCAGCGGCCCCAGTGCCGCCTCGTACAGGCGGCAGCCGCTCTCGGACACGACGTAGTACTGGCGCTTGGGAACGGCGGTGGCGATGATCTCGATTTGCCTGGCGTTGAGGTTCATCTGGCCGTACAGGGCCGCCGCCTCCTGGCTGCGCGCATCGCGGTTGGACAGGTAGATCTTGGTGGCGGTCGATTCGACGATCACGTCGAGGATGCCGCTGCGCGCCGCGTCGGACAGGCTCTGGGTGGCCAGCAGCACTACGCAGTTTTTCTTGGCGAAGGACTTGAGCCACTCCCGGATCTTGTCGCGGAATGCCGGGTGGCCCAGCATGATCCACGCTTCGTCGATCACGATCATCGCCGGCTGTCCGTGCAGGCTGCGTTCGATGCGGCGGAACAGGTACAGCAGCACCGGCAGCGCGAACTTCTCGCCGAGGTTCATCAGCTCCTCGATTTCAAAGGTGGTGAAGGTGGACAGGTTCAAGCCATCTTCCTCGGCGTCGAGCAGGTGGCCCATCAGCCCGTCCACCGTGTACTGCTTGAGCGCCGCGCGGATATCATGATCCTGGATGGTGAGCGCAAACTCGGTCAGGGTGCGCGCGGCGCTGGCATGCATGTTCACCACGGCCCGGCCGATCTCGTTGCGCTGGTCCGGCGTGGAAGCGACGCCGTTGAGCGCCAGGATGGTATCGATCCACTCCATGGCCCAGGCGCGGTCGCTCTTGGTATCGAGGAATTGCAGCGGGCAGAAGGCCAGCCGGCTGTCGTCGGCGGCCACCGTGAAGTGAGCGCCGCCCACGCCCCTGGTGGTCGGGTACATCGACATGCCCTTGTCGAACACGAAAATCGACATGCCCATGTAGCGGCACGCCTGCATGGCGATCAATGCAAGCATGGTGGATTTGCCCATCCTGGTGGGACCAAACATCAGTCCATGTCCGAGGTCGCGCACGTGCAGGTTCAGGCGAAACGGCGTGGAACCGCCAGTCACGCAGTGCATCAGCGGCGGCGACTCTGGCGGATACATGGGACACGGCGCATGGTGCGCGCCGGTCCAGATAGTACTGGTGGGGAGCAGGTCGGCCAGGTTCATGGTGTGAATCAGCGGACGGCGCACGTTCTCCACCCCGTGGCCCGGCAGGCTGCCAAGAAAGGCGTCCAGCGTGTTGATGGTCTCGACGCGGGCGGTAAAGCCGATGCGGTTGATGGCTTTTTCCAGCAGGCGCGCGGCGGCGTCGAGCTTGTCGCGGTCCTCGTCCATCAGGATCACCACGCTGGTGTAGTAGCCTTGCGAGACCATGCCGCTGTTGGTCTCCGCGATGGCCGACTGCGCGTCCGCCACCATCGACATGGCGTCTTCGTCGATGCTACCAGTGTTGGTGTTGAACACCTGGTCGAAGAAGCCGCGCACCTTCTGCTTCCATTTTTTGCGGAACTTGTCGAGGTGCGCTACCGCTTCGTGCGGGTCCATGAAAATGAAACGCGACGACCAGCGGTATTCGCACGGCTGTTCGCCCAGCGCGGTCAGGATGCCCGGCGTGGACTCCAGCGGAAAGCCCTCGATGGCGACGGCCTGCACGAACTTGCGCCCGATTTTCGGCACGACGCCACTCCACATCTCCTGCCCGCCGATCAATGCGTCAAGATACATGGGATTGCCGGGCAAGAGCACCGGGTGGTTCAAACCCGTGACGCAGAACTGCAGCCAGCGCAGAAAGTCGTCATGCGTTGCGGTGCCGCCGCCCTCCTGCGCGATCCGCTCGCTGCGCAGGCGCTTGAGGCTGACGGCGGCGGACAGGCGCGACTCGATGTTCATGCATTCGCGCTTGAAGTAATCGATCAGGTTGCGCGTGCGCGCCTTGCGGTCCTGCGGCGCCGCTTCGTCGTCGAACATCATCTCGACGAACTTGCGCTGCGCGAGCAGCGGTGGAAAGTACGTCACGGTCAGCACAAACAGGCCTTCGTACATCGTGCCAAGCTTTTCGAACAGGCGGCGGCGCTCCTCGTCCACGGCAGCGCTGAGCGGATCGGGGAAATGCGAGGCGCTCGCCGGCGGATAGCTGGCGGCAGCGCGGCGCACGGCATCGACGTGGATCATCCAGCCGCTGCCCATGCCGGCCAGTGCCTGGTTCAGGCGGAACGACACCATCTCGCGCTGCTCCTCGGTGCTGCTGGCGTTGTCCTCGCCCTCGTACAGCCAGGCGGCCATGAACGAGCCGTTCTTGCCGACGATGACGCCGTCGTCCACCATGGCGGCGTAGTTGAGCAGGTCGGCGAAGCCGGCGCCTTTCGAGCGGTGGCGTTTGAGCTCCAGGTGGCTGCCGGCGGCACGCAGCCGCAGGTACAGCAGGAGCAGCATCACGGCGCCGAGCAGCGCGATCGCAGTAGTGATGGCGGTAATCATTTGTATTGCTTTCCCTGGCTGTTCGGATTGACGCGGAACGGCGTGCTGCGCGCCGGGTAGTACGGCCGGTAGCGGCGGTGGCGCATGTACACGAAGCGCAGCTTCGGATCGGACTTGGCCATCAGCCGGCACAGGTACAGCGCGCAGAACCACAGCAGCAGGCCGACGACCGTGGCCCTGAGTTCCTGCGCGCTGAAGATCAGCGCGAACGCCATCACGCCGGAGAACATCACCAGCTCCCGGTCGCCGCCCATGAACAGGTTCTGGCGGTTGCCGGCCCGGCGGATGGGGATCGCGCGCAGTGCCATGATCAGGCCACCCGGTTCGTGAGCATCGCGGTCATGTGGCGCAACTGAGTGGTTGAGACATCCTGCAACGCTGCGATTTCCGCGCCACGACCGAAGAAGGTGCTCATCACGTTTTGTGCGCCCACCAGCAGCGCCATCACCAGCACCAGGAAGATCAAGGTGCGGAAGAAGCCATTGAGGTCGCCGCCGAAGATCAGCACACCGCCGGCGATGACGATGCCGATGATCGACAGCGCAAAGGCGACAGGCCCCGTCACCGAGTTGCGCAGGTTGGTGAGCCAGGATTCGTACGGCAGCGAGCCGCCGGTGCCTTCCGCCGCCCAGGCGGGGTGCGGGGCCAGCACCAGCAGCGCCAGCAGCATCACGGCGAACAGGGCGAGCAGCCGGCGGCGGCTCCAGTCGGTGGGGATCATTTTTGCGGCATTCATGTCAGTCTCCTTAAATGGTGCGGGTGAGATATTGACCGTCCTCGTAGCCGGAAATCTCGATGACTTCCTTGACGCGGCGGCCTTCGGGGGTGCGGGCGATATGGACAATCATGTGAACCACCTCGCCGATCAGCGGTTCAATGTCTGTGGGCGCCGCGTCATTGCGGCTGATGAGGGACTTCAGGCGCCTGAGCGCCGCGTGCGAGTTGTTGGCGTGGAGCGTGGCCGCGCCTCCCTCGTGGCCGGTGTTCCAGGCGTCGAGCAAGTCGAGCGCTTCGGCGCCGCGCACCTCCCCGACCAGGATGCGGTCGGGCCGCATGCGCAGGATGACCTTGAGCAGCGCCGTCATCGTCACATCGATCGTGGTGTGGTACTGGACGTAGTTCTCGGCAGTGCACTGGATCTCGCCGATGTCTTCGATGATGCACATCCGCTCGATGGGGTCGTGCCTGACCATCTCCCGGATGATGGCGTTGATGGCGGTGGTCTTGCCGGAGCCGGTACCGCCGCTCACCAGGATATTCAGGTGGCGGTGGATGGCTTCCACCAGCGCCTCGTAGTGGCGCTGCGACATGATGCCCGCCTCCACGTACTCCTCCAGCGTGAACACGGCAACCGCCCGCTTCCTGATGGCGAACGTCGGCGCGGTGACGATGGGGCCGAGCTGGCCGGAGAAGCGTGAGCCGTCGATCGGCAGTTCGCCTTCCACCAGCGGCGTGCTGGCGGTGACGGTCTTGCCGAGCGAACTGGCCACGGTGCGGATCAGCGCCTCGCCTTGCGCGGCGCGCAAGCTGCCGATGCAGCGCATCGATTCTCCCAGCCGCTCATGCCACAGGCGCCCGTCCGCGTTGAGCATGATCTCCACCGTGCGCGGGTCGTGCAGCGCCGCCAGCAGGACCGGGCCTATGTCCCGTTCGAGCTTGCGCTGCGCGCGCGCCAGTGTTTCGTTGTCTGCCAGACCGTCCATGACTTGCCTCCGTCGATGGATCTAATCTAGCGCACGCAAAAACTGGCGGACACCGCAATCGGCACGAAATCGCGCGTAACGTGCGCTGCGTTTGCGCCAGCGCAAATCAGGCGGTCTGGACTGTTGAGGCGGGGAAAAGTGTGGGCGTGGAAAGTGGATTCAGTGAATCTATTCTGCCCAGGTCTTGACCAGCAAGAAAATGGTCGGCCCGCTCAACACGGCTCCCGGGCAGTCGCCTTGGCTGATCGAGACCAACCCGGGGCCGGGGCGATGAAGAAATCCTGAGCATCACAACAGCTCGAAGCCAGGAGAACCCGTGCGACGAAAACGTGGTCCAAGGCTACGAGGGAAGTGCGCAACAATGAAATGTAAGGGAGGCAATGTCATGTTTTTCCATAAGATTGCTGAGACAAAGGACGTCTGTTTCTCGCGTTCCGAAGTGCAGCTTCGTGACGGCAAGCCCGAGCTGAAAATCGGCGGCCTGATTTTCCACAGCGCAATCGTTGCAGAACACATTCGAGTCGTGCAGGAAGGTTCCACCGCGCGGATCTTGATTGGCATGGCGCTGGCCCGCCCAGGAAAAAGCGGCCGCTTTGAAGTGACGGTGCAGCTGTCCGACAATATCGAGCGCGTGGTTTTTGGATCCGCGGGGAACGAAGTGTGGCGCGATGAATCCGACGGGCGCGGCCCCTGTGCTTTGAGGGCGCCATGCGGGTCAAGATGTCGATAACGAAATTATCTTGCATCAATTTGCCGTGGTCTCAATGCGGTAGGGTGGAGTGAGCTACCCGCAAGCATTGCGGCGATGCAAACGGATATTGCGCCGACAAATTCATCGACCTCTTAAAGCATCCCATGGGAACTCTCTACAACAATATATTCCTCTTTATCGGCATTCCCTGCGCTCTGTTTTTCTCGGCCCTTCAACTCTACGGTGAGGCAAGCGAAAAATTCGGGGAGCGCCTACGTCTGTTCACTGCGCAAATGTACTTCAGTTCCGCTGTCCTGGCGGCTGGACCAGTGTTTGTTTTTGTAGCGTTCGCTAATCGGTGTACATCGGCCGAGCACTTTTATCCATTGTGGGCAACGTTGTTGGTACTCGTTGGCGGGGTGGTTGTCGCGGCCTATGGCAATCTTGGGCGCCCGATTCAGGTCCAAAAATGGACAATCATCATCCAGGGACTGATCCTTGCATTCATCCTGTGGACAGGCATATTGCCGGTCATGCTCTTTGACTATCTCGGATCTGGTCTCCAGATGAGCGGCGGGTCACGCCAGATTTGCTGAACCCAAAAACGGACCGACAAGTCTGATTTTTACTATCATCAGAGCCATCTTTAGTGGTTTTCTTAGTGAAATGATGTCCTGTGGCTTCCATGGCCGGGTGCCAGCCGGCGGGGTGTCGTAAAGCATTGCCCATGGTCGAGTATTTTCCACGACCATGAGCGACAGGCTTTCGCCTAGTCTTCAGGTCTTTTCGTAGCGGAGGGTCTTGTTGCCGAACCCAAGGTGGCGCGATACGCGCGCCTTACCGACGCTGACGACGGCAGACATAGGCACCTGGGTGGACGTGCCATCGCGATAAGCACGCGCCGAACTGCCCACGTCAGCTTTAACGCCCAGTTTCTCAAGCGCCTGTAATCCCACCTCCACCAGGCTGATGACCGGGACCGGCTTGCCTGAGATGCTCGATTCGCGGGTCTTCACGTAGACACCGTACCCCGCCTTGACGAGCTTGCCCTTCTTTGTGGCTTCGCGCAATGCACGGCCAACTTGGTCATAGCCGCCAAGCTTGTCGAAATCCTTGCGCAGAAAAACATTGGCCTTGGATCGCTTCAAGCTCTGGTCCAATCGTTTTTCAATAGCGAATTTCGGCATCAAAAATCTCGCGAAGATACGACAATGATGTCGTATCTTTGCACGCGTCGCAGTTGGGGGCAAGCGAAAGATCATTGTTTCGAAACAACTGGAGCGGCCAGATCACAGGATACCGTTGACGTTCATTATTCTTTCGTCGAGGCCAGATATGACTGTTGCCACTACTTCCCGTTTTCGCCAGCGTTTGAAGATCATCGTCATCGCCGCCTTTGTCCTTGCGCAGGTCGAACGCGCCGTTGCCGCGACCGCTCCAACAAATGACACGCTTGTGCATCATCGCGATGCGAAAGCTGCCCTGCTGGGACCTGATCTTGATGGCAACGGCGTACGAGACGACCTTGACGATCTCGCGCAACAGCACTTTGGCAATGATGAGCGTGTCGCCAAAGCAATGCGGAATTTCGCGATCACTACGCAGCGCCTCATGATCACCACGACGCCACAGCAGTCGGCCAAGGCGCATCCGGGGTACCGCCGTGCCGCCGGTTGTGTCAAAGGGCTGGCCGAGATCGAATCATCGCTCAAACTAGACGCTATCATCGAGTTCGCAATGATGATTGCAGACACAGGTGTCCGGCAGGATGCTCTGCGTGAGCATTTCAATCGGGTGGTGGCCATGAAGCTGGACTTGCAAGAAATGCCGCAGTTTGATGCCGCATGCCTGGAAACACCCGGTATTGCCGACCTGCGCCAGCCAGCGGATGAGTGAGACAGCGGCGGCCGGATGGCCGTCTTGTTCATCGATCCTACTTCGGCGCTGCCTTCAAGGCGGCCCGTGCAGCGCGCACCTGCTCGTCAACCGCCCCCTCGCACCACTTCCCCCATTCTGGCGCGTGGTTGACGACAAAATTTACGTCGCGTATACGTTGCGCATGGGCCTCCATAGCGGCGACGCGCTCGGGTGTGTTGGCGATCATCTCTGCCAATTCCTCGATCGCACGGATGTTAATTCCTTTACCTTCTCGTATCAGCGCGCCGAGGCATTCTGCAGAACGTATACTCATTGAGTGCGCCGCCGATGACGCCTGTTCATCGGTTGCAGCAAGGGCATACCGCGAGGCGATCAAGGCGTTCTGCACGGTGCGCAACACGCGCGCGTCGTTGCCGAATGTTTTGGTCACGAAGGCTTCCAGGTCATCCCGGATACCGTCGTCATTGCGGTCGGGACCAGCGAGTTCGGCAAGTTCGCCAGGACTGGCGGTCTTGCCCGCATCTGCTGCCAGTGCACCTGAACAGGCAAGGCTTGCGACGATGGCGATGCACCAGAAGCGGCGCAGACCGCACGTAACAGATCTCAAAGCAGAGGTGGTGTTCGACATGGTTGATACTCCGTTCGTTGTACGAAGCTCAACCATAGGCGCTCCAGGCATCGTCCCCTTGCAGAAAAGCAAATTTTCACGGGATAGCTCCCCTGCTGGAGAGGCACCCGGTAACACCTCTTGCGACTAGTATTCTTCTGTCGGTTTGGACCAGGCAGGTCGCTCAGCTTCCGGGATGTCCGGCTGGGAGAACGAGTCGACGAGCTTACCGGTAGCGAAGTCATACAGCGAAAGGGTTCCGGCGAAGTGCAGGCCGCCACAATCGATCGCGAGCTGCTTCCCCCCGTTCCAGAACCAGTAGCTTCGTATGAACGGCGAGCACTTGATACGCCGGTATCTGCCACCCCTGTAGGCCATGAGCGTGTCGGCGGTGACGTGGCGCTGGCCGTCGAGCTCCCAGGTCTCCCGCACCAGCCAGGCAGCCGTGCGCCTGTCGCCCGAGAGAGCGACACTCATCGCGCGGCCATTGGTCGTCAGCCGTCGTTCGCCACCCTGTGCCAGCGATACGTGGGCATTACTTTTACGGTCCAGGAAAATGTTGCTGAAAGTCTCGGCCTTCGCGCAGGCATCGCCGCAAAAAATGAACAAGACAAATGATAGGACACTTCGCATCGCATCGGCCTCCTGGTCATTTAACGGGATTTTCCCTAACAAAGTGGCGGACCACGATTAATCAGCGCCGCCGTCCACTATCTGCTTTGAAATGTGTGCGCTGCCGCCTGTCTTCGCGCCGGGTCAAGTCTGCAATTCAGCGCTTGAGCTTCCTGCGATTTTCCTCGTCCCAGCGCTTGACCGTAAACGCCTGGAAAGGAGTAAGCACGGCACTCACACGTACATACCCATCGGGCAAGCTCTGCGTGGTTTGTCCATCCATCAGCGCCGCCAGGGTGGCCTCATCGAGGTCGGTGATTTCCAGCAGCGCCGGCAGCGCGGTATTGAGTGCGCGGGCGATGGCGTCGAGCACCTTGAGCGAGGGGTTGGCTTTTGCATTGGTCAGGTCGGACAGGAACGACACCGAGATGCCAGCCTTGTCGGCCAACTCGCTCTTGGTCATGCCCTGTTCATCGAGGGTGCGCAGAACGTTGGTGAAGAATATCTGGTTGTACATGATGCGATGCGGTGTCCTTTGCGCGAATATCGTCCTGCGACATGTGGAACATGGGCTTGCGCTGACCGCTAGCGCCTGATACCGCGCCGCACTTGCTGGCCTTCCTGTTCACAGCTTGCCTTGCCTTGAGCGTAGTCGATCCGTGCCGCTGCGCCATGCGCAGGCGTCTGCGCGAAGGCATCGGCGTCGTGCCTGACGAGTGACTGTCCCGACTGCTGGAAAACCGCTTGCCGGTCCGCATGGACGATGACGCCAAGATGAGACTTGGCCTTGTCCGCTGGCTGCGCGGCATCGATGCGGTAAATGCCCGGCTTGAGCTGCCCTGCCTTGTCCACCTTGTTGGTCACCCATTTGCCGTCGCTCTCGCTTTGCAGCAGGCGCTGGCCGTTCATCACCAAGACCCTCTGGCTCATCTATTTCTCCCGGCATGGCGCGTCATCGCGGTCACTGTCGTTTCCGATCACTATAGTCTTTTGTCGAAGGAATTCTGCCGCCGATTGCGCCGGAAACCATCTGCATCAACTGCAGCATCTCGGCGCGGACTGCAGCAAGTTCCGTCTGACTGGCTGCGTCCTTTGCAGCCTGGGCGGCATTTGCGGCATGGGCGCGGTCAAGCTCGGTGCGCAGTTCATCGGCGCGCCGCTCGATCTCCACCGCGCGCGCTGCATGGGTGCGTACCTCTGCATGCGCCGCGCTCAAGTCCGACGCCATCCGGGATACCGATTCCAGGTGGGCGTGGGCCTCGGCCTCCAGTTCGGCGATACGTTGCCTGCAAGCAGCTTGTTCACTGTTGGCATGTTCCAGTTCAGCCGCCTGTGCCTCGAAGGCTACAACCATTTCGCGGTTCAGTTGTTCGTTTTCTGTGCGCTCAGCATCCCACGCAGTCCGCATATTTGCCATGCTCTGGCTAGCATGCTCCTGCGCTGCAACCCACAATGCCTCCAGCCCGGCACGGTGTATGTCGTGCAGGGTTGGAGGCACCTCTACCGGATCCGGCCTGCGGCCCACGATCTGCATACGGCGCCATTCCTTCATAACGCTGGTGGCGTCATTCATGCTGACGTGGGCGGCCTTGCGCACTGCGTCAACGGTGGGAAATTGCGCACGGCCGCCCTGATCAAACAATTCGTTCGCAGCGGCCATGATGCGGGTGGTACTGTCGGTGTTTTGATCCATGATGTCGCCCTCCTTCCGGTAATAAGAGTATTCCTCCCACTACGGCCAGGTTTGTGGCAAATCAAATGAAAACGATAGTAATAATATTATTATCACGGTAAGAATAATATTCCTCGGGTGGTAATAATATTGCTATCACTTGACCTGCCCCCACCACAACACGCGGTTACCTGGATGGTCGGTGCGCCCACCCTGCGACCACCAGCGTCGCCAGCGTTACCTCGGCCTCGCTGCCGTCGGCATAGCGTACCCAGACCAAGGTCGGCGCGGATGGTCGGCGCCGCAGCAACGGTGCGCAAATTTTATCGTCGTACTTGAACTGAAGCGCTCCGTGAAAAGCAGCGCCAGCTATAGACTCCGACTGCTGAGATTTACTGACGGGGAGTGCGCCAGCGACGACAGCCACGTCAGCAACTTCGTCAACAGTTTCCTGGCAAAGGAATTCGCGCAGCAGGCGAACCGTGCCGCGTGTGATTTCCTGGCCAGGTTCTGCTAGCCACCCACTCACGGTATCCGGCTGGATTCTCCAGGCCGACACAATTTCGTTAACCAACGTCACGTCGCGCACGCGCCCCGCATTGAACGCTTCGGCAATGGGCTCGGGCAGGTCCAGCAGCGCCGCATGCTGGGTGATGTAGGCGGCTGACTTGCTGATGCGCTGCGCTATCTCCTTCCGGCGCAGTCCCCGCGCCAACTCGCGGCCGATGTAGTCGGCAATTTCGCGCGCGGTCAGATCGTTGCGGTGCAGGTTTTCGACGACCTGGTCGGCTTCGTTGTAATCGTCGTCCACGAAAGCAGGAACGGTCTGCAAACCGGCCAGCCTGGCCGCGCGAAAGCGCCGGGCACCATGGTTGATGATGTAGCGGCCGGGATGCTGTGGATGCCTGCGCACTGACAGAGGTGTCTTGATGCCACGCCGTCGAATAAACTCACCGAGTTCGCGCAGGCTGGGCGCCGAAAAGCCTGGACTATTATCAGCCCTCGGCTGCAAGGGATCCTCGTCAATCAGGTCGAGAGGCAATTGCAGGGGACGGCCGGTTCCCCAAAGTGACCCCCCTCCCGCAGCCTCGTTAGCGGTGGCCAAGATAGCTGCCCAGGGGTGCGGTTACGGAAGAAATACGGCACGACGCCGCCGCCACCAGCACCACAATCCCCTTGATGCACATTACCTGGTGAGCGGAAGACCATGCGTTGGTCACCTTCTGCTGTTCTGACGACCACGGTACCAAGCACAGCATCAGCGCAGCCAAGGATAAAATTCTGGTGGGCATCGGGCATCCTGGTGGCTGAACATGAAGCCATGTTGCCTAGCGCCACCAGCAACTCATTGATGTTTATCAATGCAGGTCGATGCGCCACCGAAATTCGCGGCTAAAAATATGCGAGGGCGATCTGCCGGGATCGACAGGGCCTTTTAATTGGCTTGGACGCGCCAGCAAACTGCACGCTGCGCAGCGCAACGGCCAGCTACCTTTGAGGCAATGGTCCCCTGAGATTGACGCCTAATGCTTTCCGGTCAAAAGCGTGGCCCTGACGCCAAGCTTATCGCCAACGGACGCAACGAAACGTTCCGATAAAACTGCCCAGTCCCAGAACTCGAAGGCAAGCGTCACGAAGGCGATATCGTCGTGCTCCCAAAGCGGCAGTTCGCAGTCCACTTCGCAGTGGGGACATCGCATCACGTCGCACTCACCGCTGAGCCAAGATCCGCCGGTACGAAGGAGGTCGTCAACCGGAACAGGCTGTTGGCAGGAAGGACAGTGCGCAGAAAGAAACATCCCCTGGGGGTTGAATACCGGAGCACGCCCCAGCACCAGTCGCATATCCCTCATCCCCATTCGGAGCGAATTGGCGAAGCGAGTTGGATCCGGCCCCAGGTCCTCCAGGTTATGGACCTTCAAAAAATCTGGGCCGGGAGGGTAGCACAGGCCGTCATCAAAATCGCAGCCTGACGGCGCATCGAGAATGATGCGCTCGTCAGCAAGCCACGCGATGACCTTGTCCGCCAGCTGCTTTGCTTGATCCGGCGACAACACAGCACGGGCAAGAATTGCCTGGTTCCATGTACTCACGGCCTCCCCTTTTCCTTGTCAGCCACTGCATTGACAAGCAACGCCACCAGCATGGCGACGCCTGCCAGCACCGACAAGTGCAACCAGCCCAGCACGGCCGACATGCCGCCAATGAACACGATGCGTATCAACTGGACGATGACATCCGCGACCAGCACCCACCACAGCACCGGCCACAGGCCAATCAACAGCGATAGCAGCAGGAACAGCGGCGCGGCCAGTGCACCGGCAACCAGCGCAACACCCCACAGTAACCACCGCGTCGGCCCGGCGCCAGGCGTCGGCTTGGGCGGTGCGTAAAAGCGGCGATGAATCTTGGGAAACTCGATAATGCGTGCCATGCCGCCCTCCCCAATTGGCGCCAAATATTCAATCCTGAATCCGGCGGTTTTCGCCCCCTTGTGCCGCATCAAACGCGCGCAGGTTCGGCTCGTGAATTTAGCTGCTGAAGCACAGCTTGCGTACCAGTCAGCGCTGCACTTTGATCCATTCGATATTTCCGTTCCCTTTCGCTTTCCCGCGTGCGCAAGCCCCTCCATACTGGTTTCGTCATTTCGACATACTGATCGCGCTGTAGTTCGGCGCACGACCATTAGGAGGCTGTGATGAGCGAACGTATGCTGCATTTCATGGGTCCGTCCCGCTGGGATGAGATCGGCGTCATCGTCGGGGACCGGGTAGCCCTGCTCGACTTGCGCACCGCACTGGACGATGCACTGGCCACCGGCTCCGGCGGGACATTCAGTTGCCAGTCCGATGGCGAGCCGTATGCCCTGATCGTTGCGCTGGAATGGGATATGACGCCGGTGCACACCTCTTATGCGGCCGAGCGCACGCGCTGCCGCTCCAAGCGCGAGACGGTCCCCATGCGCGCGGTGAAGAACTTCAACGAAGGCTACCGCAAGGCGCTGGCGTTCCAGGACGACCTGCACAGCGGCCGCAAGGTGCCGCTGATGCTCACGGTGTATTAGCAACCACGCGGCGCGCGCCGGGCAGCTTGCCTGTTCCAGGCTGCCTGGCGCCGGCCAGGCGATGCAACTTAACGACGGCCAGAGGTGTCAAATGAGTCATCCGATGAAATGGGTCAAGGTAAAAAAATACGAGGAGCTGACAGGCGACACCGCCGCGTCGGTTCATGCCCGCCGGCGTGCCGGCAAATGGCGCGATGGCGCGCAATGCAAGGTGGTCGATGACATGTTGTGGGTCAACCTGCCTGCCGCAGAAAAATGGGTGGAATCATGGGAGCAAAATACAGCGGTACGGGAATAGAGCTGCGCAAGGGCGCCATCAGCGAAACCATCCGCATCATCTTTCAGTACCAGGGCAAGCGCTGCCGCGAGTCGCTGCGCATGAAGCACACCAAGTCGAATATCGCGTTTGCCACCCGTCTTTACGGCGAGGTGGTCAATTCGATCGCCAGGGGCAGCTTCCGCTACAAGGATTTCTTTCCCGATTCGAAAGCCGTCAAGGCAACCCGGAAGCCGCCGCCTCCGAAGCCGACCAGGGCGGCGCCGCGCCGGGTGACGGTGGGACAGCTGCTCGACGACTACCTCGGCATCGCCGAGCGCAACCTGGCGCTGTCCAGTTACAACAACTACCAGCAGGTCGCCCGCACGCACCTTTATCCGCGCTGGAAGGACGTGCCGGCCGCAAGCGTCACGTCGCGCGAGCTGCGTACCTGGATCATGTCGCTCACCGCCAAGCGCAAGACCATCCAGCTGATCCTCACACCGATGCGCAACGCCATCGAACTCGGCGTCACCGAGGACCTGCTGGAAGCCAACCCGTTCGACAGCATCAAGCTGTCCAAGCTGCTGCCGCGCGAGCAGCGCACCAGCTCCTTCCGGGCCGATCCGTTCGACATCGACGAGATCGAATGCATCCTGCTGTCCTGCAACCGCGAGGAAGACCGCAATATACTGCAGTTCGCTTTCTGCACCGGGATGCGTCCGTCGGAATACATTGCCCTGCAATGGAGCGCGGTGCGCCGCGAGCGGCACCACGTTGCTGTCGAGGGGGCATACGTGGACGGCGAGGCCAAGAGCACGGCGAAAACGCCGGCCGGCATGCGCCATATCGACCTGAGGCTGGGAGCGCTTGCCGCACTGAACGGCCAGCTCCCCTACACCAGCCACGATGGCGGGCTGGTGTTCGTCAACCCGAGCACGCGGCGCCAGTGGAATGGCGACAAGCCGATCTATAAACGCTGGAAAGAAATCCTGGAAGTGGCCGAAGTGCGCTACCGCAACCCCTACCAGACCCGCCATACTTTCGCGTCCAACCTGCTGATGCTGGGGGCCAATCCGCTGTACGTCGCAAGCCAGCTGGGCCATGCGGATACGACGCTGGTCATGCGTACTTACGGCAAGTGGATACATGCGGGACTGGAGGACGACAAGCGCCAGCGGCTGCTCGATCTATATCGCCAGAGCAATGAAAAACGCGTGGATGAGTTCCCCAGATTTGACTGAAATCAGGGCGAAAAAAAACCGGCCTCGGCCGGTTTTTTCATAGGGCAGCGAATTTCGCATTGCCCCAAATTTGCCCCAAATTTGTAACACGGCTCATCAGTGAGATGTAAGCCATTGAAAATAAAGGATAATTCTGGTGGGAAGTGCAAGTTTCGAACTTGCGACCCCTGCAGTGTGAATGCCATTGCCACCACCAAAATGCAGAGTTCTCATAGGGGGAATTACCTGATGAACCCCTAGAAACGTCAGTGAAATGCACAGGATTACACTGGAATTTACACTGGAAATTCGGTTGAGGCGTCTCAAGTAAAGTAGCTGACGCCGGCGTAGCATGGCATTTGGAGGTCTCCATGCTGCAACAAGAACGCCGCACTCGGCCCGATCGGGCTACCGCACATGTCGTGAAGGTGGGCCTCATTCTTGCCGAACAGGACGGCCGCCCCGCTGCTGCCGCGTTCATGAATCGCGAGGGCGTGCCGTTCCGCGTGATCGTGCGCGTGCTGTCGGAACCACCCCATCAGCGACGGTCACCGCCACCTTGAAGCCCCTTTTGCACAGAGCGCACATACGCCACCTGCTCGGGCGTTTTGATGTCGAAATCGATAAGCCAGCCTTGGCGCAGCAGCCGCGCCGGATAGTCGCCGTAGGCGTCGTAGTACTGAAACCCCGACAGCTGGAATCGCTCCTCGCTCATCCATTCCAGGTCACAGTCGAGCAGCGTACCGACGTGCCGGTCGGCATTGGTGAATTCCGCCAGAGTGGCATGGCGGCCGAGGCGCTCGTCCACGGCGCCGCCAACCGTTAGCTTGCCTTCGCTGACATAAGATGGTCGATCCATGAGCTGGCGGCGCGGTAGCTCCAGGCCACGATCGTAGATGCCGCGCATCCGGTAGCCGACCGCGTGGAGCGGCTCGTCCAACTTGCACATCCAGGACTGCGCCGCGTGGACCGGGCCGCGCTCGCCGGCGGTGACGTCCACGCCGTGCAGCACGAACTCGAAGCCCTTGAGCCACAGTAGCTGCACGCTGGCCAGTTCGGCCACGATGATCTTCGTACCGGGCGCGTAGAGGCGCGCGACCTTCGACGGCCTGCGCTTGCCCTGGTCCGTGACTTCGACAACCAGCAGCTCGAACGGCGCCGGTGTGCCACCGACTCGAACCGGCTCCGGGAGATACGCCCCGACGTCGCGCCGACGCAAGACCCAAACCCTCATAATTAGCACGTGAAAAATGTATGTAATTACAGAGTATCATCCCCGCCCTTGGATCGCCAGGAATTGCATAAAAATTCTATGGACACCATGGAACAGACACGTTAAATTACGAAACAACAATACCTCTGAAAATTTCGATGTGAAATGTTTGGCACTACGCATTTGTGACTAAAACAATATAACCTACTGAACGAGGATAGCCTTCGACGGCGTTAAATTAGTGCGTGTTTATTATTTCCTACTTGATCATATCCTATTTTTTAAGAAGACCTATGAAAAATCTGACCTTGTTAATCATTGCGGCTTTCTTCCTGTGTTCTCAGGTCTTCGCTACAGAATCCCCTGACACGCGTCCATCATATGCCTTTGTCCATATATCCACAAAGGGCCCTGATGGCTCGCGAAACCACAACTATATTTTTTTGGATATTGTTTCCATTCCAATTGACGAAAAAGGTGAGGAGAAAATTTATGACTTTGAGAACAGTGATAACCCCAGAAATGAAGAGTTTAACTCTACGTTGTGGGCGGTTGCGGCGAAGAAAGCCGTCGAAGACAGTTGGCCATCTGGAACTAAAATATCTATTAAGGTATACTTATCTCGCAGAAGCTCTGAATATAGAATGAGGCATGAAGATGATCTGCAATTTACGAAACGAATACGCGAAGAGAATATATTTAAATTAAACCAGAAATACAGTGGAGACCCCGCAATTCGCACCATCGAACTTCCAGGCTTATGGAATACCACTAAAGAAAAAAAAGAAAATCCCGCATCAAATCCGAATTCACCCACGCAAAGGGAGAAAAATATTATTGCAAACGATAAAGTGAATGTATCAGCAGACGTAAAGATTCCTCAACAGTCTAACTCCGCCAAAAATACACCTTTATCCTTGTCTTCCAACCGGGTCGAAAGAGAGAAATTAAAAGCTGATAAGTTTCAAGCTCAATTGCTTGCAGAAAAAATGCATAATGAGGAGATTAGAAGGGAGCAAATGGAATCTTTTAGGTTGCAATCTATGAAGGAGGAGGCATATAGAGCGAAGATTAGCGCGGAACGCGCATGGTGCGAAGCTGACATCGCCAAAGGAAATCATTCAGCAAGGTGCTGTGTTTATGAAAAGGTGAAAGGTGGAACTTGTACGAAGTAAAAACAGAAGCAGCAGGTCCTTCTTGAGTCCGAAGTCATTTAGCTAACTGCGATACCTTGTCAAAGATGCACCGTGAAATATTCGCTTCCGTAGGAAGCAGAGCCTTGCTCGGCTTGCCGGTACTGTCAGTAAATTGCGGCCCGTTCAGGTTCTTAGCGTGACCCGATTGGGCGCTCTTTTTTTCTATTCGGACCCGAGGCAACCAGCAAGGACCACCTCCAAATTGTCTTCGTACTTTCGACCTACTATCCAGTCCCGCGCCAACGCCAAGACCTTCTCTCCGGATGGCGCATTGAGCGGCAGCTTGTCGAACTCGTACACCGGCCGCGCCGGCACGTCCTTCACGCACGGCGTGTGCACCGGCACGTAGACGGTCTGGGTCGCCGGCGGCGCGGTGCCGCAGCCGGCCAGCAGCGCGGTAAAGCTCAAACTTGCGAAATTTCGATATATCGCAAGTTTCTGGTTCATTCGCGTCATCGAACATCCTTCAGCAGCTGGTTCACGAACGGCATGGCCTCGTCGCAGGTGGTGGCGCGCGCTCCGGTCAGTCTGGCCTGGGCGGCATCGTAGCGACGACCATTTACCGCGGCGAGTTCCTGCGCGGCGCGGCGGCGCTTATCAGCCGCAACGGTCGCATCGTGCATCGACTTGACCGCGCTGTTCTGGACATCGATCGAAGCGCGCAGCGCGGCGCTGGCGCCCTGCTCCGCTTTCAGGCTGGCCAGCGCCTGGTCGCGCGCCGCCGCCGCCAGCCACCAGCCCGTGCCGGCGCCGGAGATCACCACCAGCAGCAGGACCGCCAGCACCACGGCCGCGACTTTCCATATGCCGGCGACGACGACGCCGCTGGCCAGCTTCAGTGCATCCATGGTCAACTCCAATCAGGTAGCGGAACGGTCTGCCCAGCCAGCGCATGCGTGCAATCGTCCAGGAACTGGATCTGGCCGTCGGTCACGAACGAATGACACACGCCGCACTTGAATAGCGACTTGCGGCCGGTACGCGCCTCGTAGTTGCACCAGCACTCTTTTTTATCGCCATCCATATGGTGCCCGTTGCGGGCCAGCACCGAAGGCGTGAACGTCGGCCGCGCCGGGTCGCCGTTGTAGCCCCAGATCGGCCGCTGGTGGCCGTCGGCGGAAGGACCGACCGGCAGCACGTGAACCTCGCCGCAACCGGGGCAATCGAACGCCACCTGGTTGTCGCTCATTGGCGCGGCCTTGATGCCGGCGCTCACGCCAGCACCCGCTGTGCGACATCGAAAAGCGCCATGCGATCAGCCAGCCCGTTGATGCCGCCGTTGATGCGTCGCGTCACACGCACCTGGTCGCCGGCGTCGGCCAGTTCGTTGAGACCGCGCGTTTTCCAGAACCAGCCTGCCGATCGGCATGCGTTCACCGGCTGCTCGAGCAGCTCGGGCTGGGCAATCAGGTGCAGGCCCAGCGCAGCACCGCACGCGGCATAGTTGGCACGGCCGGTGATCTGGATCAGGCCACGCCCTTTGAACCGGACGCCATCGCCGGCCACCGTATTGCCGAGATCCTTGCGACCCTCGTAGGCGGTGCCGGTGGCCAGCTCGAGCACGTAGCGCAGCTGGCCCGACTCGTGGCCGACCTGCGCGAGGAAAGACGCCTGGCGCGCCGGCGTGGTGATGCCGAACTCAGCCATGGCGGCATTGAGCGGCGCGAGGAACGACGGCGCACGCGCCCGTGCGTAGGGCATGATCTTGATGAGCTGGTCGAGCGTCATGCTTCATTCTCCCGGCGGCTACCCGCCACGTACAGCGCAATCCCTACCGCGAAAAGGCACTCGAACACGTCGCGCGCCGCGATGCAGGATGCAAACCCAGCAGCGCTGCCGGCGAGCAGAGAGACGTGCGCAAAACGGATGTTGTTGGCCGTTTTCTTCGACATCTTGTTGAGCGAGATCGTGCTCATGTAAAAGACGTACAAGCAGGCGATCGCCTGGATGATGGGTGTCACGGACATAATCACTCCTTAGGGTCGCTCAACCACGGCAGCTTGATATCCCGCAGCCGGTCGATGAGGGTGAAAAAAACTGGCACGGCGCGCATTGCGGCCAAGCCGGCGAAGAAAGCCACGGCCCGCTCCAGGCTCGCCGGCAGGTCGAGGTAATGCAAGGCCATGGGCGTGGCCATCACGGCGACGGCAGTGCCGGTAAGCACCGCCGTAACTGCCTGCGGCCGCGTCAGTTCCTTGGCGTAGCTAAGCGAAACGGCGGCGCCGAGGAACGAAAAAATCAGAACGCCGTATTTGATGCCGGCGATGCTGTCGTCCGGGCTGGGCGGTTGGAGTGGCATTTTTCCCCTTTCATGGGACATAGATAGCCCGCCGGAGCGGGCGGCGGCTGGCTTACGCGATTCCGTAATCGGCTTTGAGGCCGGCGATCACTGCGGCGAGTTGGGTCTGGCCGAGAGGTGTTTTCAGTAGCGAGTCGTTGAACAGATACAACTCACCAACCATCGCTCCACGAAGGCTCGACGCTGACAAGTGGTAACCGATTTCAAACTGACCATCTGCGCCTGGTGCGTGGTGGGCTGTTCGTTGCGCGGTCACGAAAGCACCGCCATTCACCGACATTGCTGCTGTCATAGCGTTGTCGTTGAAGTCGACCACGACAACGACCCAGTCCCCTGCCGCGCGTTGAGCGATGGCCGCGCCTGACAGCACGGAGTCGGATCCATAGGCTACGAATTTATCGGTTGGGTTGGCGGATCCGTTTCCGTAATAGCGCAGGATAGTCGCCGCGAGCGTGTTTGCCGCCGTGAACGTCGAGAATGCATTAATTGCCGAAGCCGATGTGATGTCCGCAGGGGAGAGCTGAATCGTGGCAACCGCCGTATAGGAGGCGGTCGCCGAGCCCACCGGCAGCGCCAGGCCCGCAGCTGATGCGGTTGCTAATCCCACCCCAACATGACCAGCAACCGTGCGCAGTTGCAGGGCTGTCACTGCCCCTTTCGGCACCAGGGCCTTGCCAGTTTTGCGGCAATTCCCGCTGACGCCAGCGGCGCTGGCCGTGAGCGAACCAGCACTGACCACGTGGTGCAGCGACGGCACCCGCAGCGCGGCGGCATCCGCTTCGCTCATGGTGATGCGTGGCGCGCCACCAGTGGATGCAGCGGTGACGCCAGGGAGTTTGATAAATTGACCGGCCATGATTTTTCCTGTTCTCGTTTAGTTTGGGGTGATGCGCTGATGGCATGCCCAGTTGTACAGCGGCAGCCCGTCGCCGCATTTGTCGGTGCTGCTGTCCCGCAAGCAGGCGCGCGGGCCGGTGAACGGGCCTCCCCCGGCGCCAGGTACCCCGATGTCAGCAATGCCGATGTAGCCGTTTGCACCGGTAGGCGTGCCGGACAAAGTGATCGTCACGGTGTTGTCCAAATTCACCCGGACGCTACTGACGGAGGCGCTGTTCGTGTCATCCACCCAGCGGATGCCGAGGTTGCCGGGATCGCTGACGCTGACGGTGTCAGCCACCAGTCGGCCGTGGGGCGTGTAGAACCGCAACGTCACAACATTGGCGACGCGCGCGGCTGCGATGCAGTGAGTCGGATACCATGCGATACCGGCCAGAATCGCGGCTGCGGCGCGGGCATGCATGGCACCGTTTTGGCGAGACCCGATGCTGGGCTGATGGGTTCCATCCGGGCCTGTCTGTATCCAGTATTTCGGGCCTGCGCAGACAGCGCGTTGAGGGTACTGGCGCGCCATCTCCAACTGCTCCAGAGGCACGTTCGACGTTGCAATGTTGTAGGACGTCCAGTTGCTGATCTGGTCGAGCAGCATCGGGATTATTCCGGCCTGCCCAGTAATCGCCCGCACGTCAGCATCGAAATCGGATTGCAGTTGCAACAGCGCGGTGGTGTACGCGCCTGGCGCGGCGGTCCGATCTGCCTCGCCCTGAATCATGTCGATGTAGGGCACGCGGTGCGCCAGCCCGAGCGATGCGCTATCACTGTAGACAGCCTGAGCAGCCGTCATGGCGTTGCTGTAATAGCGCGAGCCCTTCGACAACTGCGCCACGGTGGCGCCGCCGCGTCCGTGCAGGCTGGCAACCAAACCAGCACGCAACGGCATCCCACCAATTCGCTGCAACTGCCCCATATGCTGAACGATAGGCGATTCTAGAGCGTTTGCTACCAGCGGCTTCAGTGGTAGGCAATCCGCAGCGTTGAGCGTGCTATCCTGGTCTGCCAGCTGCACGCCAACCTGCAGCGTGCGCTGCCTGTTCGCACACTGCGGGCGGATCGTGTTCACCGTCGATCCGGTTCCCATCGCCAGCGACTGCCCGTAGCCGAGAACGTGTAGAACCGTGGTGACGAACGCCGCCCAGGCGTTACTGGTCGGAATTTGCGCGGTGGCCGGCACCAGGCCGCCGCCGACGCGCAAGAGGTAGTTGATCGTACCCCCGGACAGCGTTGGGTCGGCGACCTCCGAGGCCTCCGTAACCTGCACCGGCAGCCCATCAGCACCGACCGCCCACAGATCACCGCGCACGACCATTGCGTGGATGTTGGTCGCGTTAGACTGGCCGAGGACGTAGACTTGACCATCCCACTGGATGCCCCACAGCACGTAGCCGTTCTCGTCGCAATTGGCGTACATAAAGCGAGCATCGAGCATGTCCAACCCGGGCAGTCGATCCAAGATGGCATGCACTACACCGTCAGGCCGCACACCGAGGATTGGCTGTCCGTACTGGTCCACCATCACGTCGGGCCAGTCTGCCCCGTATGTGCCGGGAGGCACCGCATCCACCAGAATTTGCGCCGAGGCGGCATCACTGGCCGCACGCTGTGCAGCGATCGCGGCATTGGCTGCCGCCGTGCCGCTGGCGGTCTGCGCTGCGGCGGCAGCACTGGCGCTGGCAGCAGCTGCGGTGGCGGCGCCAGCGGCGCCCTCACCCACCTCGATGGCGAGGGTCACATTCGCATTCATCTCGTTCAGTTGATCGAAATAGTCTGTCTGACCAGGTCGAAACGGTGCATTCATTAAATTTCCTCGACGTCGATGGTTGTGGCGAATGCCTGGTAGTAAGGAGTGCTGATCGCAGCCAGATCAGGCAACCGGCCGTAGATCTGGTAGGTTTGCTCCAGCTCGGGATCCGCATGATCTGGGAACAGGCTGATGAACAGCGGCCGGCGTTTGCCATTGCCCCACACGATGCGCCACAGGTTGGCCCGGTCCTGCTCAGTCATGTGCTCGAGCGCGATCGACAATTTGCGATAGGTGAATCCGGTATCGATGACCATATCGCCGGCGGCCGTGCGGTTTTGGGTGCTGGTGTCGACCGGCGTGACGCTGGCGCCGTAGCTAGCGTTGTATTCCGGCTCCCAGTAATTGCCCAGCACCAGGCGAGAGCATTCAATGTAGCCGGCCGGATTGTCCGGGTCGGACAATCCGATGATGACGTGGCGCGCGGTGGTGCGCGGCCACCACGTACGGCCGTAGGTTCCACCGCCGTACGAGAACGCGTTGACGCCCAGCGGCACGCCGCCCCACTCCCACGCGCCCAGCGGCGCATACGCGCACGCCAGGATCACGCCTGTGTCGAATACTGGTTCCGCATCGCCCGGCGCCGCGTAGCCGCGCACGCGGATTTTCGCGTTGGATGTGAGGTTGCAAAACGGCAGCGCGAGGCCGCCGACGATTTCGCCTGTGGCCAGCGTGGCTGTGATCTCTAGATCGGTGCCGATCGAGCGCAGCACCTGCGATTTCCGCTCGGTTAGCAGGTTGGCCGGGGCCAGTGCGCCGGCCTGGCTCGACGCCGTGAGCACCGCGCGGTCGGCGGCGTTGTCGTAAATGATGCGTAGATTGCTCATGTTATCCCTCGGATGTCGCCAAACTGAGGCGCTGATACACGCGATCAGGAAACGCGCTCCCGGCTCCGCCCCCTGGTCGAGGCGACTGGACTGTCGTCTGTATGACCAGTGAGAGAACCGCACGGTATGTCCTGTTTTCGGTGCTCGCGGCCGTATCGGTGTAGGTGAATGCGCCCTGGATAGACTGGTCGCACGTAGACGGCTCATCCGGCAAACCGGCATTTGCGATCGTCGTTGGGCCGCTGAGCGTCGCGGTCTGCACGACCTCCTCTGCACCCGATCCGATTTTTCGATACAAGGTCAGCGTTGCGGTGTTTGTGCCAGCGCCGGCGGTGTACCGGTGATAGTTCGACGACTGCGCGAACAGCCAATCGAAACTGCATACCACGTTGATCACCCCGCCGTTTGAACCAAACGGGCCATCAACCAACTGAGCATTTGGATCGATGGTAGGATTGCTCACGGAGGTTTTCAACGTTCCGGCTGAGAGCGACCCGCCGAAATATCCAGCGCCAGAGCGCTTGAGGAAAAAAATGGCGTTGGCGTCGGTCTTCGCTCCCGCTCCGGCCCACATCGCGTACACCGGATCATCTGGCCCCTGCTCGATCCGAAAGCCGAGACCCGTTCCGGTATTGACGTTGCCCGTGAAGCTGGCGCGGCCATTGACTACCGTTAAACCTGGGGTGTACAAGTCGCCATTGCTCCTGGCGTCGAAATACCTGCTAGTGCTGGGATTACCCATGCGCATCCCCTCAGGGCCCTGGTAATATCCGATGCCGCCATCAGCTGGCCAGTTCCACTCCGTGAATGCTCCACCGTGGATTTTGACAGCGTGCAGCGAACCGGCAGTGATCGAGCCCAGGTCGGCAGCGATGGCCGAGAGTCGATCGACGTCCAACGCCTCGGCGGCTACCGTACCCTGCACCAACAGATTGCCGTTGATGTACGTCCCCAGCTCGATCCATGCGCTGCCGTCGTAGAATTTGGTCATGGTGAACTCGGCTGCCTCGGCCAGCGGACCATACAGCGTTACCACGTCCCGGTTGATCGGCGCGCCGAACCCGGCAGCGGCCAGCTCAGCAACGGCGGAGGCATCGGACCAGGTTGAGTAGCCGCTCACGGCGATAATTTTCGTGCCGCGCTGCCCGGGTACGCCGGCATCGCCAGGCGGTCCAGAAAACACTTTACTGATGACCGTCGAGCGAATGAAATCGAGGTTCGATTCGGCATCGCGCACTTTGGCCTGCACAAAGGCCACATCGGCCACCATGTCCGCGAAGCGAAGCGTTGCCACCAGGCCGTCGACGGTCAGCGCCGCGCCAGGCGACACAGTAAATTCCACGGCGCCGGTGATGCCCACCAGTTCAGCAGTGATCGTGATGGCGTCGATGGTGGCGGTGCCATCCGCCCTGACCGCAAACACCGGCGTGCTGGGCGTGAGCCGCACCTCTTTGGCATCGACAGACACGGTGTAGCGCGGCACGGTGTTCTGGATCAGAACGTCGCGGTCGTTGACGAATGCGCTCATACCATTACTCCCACAGTGCAGCGTCCGGTGATCCAGTCAGGGCCCAGCGACACCACCACGGCAGGAACGCCCTGCTCCATTCCAAAACGCGGATAGGTGACGGTCACGTCCTGACCCAGCTCTAGCAGCAGTGTTTCGGGCTCGCCATCGAATTCGTAGATGGTGAGCGCCGCGCTGGCCATCGCCAGGCGCCGGGCCGCTTCCGCCGCCGCATCAACGCGACGCAGCAGGCAAGTATCGATCTGGAGCGGCTCGGTGTCGAGGCGGTAGGTGTCGCGCACGGACGTGTTGGTGGCCGTTTCGGTCAGCCACTCGGTAGCGTAAAGACTTTTGTGCTCGGCCGGCAGCGAGGTTTGCAGGTCAGCCTGCACGGTGTGGTTTTGGCAGAACCCGAGTTTTACGGCCGCCGCCACGTCCAGGCGCGCCACCGGCCGCAGCGTGCCTTCGCGCATGTGGTCGGGCGTGAGGTGCATCATCGGCGTGCCCGTGCCCGGCAAGCGCAACTGGATGAGGCGCAACTGGCCGGCGCGCGACGGGATCAGCTGCGCGCCGACACTATTGGTCAGGTGCTGGCACGCCACCAGAACGTTGGTGCGATCAGTAACTGGCAGGCCGACCGGCTGCGGGTGGGCGGCGTCGAATGCGGCAAAATTGGCCATGTCGATGTCGTCCGCAGCGAAGCGGGTCGAGGCTTTACCGTAGCCTGTGACGATGCGGCGCACCAGAGGCGCGATGCGGTTGCTGTAGCCCTCGGCGCTGTCGCCGTGCGCGCTGACCGTAACAGCCCCGGTGCCCACGGCTTCGCGGAAGCGGAACGCGCCGCGCTCCGGAAAAAAATCAACGTCGCGAGGTTTGCCGTTGGTGCGCACCTCAGCGCCCGGTTCGACCTGGCCGTCGTGGTACTGGTATTCCTGCGTCACCGGGTCCGTAAGCAACGGTGCCAGGTTGTGTCCCTCGCCGAACAGCAGTGGCTTCAGCGCGCCCTTGTTCGCTGTGCTGCCGCCCAGTAGTCGTTCAGTCAGTGGCGTGTTCAAGCGCTGCAGCTTGTCGCGCAGTTTGATGTTGACGCTGTCGCGACTGCTGCTGTCGATATCGGCGATTATGCCGTTGAAAATAGGCCGAAACTCCGCGCGCGGCCAGCGCGGATCACCCACCCAGGCGCGGATGGACCGGTTCGCCCAGACATCGTCAAGCCAGCCATCGAGGGCACCATCGACATTCGACAGTTCGATATCGCCACTCGACAGCGATGCCTCTCCCGTCAGCGAGACCTGCTCAGTCAGGCTGATTCCGCCCACGATTAGCGGCTCGTACTCGGTGTTGGACGGCACCTCGACGGCTCCGGTCACGAACGGGCGCGACGCCAGGTAACGTGTCAGCTCAATGCCGGCCACGTTCACCTGGGCTTCGACCAGCACCATACGAATGGCGGAGGCGCTTTGCAGCCACACTGAGAATTCAACATCTGTCATACAAGCACCGCCTTCGATTCTTTCGCCCAGAGCGACTGCTGGGCTGATTTTTCTACACCGGCAACCACAGTTTTGGCTGCACCGTCATTCGACTCGACCACGGCTTGGATGGTGGCGCCAGTCTGTTTGGCTTGGTCGGCCCGCAACCCCTTAACCTCCTCACGCAGCGCTTTCACCTCCGCCACCAGCGCATCCGAACCAGCATTCGCCCCGGCCTGGTAGCGGCTGAAATCCATCGCCGGCGCGGCAGCCACGGCCGTCGCCGTGACAGCCGGAGCATTGGTGAATTTCACGCCCATGCTGTCGGTGACGCCCATCGCCGATTTCAGGTTGGCGATGGCCTGGGCAACCGTCAGCACGCTGTCGTTGATGGTGATCAGGCCTTTGACTTGCGCCTCGAGCGCGGCGTAGCTGGCCTGCTGCAGGTCGACCTGTGCAGATGCCCACTTGACCGCCTCCTGGTTGGCTGCGACCACGCGCGCATAGTCCGCCGCATATTTGGCATCGGACGCGTTGACCACCTGCGAGGCCGTGAGGAAGGCTTGCTCAGCCGCCGACAGCCCGGACTGCGCTGTAGCGTCGCCGGAATTAGCGGCAGCCAGCGTTTTCTCGAACTGCGCTCGTGCCTCGGCATACTTCTGCTCCGGCGTGAGGGTCGACTGGTTGCCCAGTGCGAGATTGGCGTTGAGACCATTCAGCGTTGTGACCCAGGCTTTCGAGCGATCGAGCGCCGTCTTGGCCGCCGACGATTCGCGGTCGTAGGCGCTGGCCAGCGCATCCTTGGCCGATACCACCGCCTTGGCTGCCTGCACCTGGTCGAATAGCGCCTTGTTGACGTCGGCGATGCCGGCGCGCTGGATGGCCAGCAGTTCGGCTTCGCTTTTCGTGATCTCGGCCAGTTGCTGGGCCAGGTCCTTGCGCTCGTCTGCAATTTCCTGCTCGCTCTTCGTCATATCCTCGGTTGCCGCGTGCGTTTTAGCGAACGCGTCGGCCAGGGCCAGCAGCGCGGTGTACTGCGCAGCGCCCGCTTCCGTCGCCAACTTGCCGCCGTTGGCCAAGCCAAGCACGTAGTCCTTGAACTTGTCGCGGGTGTCCAGCGATTGCAAGCCCATGGCCGCCAGCTGGTCGGTAACATACTTTTGCACTGGCGCCAGGCGTTCGGCTTCGGTCAAGAAGTTGTCGTTGAAGTTGGCTTGTGCACTGGACAGCTCATCGATACCGCCAGCCAAGGCAATCAGGCGCTCCCGCGCCGCGATGCTGGACATGCCAACCTGGCCGAACGACGCGCCGCTCGACGCCAGGATGGAATCGAGGTTTGCGTAGTTCGCGGCGATGCGGGTCAGGGTTTCAAAATACCCCTCGCCCACCTGCTGGAACTGCTCCAGGCCACCGACAGCGAACTGTGCCATGTCGTCGCCCAGCTTGGAGAATACGGCCTCAAGCTGCTCCTGCAGTTCTTCCCCCTTCAAATCCTTTAGGCTAATTTTCCCGATGTCGATCACGAACGAGTTGAGCCGCGTTGTAAATTCATCGCCGCCGATACCCAGCAATTTTGCTGCCTCGGCAATGCTGCCGCCCAGGCCGCCAATTACCTTGGCAAATTGGGAATTGGCTTCCGCGCCCAGATCCGCGCGCTCGGTCCAGTAGTCATCGCTGCTGAACCAGCCGCCTTTCTTTTTCATATCGGTGTACTGATACGAGCGAACACCACCAGCCGTGGCGCCGCCCAGTGTGGTGCGGTCAATCGTGAAGCCGGTATCCTGCGCACTTGTCTTTCCGCCAAAGATCGAGCCTACAATTTTTCCGACGAATCCACCGGTGAGTTTTTCCCCTAGTGACCCGGGGCCAAAGACCTTATCGAACGTTTGCTGCGCCGAGCCATTGACATCGGCACTGACCTGGCCCGTCAGCCCAGAGGTGCGGGTCAGCAGATTGCCCAAGCCCGACAATGACGATTGAATGCCTCGCAGGGCGGCCAGCATGCCCTGTGTGTAGCTCAGTTCAATATTGCTGTTGCCGGCCACAAGCTCCAACGACCGCTTGATCGAATCCGATTTCGCGGTGCTGTCGCCGAATACAGAGCCGGTTCCCTGGGTCTCCTGGCGCTGCTGCGAGACGGATTTACCGCCACCGCCACCACCAGCGACCGCGAAGCCGAGAGCCGCCATCGCCGCCACCATGGCGGCCATGCGTGCCCACGCCGAATATGGGTCACCCTGAGCCTGCGTTGCCACGGCCACGGCCGCAGCGGATGTGCCCTTCACCGTGTCCGCAGCCACCTGCGCAGCGGTACCGGCTGCAACTGCTGCGGTCTTGGCGCCCTCACCAGCAACGGTTGAAGTGGTGACCGCGCCGATAGTGAACAGCTTCTTCACCATGGACTCGATGGCCATCGCCATTTCGAACGCACGGAATGCGCGCTCGGTCGCTTCCAACGCTTTGTACCCCTTCGAGTTCTCTTTGAAGAAGCCTTTCGACGCCGCCGCCATATCGCCGTACGATTTGATCTGCGCCTGGGCGCTTGCTTTCGACGCTGCCATTTCCGCCTTTGCGATCTTGTCAGCACTGCTTTTCGGATCCGCTTTTACTGCCGCCAACTGCGCGGCCACCGCCTGCTGCTGCACGGCGTAGTCGGTCAGCGCCGTGGTCAGGCCGCCGATGGCGGTGCCCACGGTGCCGAACGATGCTGCCATGCCCTGCGCGGCCGACTTGGCTGCGTTGTCCACGGCTACCAGGATGTCCAGCAGTTCTTTGGCTTTTGCCACGTCGGAGCCGGTATCGAGCGCTTCGATCTTGGTGACGGCGGCCACATTGCGCTGCTTGGCGGCGATCAGCGCCTCAAGGTCGGCGATTTCCTGCTGGGTAAGGGCATTCGAAACGCGTTGCGCATACTGGCTTTCCAGGCGCGCCAGTTCCATCTGCTCGATAGCAGCCTTCGACATGCCGTAGGTGAGCACCAGTTCTTCGTTCTTGGCCGCTTCGTCTTGCGCAGCCAGGAGGGTCTTCGCCACCTGGTCGTCGTGGTCCTTTTGCATCTTCGTGAAGCCAGCCAGACCCTCGGCCGCCAGCTTGTTGGATGCGATCACGCCGTCGGTGGCTGCAACTACCGCGATCAGTGCGCGAGCACGTTCGATGTCGCCAGGGTTCAGCTTCGTCTTGCCGGTCGCAACTTCGGCGTCGAGCTTGATGGCTAGCTTTTGCGAATCTGTCAGCTGGTTGTAGCCAGCCATTTCCAGTTCGTTTGCAGCGATCTTTTCTTTGATATTGGTGATCAGTGTCTTGTAAGCGGTTTCCTCCTGGGTAAGCGCCGAAGCTGCGCCCTTGTCCGCATACTTCTTACGGATGCGGGCTACCAGATCGTCATAATCGGCAGTCTTGCCTTTCAGGTCTTCGATACCCTTTAATTCGGCGGCCATCTTTTCTGCATTGGTCGCCATATCCTTTCTTAAGCCCTTGACCCGCTCGTCTACGGTTTGTTTGTTAATTGCCAGTTCATTTTGTCGGCTTTCAACAAGCCCTTCTTCGTAGAATTTCAGTTCTGCGCGGAGCTTGGTGTACTCGTCCGAGAACTCTTTAAGCGACTGCCCAGCCTTTGGCATCATGGTTTTTTCCATGTCCGCGAGAAGTGCCT
>Ga0308159_1001372_pt1 | contig 36226 bp, 38 predicted proteins | sample PhyCR1_FD_201040 | JGI IMG/M metagenome (GOLD analysis project Ga0308159, IMG submission 201040) | Phyllosphere microbial communities from UC Gill Tract Community Farm, Albany, California, United States - DLSLC.R1 | ecosystem: Host-associated > Plants > Phyllosphere > Unclassified | place: USA... | reverse complement strand
TCACCGGCGTCGCCGGCCAGAGCTTCGCCGCCTGGCTTGCCCACGGCGTCACGCTCGACCTGACCGGCGATGCCAACGACTATGTCGGCAAGGGCCTGTCGGGCGGCCGCGTGATCGTGCGCCAGCCGAGCCACGTGAACCGTGACCCGCTCAAGAACATCATCGTCGGCAACACCGTGCTTTACGGCGCGATCTCCGGCGAGGCGTTCTTCAACGGCGTCGGGGGCGAGCGCTTCGCGGTCCGCAACTCGGGCGCGATCGCGGTCGTCGAAGGCTGCGGCGACCATGGCTGCGAGTACATGACCGGCGGCGTGGTGATGGTGCTGGGCAAGACCGGCCGCAACTTCGCGGCGGGCATGTCGGGCGGCATCGCCTACGTCTACGACGAGGACGGCGAGTTCGAGAAGCTGGTCAACCCCTCGATGGTGGACCTGGTCAAGATCTCCGCCGAAGCCGACGAAGATGAGGGCACCGGCCGTCCCCAGCAGCGCACCGTCTCGGTCCGCGACCTGGGCATGGGCGACATGCTGCGCCACGATGCGGAGCGCCTGCGCATCCTGCTCGAACGCCACCACCTGCACACCGGCTCGAAGCGAGCCCGGGCGCTGCTCGACGATTGGGCAACCACGCTGGGCAAGTTCGTCAAGGTGATGCCGCGCGACTTCGCGAAGGCCCTGCGCCAGCAGGAGGCCGAACGCCTCGAAGCCGCCTCGGTCGCAGCAGAATAAGATTTAGGAACGTATCAAGATGGGCAAGGAAACCGGCTTCCTCGAACTCGACCGCAAGGACCGCACGTACGGTCCGGTCGAGGATCGCCTCAAGAACTACAACGAGTTCGTCGTCCCCCTCTCGCCCGAGGCGCTGAAGGCACAGGCGTCGCGCTGCATGAACTGCGGCGTGCCGCACTGCCACACCGGCTGCCCGGTCAACAACATCATCCCCGACTGGAACCACCTGGTCTACGAGGACGACTTCAGGAACGCACTCGAAGTCCTCCACTCGACCAACAACTTCCCCGAGTTCACCGGCCGCATCTGCCCCGCCCCGTGCGAGGCAGCCTGCACGCTGAACATCATCGACGAGCCCGTGACCATCAAGTCGGTGGAATGCGCGATCGTCGACAAGGGATGGCAGGAAGGCTGGATCACGCCGCAGGTGCCCGAAAAGCGCACCGGCAAGTCGGTCGCCGTTGTCGGCTCCGGCCCGGCGGGCATGGCCTGCGCCCAGCAGTTGGCGCGCGCCGGTCACTCGGTCACGCTGTTCGAGAAGAACGACCGCGTCGGCGGGCTGATGCGTTACGGCATCCCCGACTTCAAGATGGAGAAGCACCTCATCAACCGCCGCCTCGTGCAGATGATGGCGGAAGGTGTGGAGATCAAGACCTCGGTCGAAGTCGGCGTCACCGTCTCGGTGGCCTCGCTGAAGGAAAACTTCGACGCGGTGGTCTTCGCCGGCGGCGCCGAAGACCCGCGCCCGCTCGCGATCCCCGGCTTTGAGCTTCCGGGCGTGCGCTACGCGATGGAATTCCTGACCCAGCAGAACAAGCGCAACGCCGGCGACGACGAACTGCGCGCCGCGCCGCGCGGCACCCTGTCGGCCACCGGCAAGCACGTCATCGTCATCGGCGGCGGTGATACCGGTTCGGACTGCGTCGGCACCTCCAACCGCCAGGGCGCCGCTTCGGTGACCCAGCTGGAGATCATGCCCAAGCCGCCGACGATGGAAGACAAGGCGCTATCGTGGCCGTTCTGGCCGCTCAAGCTGCGCACCTCGTCGAGCCACGAGGAAGGCGCCACTCGCGACTGGGCCGTGCTGACCAAGCGCGTCATCGGCGACAACGACGTCAAGGGCCTCGAATGCGTCCGCGTCGAGTGGAAGGGCGGCAAGATGCAGGAGATCGAAGGCAGCGAGTTCACGCTCGAAGCCGACCTGATCTTCCTCGCCATGGGCTTCCTCGGCCCCCGCAAGGCCGGCATGCTCGACCAGTCGGGCGTCGAACTGGACGCGCGCGGCAACGTGAAGGCGAACGTCTTCGAGTACCGCACCAGCGACGAGAAGATCTGGTCCTGCGGCGACATGCGCCGCGGCCAGTCGCTGGTCGTCTGGGCGATCCGCGAAGGCCGCCAGTGCGCGCGTTCGGTGGACGAGGCGCTGATGGGCGTGAGCCAGCTGCCGCGCTGATTTGCGGCGTTACCGGATTGAAAGGGGGCGTGCCGAAAGGTGCGCCCCTTTTTCGTTGCGCCTTGCCTCTGGGGCTTCGACAACCTCAGCCCGAGCGGGTTTGAGAGTCCGGTAACAACCTCTCTTTCGTCATTGCGAGCGCAGCGAAACAATCCAGGGCAGCTTAACGCCGCCCTGGATTGTTTCGCTGCGCTCGCAATGGCGATTTACGGTAAAGTCATGACGCTCCAGCCCCTCTCAGGCTGAGGTTGTCGAAGCTCCCGCCGCACGCATCACGCCCGCGCGATCACTTCTCCCGCCGTCTTGACCCCTGCCCCATCGCCCGGCTCTCTCCCCGCCTAAAGGGAGACCCGCAATGCTGCTCGAAATCGCCGAAATCGAAGTACGTCCCGGAGCCGAAGACCGGTTCGCCAGCGCCATGCGCGATGCCGGGATAGCCCACCTCGCCACCTGCGAGGGCGTCGTTTCTGCCCGCTTCGGGCGCGGGGTGGAGAACCCGTCGAAGTTCACCTTCAATGTCGTGTGGACATCGATGGAAGCCCACCAGAATGCCCGCACGCTTGAAGCATTCGGCAGGTTCCGCGCCTGCTTCGGTGATCTCTCGGTCGGCGGGGCGATGAGCCACTACGTGATGGACGAGGCGGTCGAGGGTCGTTCGGCCTGACTCGTCGTCCCGGACTTGATCCGGGACCGGTGCCTGTCTCTAGGCGCAAGCTGGCCGGTGTGCGCCGTGAGGGTGTCTGTTCACGGCCAGCGGCCCGGATCAAGTCCGGGACGACGAATCCGGAATCACCAGTCGATCGTCCCGCGCCCATGCTCCGCGAGAAACGCATTGGCCCGGCTGAAATGCCCGCAGCCGAAGAACCCCTGATAGGCCGACAGCGGGCTCGGATGCGGCGCGGTCAGCACCAGATGATGGCCTTCCATCAGCCCCGGCACGCTCAGCGCCTTCTTCTTCGCATGGCTGCCCCAGAGCATGAACACGCAGGGATCCGCCTTCGCCGCCACTGCCGCCACCGCCGCGTCGGTGATCGCTTCCCAGCCGCGCTTCTGGTGCGAACCGGCCTGCCCGGCCTCCACCGTCAGCGCGTTGTTGAGCAGCAGCACGCCCTGCCGCGCCCAGTGCTCCAGATTGCCGTGCCCCGGCGCGGCGACACCGCAGTCGGTCGCCAGTTCCTTGTAGATGTTGACCAGCGAGGGCGGCACTTTCACCCCCTCCTGCACCGAGAATGACAGGCCATGCGCCTGACCCGGCCCGTGGTAGGGGTCCTGCCCCAGGATCACCACGCGCACCTGATCGAGCGGGGTAAGTTCCAGAGCCCGCAGCCGGGTGCCGCGCGGGGGATAGATCACCTTGCCCGCCGCTTCCTCGGCCTTGAGCCAGCCGCCCAGCCTGCGCGCCTCGGGGGTGGCAAGCACCGGCCCCAGCGCGGGAGCCCAGCTCTCCGGAACGGCCTGGACGTCCTGTGTTGCCGACATGCCCTCAACCTTTCCGAAAAACCCGCGCGGCAGTGCGCGCGCCATTGCGAAACCGCCAGCCAGTCCCTAAGCATTTTCGGATCATGGCTGTCCATCTCCACGAAGAAGATCTCCCCGAAGGCGTGCTCGCGCCGGGTCCCGTCGCTATCGACACCGAGACCATGGGCCTCATCACCGCCCGTGACCGGCTCTGCGTCGTGCAGATTTCGGACGGCAAGGGCGACGAGCACCTCGTCCGCTTCAAGCCCGGCAGCGACTACGCCGCCCCGAACCTGAAGGCCGTGCTGGCCGATCCGGCGCGCCTGAAGCTGTACCACTTCGCCCGCTTCGACCTTGCCGCGATCGAGCATTACCTCGGCGTCACCGCCGCGCCGGTGTTCTGCACCAAGATCGCCAGCAAGATGGTGCGCACCTACACCGACCGCCACGGCCTGAAGGACCTGGTGCGCGAACTGCTCGGCAAGGAAGTGTCCAAGCAGCAGCAGTCGAGCGACTGGGGCGCCCCTGAACTGACCGAGGCGCAGAAGGACTACGCCGCGTCGGACGTGCGCTACCTGCATGCGATGCACGAAATTCTGGTGGTGCGTCTGGCGCGGGAGAACCGCACCGATCTCGCCCAGGCCTGTTTCGATTTCCTTCCGGCGCGCGCCCGTCTGGACCTCGCAGGCTGGCCGGACCACGACATCTTCAGCCACGAAGCAGCCTGACCCGTCCACGGGAGTTACCTGAAAAGCCATGTCCGCCGAAGCCATCAAGATCCAGAACCGCCGTAGGCACTTCGCCGCGCCCGGCGGCTCGCATGATCGGCTCGTCGGACTGCTGGCGAAGGTGCTCCCGGCGGGTATCGGCCTTGTCGCTGCAGTGATGATCCTGGTGCCGCTGTCTCCGCGCGGCGAGATCAGCTTCCTGCTCGACCGCAACAAGGTTGCGATCACCAGCGAACGCCTGCGCGCCGACAATGCCGCCTATCGCGGCAAAGACAACAAGAACCGCGACTTCACCGTCAACGCCGGAACCGCCGTGCAGAAGAGCGCGACCACGCCAATCGTCGAGATGCTGGGCCTCAAGGCCCTGATGAACCTCAACGACGGCCCGGCTGAAATCGTCGCCCCGCGCGGCGCCTACAACTACGACAGTGAGCAGATCGCCGTCGATGGTCCGGTCAACTTCGCCGCGCCCGACGGGTACAAGATGACCACGCGCAACGTGGCCATCGACGTGAAGCAGAAGACGGCCGTGGGTACAGGGGGTGTCGATGGCACCGTGCCGACGGGCACCTTCCGTGCAGACTCGATGAAAGCCGACCTCGAGAACCGCACTGTGACCCTCGAAGGCAACGCCCGCCTGCGCATGACGCCGGGCAAACTCAGGATACCGCAATGATCGCCGCCCCCCGCATGCTCTACCGTACCGCACTGGTCCTGCCGGTGCTGGGCCTCGCCGCCCTTGCCGGGTCGCAACAACTGGGCGCGCAGGTCTTCAACGGTCACAACTCCAACGCCCCGGTGGACTATGCCGCCGACCGCATCGAACTGCAGGACAAGCAGGATCGGGTGATCCTCTCCGGCAACGTTGACGTTAAGCAGGCGGAACTGCGCCTGCGCGCGGCACGCACGGTGGTGAACTTCACCAACCAGGGCTCGATGCAGATCCAGCGCATCACCGCGAGCGGAGGCGTTGTCGTATCCCGTCCCGACGAGACTGCGACGGGTGATGTCGGCGTCTACGACTTCAACCAGCGCATCATCACGATGACCGGCAATGCCTCCATCAAGCGCAGCAACGGCGACGTCCTGCGCGGGGGACGGCTGGTAGTGGACCTCAAGAGCGGCGTGTCATCGGCATCTGCCGGACCGAACGGGCGTGTTTCGGGTACGTTTTCGGTGCCGAAGCAGAACGGGAAGTAAGTTCCGGACCTGGTTCGGATTAATGAATTAACCAAAAGACATTTTCCTACAGCCTATAATGTGCGTAATTGGTTTCGGGTATCCTTCACTTCGAGGAGTCCCGATGCCAAACAGTCCCATTTCCGTGCCCGCCGGGTATGCGCCCGCATTTGCCATAGGCTTTGCCGCGTCGTCCGGCGGTGACCTGTCTATCGTTGAACCTAGCCGACCGCTGCCGGTCACGTCCGTCCAGCCTCCCGCATCTTCGCCGCTTACCGGAACTGTCCAGGCGCAGACAACTGCCGGTCCCTTTATTCCTGCTGCAGCCCGGCCGGTTTTCCTGACGCTCGCGGGCCTCTGGCAGGGAAATGTCATCATAGCGCGATCCACCGATGGCGGCGCGACGCTCCAGCCACTTACCCTGGCAGGCGAGCCTTGGGCCAGTTTCACTTCCAACGCCTGCGAGGCCGTCTGGGAGGAGTACGAAGCAGGAGCCGCGCTCTACCTCATCGCCGATGTGACATCCGGTTCCCTGCAATATCGCCTGTCTCAATAGACTAGCGACCCAAAGATTCATCGCACAGCTCTCGTTTGGAGAACATCCATGCCAATCGATGTAATCGCGCGCGGAATGGCCGTAGCGCAAGCGCGCTCCTTCGCCTCGAACGAACCGGGCAAAGGTGCTGCACTCATCTTCACGGAAAGCGGCGACAGCTTGCAGACCGTTTCCGAACTTTCGCTTGGTATCGCACCTGTTCTCCCGAGCGGGGGAGACGATACGGTGGCCCTGCAGGCCGCTCTATCGACCGGGTGCTTGATACTGGCCAAGGGAGCAAGTTACCAAATTACCGGAAGCCTTACGTGTCCGGCGTACCGCTGCGTCGTGATCGGTAATGGCGCGCGGCTCAACGTCAACTTCGGATCAGATTACGCCCGCCCGGTTTTCCAGAACGACAAGCAAAAGGACGTCAGTCACACTCTCATCGTTCGCGATCTTGTGATCCGCGGAAACTGCATGATCTTTGATTTTCGATACTCTTCCAACAACCCGGGTGCCGGGATGAAGATCAAAGCAAATTGCATTGACTTCAATACTCTCGACGGAAACCAGCGGCAAGGAACAGGATTAATTATATCCGACCAGATCGACTTTCTTGAAATGTCCAATATTGATATAATAAATGTCGATCAAGTATTCCAGATCGGCGGCGGAGCAGAACGTCGCGATAGCACTCAGCTATCGATGCGCCAGTTCTATATACAACAGGTAAATGGGATCGGATCCATTTCGGGTGTCGATAAATTTACCCTGGAGCAGGTAGATGCAATGACCGTGGGCTCAGGCATAGCATACCTCCGATCCTGCAAGAACATTCAATGCCGACAGGTACATGTCGAAGGAATAGGTGCCCCCGGGTATTCGGCCGCCGGCGGCGCAATGCCAGCAGCAGCGCAGGGCTATGGTCATTACATCGCAAATCTCATCGAAATTGGCGTGCATTTCGATCAGTGTAAGACCATAGACCACGGCGGGACCGGCGGAACGGGAAAAGGCAGCATATACATCGGTCAAGCGTCGCTACCGAGGCTTCAGAATGTGAAGCTTACCAACTGTACACTTGCGTTGGCAATGATGGGCTCAGCCAATTGGAAGCCAATAGTCAACAGGGGGCGTTTCAAATGGAGCGGGGCCTGGCCATTCACAGCTGAAGTATCACTTCATGCAATCTCCATGCAGTACCAGGATGCCCAGATCGAAGATCCGGTCATTGATCGAACGAGCGCTGGAAATCTGCTGCCAGGCTCCACGCCGCTGAGCCTGACGGACACTGCGATATCAGGAGGCGGATCGCCTCCAACCCTGTCCGAGGTAGCGGACAGCTATAGCACGTTCACCGGCCATTCGGTGACATTCAATGCCGCAGGATACCAGATGGTCAAGGCCGTCAACGTACCACAGGGCTGGAATACCCTGATCTTCGAAGGACGCCGAACCGCTGGGCTGCCGAGGCTGTTCGCTCAGCAGACCGGCGGCAGCTTCTCCACGTTCGTCGATGCCGTACTGGTTGATGGCGCCGGCGAAGACGTGACCTGGCGCCTCCCCTTCTGGAACGCAACGCCGAACCAGTCCATTAAGATCGGTTTCCTGTCTTCCGCGACAGGCGATGCACTCAATTGCACGTACATCGGCTTGGCGAGGGGCTTGCATGTTCGCAAACCGGTAACGTCGACCCTTGAAACCTTGGCGACGCTCCCTCCCCCCAGCAACCTTTGGCTGGGCAGACAAGTCATAGTAAGAGCCACCGGAATAGCCGACAGTATATACACTTGCCTGCGTAATGCTGCCGGTAGTGCCACTTGGGTACCGCTCGGCTAGCTCGGCAAGCAGCGGCATCAGAACGCCCTGTCGTGCACCAAGACCCGCATGGTCAGGAAGATGATCTGCAGATCGCGCATGATCGTCCATCCTTCCAGGTATTCCAGGTCAGCCTGGAGGCGGTTGACGAGGTCGGATTCGTGATCGGTCGCACCTCGGAAACCGCGCACTTGCGCCAACCCTGACAAGCCGGGCTTCAGCGAATGGCGCTGCCAATACCGCAGATCGACTTCCCAGAACAGCTTGTCGCCGGCCAGCGATCCCGTCGCATGCGGGCGCGGACCGACAAGGCTCATGTCGCCGAGCAGCACGTTGAACAACTGCGGCAGTTCGTCGATACTAGTGCGCCGGATGAAGCGCCCCACGCGCGTGATCCGCAGGTCATCCTTCGAAGCCGAGACTGAACCCGTGGCATCACCCAGCGACTGAGTCATCGAACGGAACTTGTACATGTTGAAGAAGCGGTTGCCGCGCCCCATGCGGCGCTGCGTAAAGAATACCGAGCCGCCATCCTGCAGCTTCACTGCCAGAGCAACAACGATCAGAAGCGGTGAGAGCGCAAGGATCGCGCCACCCGCGAACGCGACATCGAACAGGCGCTTGACGGCGCGATCGCGCAAGCCGAGCGGCCCGGCTGACACCATCAGCAGGCCGTGCTTGCCGACAACGCGTGCGCCCTGAGCACCAAGCCGCGCAACCTCGTCGTCAAGCACTTCTCCATCGACGTTAGCGCCTTTGAGCATCATGGCCCATTCCGCACGACGTCCAGCAGGACAGCTCACTATCACGCGATCGATGTTGCGCAGTACGAGACCGATACGATCCAAAGCATTCGGGTCGTTGAGATTGGGCCTCAACCCCATCCCGGCCGCTGAAATGCGGATCGCTCCACGCAATTGCACCTGAGGCCCGCCATCATCGATGATGAGTTCGTTGATGATGTTGTCGCCGCAACGCCAGCGCACGAAACTGCGCAATTGCAGTCGCATCCACGCGACGACGGCCATCGCCGCCAATGCCCCCCCGTTGAAGCCGGAACGCGAAACATCCGCATCGGGCCGGATCAGGAATTGCACGAAGACCACGACGAACACGGCGATGACGATCGCCACAAGCCCACGAAACACCCCTTTCCATCCGTCCTGCAGCGAGGCGGTGGAATAGGCTCCGTTGTAGAGCGCCAGTGTCAGGAAGATCGGCAGGATCAGTTGAGCATGGACAAGGCTTTCACCAAGCCCCTGCATACCGGCAAGTATATAGCCGGTCGCCGCAAAGGCGATGAAAATCGATACGATGTCTCCCACGACCAGCGAAAGATAGCACTGCAGGCGCCTCCGCTCGAGCGACGGAGCGACGAGCAGATCATCGATATCGATCCGCTCTTTGGCGAGCGCACCTGTTGCAAACGGAGCATTCATGCTGGCAGCACTCGGGCTTGCGAACTCACGCTGAATGCCTCCCTCATCAGAACCTCAGCGCACGCAGCATGCACGTCATGCTGCGACGCAATAGGTATATGCCCGTATGTACTGAAGAGGCAACCCGAAAAGCGGAATCGGTCAGGACGTGGTAATTGTCGGTCGTTTCGAATTAGGACGCGCGGATCTTGCGATTGTAAGAAGACCGTCAGCTAATAACAGTTCCGCGTTCTGACTGTTAGCCAGCAAAGTCTGGTGAAGCGCTACCAAGCGCGCGACCAGGCGCTCGAGACGATACCCGCGCCAGACCTGCAACTGGGCCGTCAGTGCGGGCTGATCCTTCCAGAATATCCGCCGCGCGCCGGCTTCGGCCTTGAGGAATCCCGCAACGTCGCGGCCGTCACCCAACCGGGCATTCAGGCCCGCGAGTTGCGCCGTTCTGCGTTCGAAGGCAAGCAGAAGACCGACCGGGTTCATACCCTGCTCTCGCATCCGCCTCAGTTCAGGACCAATAGCGTCACGCTTTCCCCCGAGCACCGCATCAACGAGCGGGCCGAAATCGTCATCCTCCGTCGATGCGCCGATCGCGTCGAGGTCTCCTGCCGCGACCGGCCGAGGAGTTTCGGGCGATGCGTCGAGATAAAGCGCCAGCTTAGTCACTTCCGAACGGGCGAGTCGCGTATCGAGACCTGCACCGCGCGCGATGCGTTCGGCGATCTCGCTGCCCAGCTTGAGGCCTGCAGCGTTTGCCATCGTCCGTACCGATGCGGTCGCCGAAGCCAGGTCCGGCGGATAGAACATCGCAACAAGGCCATCAGGCCGTCCCGCAAGCAGCTTGGCGGTCCGCGATTTGTCCGTGGCGCCGGTCGCGACGATCAGGACCGGGCATCCCTCGACAGCGTTTTCCAGCAGGGTCTGGACGGCATCGTGCGCCTCGTCACCCTGCGCGCGAACCCATATGTGGCGCGCGCCGCCGAACAGGGAAGTGGAACGGGCCTCATCACCGAGACGGACGGGGTCGCGGCGCAGTTCCGAACCCGACATTTCGATCCGTTCGCCGGGTTCGGGAAGCAGGGAGAGAATCTTCGCCGCTGCATCTGAAGCTCCCGACTCGTCAGGCCCGCAGAAGAAGAAAACGCGGGCATCGCGGGCAGCACGCTGGGCAAGGCCCGCGAACTCCTTCTGGGTAGCCTTCACGGCCCTTTACTGGGCAGTTTCACCGCGCAGACGCAGCGCGATGTTGGTGACGATGCGCGTCGCGATATCCTTGGACATGTTCTCCAAGGCCGTCTGCTCGGCGGCGATCGTCGCGTAGTCCGAAGAAACGACATCGATTCCCGCATCGGAGCCTGCAGTCTGGTCGAGCACGACTTCGCCGCTGCCCACCTCCACAAGCTGATAGCGTGCGCGCAATGTACGGCGCTCGCGGCCGACGGTATCGTCGGAGAGCAGCGCGAAGCTTTCCAGCTTGTCGTCGAGACGCACATCCAGCCGATACTTCGGCGCCACGCCCTTTGCACCCGAGACGCCAAGCTCGTCGACCAGCGCGTTACGCACCAGCCAGCCTGCCCTGCCCTGGATCGCCGAGACCTCGACGGCGGCAAGTCCCTGCGCGACGGCGGCATTGCCGCCGCCGGCGTACATCGGCTGCAACCCGCACCCGGCGAGCAGCATGGCGGCGGTGAGGGCGACTAAAGCCTTCACGCGACGAGATTTACCAGTCGGTCGGGCACCACGATCACCTTGCGAATTTCCGCACCATCCAGCGCACGCTGCACCTTCTCGCTGGCAAGGGCAAGCGCCTCGAGGTCTTCCTTCGAAGTGCCCTTGGCGACGGTGAGGGTATCGCGCAGCTTGCCCTTGACCTGAACGGCCACGGTGACCTCGTCATCCACCAGCAGCGCCGGATCGACCTCGGGCCAGGCGGCATCGGCGATCAGGCCCTCTCCGATCGAGGCCCAGGCCTCTTCGGCAAGGTGCGGCATCATCGGCGAAACCAGCAGCAGCAGCGTGCGGATCGCGGCGGAACGGCTGGCGGAGGGCTGGGCCTTCTCGACCGCGCCGGTCAGTTCGTAGATGCGCGCCACGGTCTTGTTGAAGCCGAGCGATTCGATGTCGCGCGCCGCAGCATCCACGGTCTGGTGAACCTTGCGGTCCAGCGCCTTGTCTTCACCCGTGGCCGCCGCATCGTACTGCGCGAACAGACGCCACAAGCGCTGGACGAAGCGGCCGCAGCCTTCGATGCCCGCTTCGGACCACGGCAGGTCGCGCTCGGGCGGGCTGTCGGAGAGCATGAACCAGCGGATAGCATCGGCGCCGTAAGTCGCGACGATCTCGTCGGGGTCGACGACGTTCTTCTTCGACTTCGACATCTTGATGACGCGGCCGACTTCGACGGCTGCGCCATCGGCCTTGAGCGTCGCGCCTTCGGAGGTGCGGTCCACTTCGCCGGGGGCGAAGTAGATCGGCTGGCCGTTGGCTTCGTTCACGCGGCTGTAGGTCTCATGCGTGACCATGCCCTGCGTGAACAGGCTGCCGAACGGTTCCTTGACCTCGATCTTGCCGATGCGGGCCAGCGCGCGGGTCCAGAAGCGGGCGTAGAGCAAGTGCAGGATCGCATGCTCGATGCCGCCGATGTACTGCTCCACGGGCAACCACTCGGCAATTTTTGCCGGGTCGAACGGGCGGTCGTCGGGCTGGCTGGCAAAGCGCAGGAAATACCACGACGAGTCCACGAACGTATCGAGCGTGTCGGTCTCGCGGCGGGCGGGGTGGCCGCACTGCGGGCAGTCGACGTGCTTCCAGGTCGGGTGGCGCACCAGCGGGTTGCCCGGCGTCTGGAAATCGACGTCCTCGGGCAGCACGACGGGCAGGTGCTTCTTGGGCACCGGCACCACGCCGCAGACCTCGCAGTGGATGAACGGGATCGGCGTGCCCCAGTAGCGCTGGCGCGAAACGCCCCAGTCGCGCAGGCGCCACACCGTCTTGCCCTCGCCCCAGCCTTCGCCCTCGGCGCGGGCGATGACGGCGGACTTGGCCTCCGCGACGCTCAGGCCATCAAGGAAGTCGGAATTCACCAGAACGCCGTCGCCCGCCTCGGACTCGCCGTCGAAGGGCTTGTCGGCTTCCTCGGCGCTCGCCGCGACGACGCGCGCGATCGGAAGCTGGTACTTGGTCGCGAATTCGAAGTCGCGCTGGTCGTGGCCCGGCACGGCCATGACCGCGCCGGTGCCGTAGTCCATCAGCACGAAGTTGGCGATGTAGACCGGCAGCTGTGCGCCCGAGAACGGGTGCTTCGCGGTGATGCCGGTATCGAAGCCCAGCTTCTCGGCCGTTTCAAGCTCTGCGGCGGTGGTGCCGCCCTGCTTGCACAGCGCGATGAAGTCCTGAACTTCGGGTCGCCCTTCTGCCGCGCCTTGCGCGATCGGGTGATCGGCGGCAACGGCAACGAAGCTTGCGCCGAAGATCGTGTCTGGGCGGGTCGAGTAGACCTCCACCTTGCCACCGGTCGACAGGTCGAAGCTGAACTGCAGGCCCTGCGACTTGCCGATCCAGTTCTCCTGCATCGTGCGGACCTTTTCAGGCCACTTGTCGAGGGTGGAGAGGCCGTCCAGCAGTTCGTCGGCGAAGTCGGTGATCTTGAGGAACCACTGGGAAAGCTTGCGCTTCTCCACCAGTGCGCCCGAGCGCCAGCCGCGCCCGTCGATCACCTGCTCGTTCGCCAGCACGGTCTGGTCGACCGGATCCCAGTTCACCGCCGATTCCTTGCGGTAGACCAGGCCGTGTTCGTACAGGTCGAGGAACAGCGCCTGTTCCTGGCCGTAATATTCCGGCTCGCAGGTCGCGATCTCGCGGCTCCAGTCGAGCGCGAAGCCGAGGCGCTTGAGCTGGGCCTTCATGTTGGCAATATTCTCGCGCGTCCAGCCGCCGGGATGGACGCCCTTTTCCATCGCCGCGTTCTCGGCCGGCATGCCGAAGGCGTCCCAGCCCATCGGGTGCAGGACTTCGAAGCCCTTCATCCGCTTGTAGCGCGCCAGCACGTCGCCCATCGTGTAGTTGCGGACGTGGCCGATGTGGATGCGGCCCGAAGGATACGGGAACATCTCCAGCACGTAGCTGCGCGGCTTCGCGGAAGTGTCGTCGGCGCGGAAGCTCTGCGCTTCGTCCCACGCAGCCTGCCAGCGCGTGTCCGCCTGTGCGGGATCGAACCGCTCGGTCATCTTTGTCTAAACTCCTGCGGGACGCGCCCGCTCAATTGGACGGGGCGGCTTGTGAACGCCCGGTAACTCTTAACCGCCGATCGAATCGCGGCGTAGGTCGCGGGCGCGGGTGAGGATGATGTCCTCCAGCTTCTGCACGGTCGCGGCCTGCACCGGAGCCGGCACCCAGCCACCGCCCTGCTGCACTTCGCGCACGGCGGTGACGCGCAGGGCGTCGGCGCGCAAGTCCTGGTCGAGGATAGCGATCGAGACCTTCACGCGCTCGGTCGGGGTCTTGGGATTGACGTACCAGTCGGTGATGATCACGCCGCCGGCGCTGTCCGACTGCAGCAGCGGCATGAATGAGACCGAATCGAGGCTGGCGCGCCACAAGTAGCTGTTCACGCCGATGGTGGTGACCTGCGAAGGCGCGAGCTTGGCCTGCTCCTTCTTCCTGCCACCGCCGCAACCGGCCAGCGCCAGCGCCGCCGCGGCGCAGATGCCCACGGTGGTCAGCGTGCGCACAGTGAAGAGGCCGTTGTCGGTGCTGGCTTTCATGTTCGTTCCCAAATCCGGTGTCAGAGGCTGCAGACGCGGCGCGCGCCGAGCCTGTCGTCAAAACGCCTCTATAACCGCCGGTGGGCCAGCGGCAAGAGCGCCTTTCCGATGCCAAGTCCCAAGCAGGGCAAGGATGAGCGCGTCCTGAACGAGCGCGCTCCTCCTTTGCCCCGCTACTCAGGCCGTGTTAATCTGCGCCGACGATCATGGCACTTCCTTCGCGGCGTTTCCGTGATGGTCGATCGGCAAGTAGCGGACAGGGGCATTCGATGAGTACCGAGCGTGAGGGCGCAACCCGGGGAGGCATGAAGGGGAGCCTGCTTCTGGCAGGCTGCGTTACCCTGCTTGCGCTGCCGAGCGCAGTTCTCGCATTCTCGACGGACTTTAAGAGCAACGCCTCGGCAACTTCCGGGCAGATCGATTCGCTTACTCCGGAAACCACTCAGGAGAACCTGTCGCAGGCGATCGCGATGCGATCGCTCGCCAAAGGCGACCTGTTCCCTTTTACACCCGCAGGCACGCCCAATCGCTCGGACCGCGCCGTGACTGTCGCGGTGCGCGTCGATCCGGAAGCGGCACAGGCGATTATCGTTCACGGCCGCGCTCCGCTCGCACAGGCCAACCAGGATCCCGCACGCCTGCGTATCGCCCCCACCGCCTTCAACCTTGGCGTCTCGCGCGGGTACCAGAACTTCGCCCAGAATCTGGTGCCGCAGGCCCCCAACAGACCGATGGCGGAACTGCCTGACCTCAAGAAATTCAGCCTGTCGCCCGGCCCGACCAAGCACGACGAATCACGCTTCAGCCCCCGCATCTCTCTCGACGAAAAGAAAGCCTCGGGCCGTGCCCCACGTACTTTCGCTGTCGATGGCAGCGAGGTCGATCTCGGCGGCGCCTATCGCGTGACGGAGAATCTCGATGTGACTGCGGGCGTGCGCTACTCGCAGGAACGCGAACGACTGGTCCCGCTGACCGATGGCAAGCAGGACAGCCAGGCCGTTTACGTGGGCACCCAGTTCAAGTTCTGATCCGAGCAATATTGCTTGCAAAATCTGCAATCAATATTGGTGCGTTTAGGTCAATAGTCGGCCTTGCGGCCGTCATAATCCTTCCATAGCCTTGTCGTCGGTGGATGCTCACAACGAAAGGCTAAGCATATGGCGCGCGTTGCAATTGTAACCGGCGGAACCCGGGGTATTGGCGAAGCTGTTTCGCTCGCACTGAAGGAACGCGGTCACACCGTCGTCGCGAATTACGCAGGCAACGAAGAAAAGGCAGCCGCCTTCACGGAGCGCACCGGCATCCCCTCCTACAAGTGGGACGTGGGTGACTTCGAGGCGACGCAGGAAAGCTGCGCGAAGATCGCCGCCGACATCGGCCCGATCGACATCGTCATCAACAACGCGGGCATCACCCGTGACGGCGTGCTCCACAAGATGAGCTTCGACGACTGGAACGACGTCATGCGCGTCAACCTCGGCGGCTGTTTCAACACCGCCAAGGCGACCTTCTCGGGCATGCGCGATCGCGGCTGGGGGCGTATCGTCAACATCGGCTCGATCAACGGCCAGGCCGGTCAGTACGGCCAGGTGAACTACGCCGCAGCCAAGAGCGGCATTCACGGCTTCACCAAGGCACTGGCGCAGGAAGGCGCCAAGTACGGCGTCACCGTCAATGCCATCGCGCCGGGCTATATCGACACCGACATGGTCGCGGCGGTTCCCGCGCCGGTGCTGGAGAAGATCGTCGCCAAGATTCCGGTGGGTCGCCTCGGCAGCGCCTACGAGATCGCACGTGGCTGTGCCTTCCTGTGCTCGGAGAACGCGGCGTTCGTTACCGGTTCGACGCTGAGCATCAACGGCGGCCAGCATATGTACTGAGGATGGCAGGCGAATAGCCTGGCGGACTCGCATTTGGCGCAACAACAGGCGCAACTTGAATTCATCGCCCGAAAAGCGTAGAGTTAACGCCGCAAACGACACTGGCCTGTGGCCATGTGGATCAAGCCCTCGCCGCTGCAACGGCGGGGGCGTAGTCTTTTCAGGGCGTAGAGCTCAACGTCTGGGGGACACGCTGCAACGCATCCCCCACCCGTCGCCTACTTCCGGCCCTTAACCTCCACCACCTTCAGGATGAGGGTGGCAAAGGCGAACAAGGCCCCAAGGAAGAGGCACAAGTCAGCAAACGACACTGGCTTTTCCTCCAAGGGATCGACGGCAGAAGCGCCGCCGCCGAGCACCCTATAGGAAAAATCCTATGTGTTCCACATTTGTTCTCTTCGGGCGTCAGACGAGTTCGGCAAGCGCCGCTGCCTCGAAGCCCTTCAATTTGCCCGCATTTCCATCACGCACCTTGGAGACCCAGTCGGGATCGGTGATGAGCGCGCGGCCAACGGCGATCAGGTCGAACTCATCGCGTTCCATGCGTTCCACGAGTCGATCGAGGCCGACGCTCGACGAGCCCTCGCCACCGAACGCAGCCATGAAATCGCCGGAAAGTCCCACTGACCCGACGCTGATGGTGGTGGCACCGGTGAGCTTCTTGGCCCAGCCGGCGAAGTTCAACCCGTTCTTGCCGTCGATCTCCGGGAACTCGGGCTCCCAGAAACGGCGCTGCGAACAGTGCAGGACGTCTACGCCCGCTTCGACCAGCGGCTCTAGCCAGTCGGCCATGAGGTCCGGATTCTCGGCAAGGCGCGCGGCATAGTCCTGCTGCTTCCACTGGCTCAGGCGCAGGATCAGGGGATAGCCCGGCCCCACCGCCTCGCGCACCGCCGCCACGACTTCGGCCGCAAAGCGCGAACGCTCACGAATGGTCGCGCCGCCGTAGCGGTCGGTGCGCAGGTTGCTGCCCGACCAGAAGAACTGGTCGATGAGGTAGCCATGCGCACCGTGCAGTTCGACCACGTCGAAGCCAAGCCGCTTTGCATCGGCCGCAGCACGAGCGAACGCGGCCACGCTGTCCGCGATGGCTTCCTCGCTCATCGCCTCGCCGCGCGGGACATCGGGCGCATCGTAGCCCGACGGGCTCTCGACGGGCGCATCGGGCACCCACTCGGTCATGAAGCTCTTGGTCGCGCCGGTGTGCCACAATTGCGGCCCCATGCGGCCGCCTGCTCCGTGTACCGCATCGATTACCTGCTTCCAGCCGCCCAGGGCAGGCTCACCATGGAAGAAGGGGATCCCCGGATCGTTGCGAGAGGCAGGGCGGTCGATCACCGTGCCTTCGGACAGGATCAGGCCGACACCACCTTCGGCCCGGCGGCGGTAGTATGCGGCCTGCGCTTCGCCGGGGATGCCTTCGGCGGCGAAGGCCCGGGTCATCGGCGCCATGACGATGCGGTTGGGAAGGTCCAGCGAGCCGATGCGGAACGGCTTGAACAGAACGTCGGTGGCACTTGCGGTCATTGCGGAGGAACTCCGGTTTGCTGGGGGAGCCGCTTAGGTATATATTGGATACCTGACGTCAATGAGGCACCTTATGGTGCGCAAGTATATCCAGGGATACCTTGATGCCCGAATGCGAGCATTTCTCCGTCGATTGCCCAAGCCGCCTGCTGTTCGACCAGATCGCCGACAAGTGGTCGATGATGGTGCTGACGGTGCTCGATGCCGGACCGATGCGCTTCAACGGCATCAAGCGCCATCTGGAAGGCGTGACCCAGAAGGCGCTTACCCAGTGCCTGCGGCGGCTGGAGCGCAACGGATTGCTGGAGCGACGGGTCATCGCCGCATCCCCCATCGGTGTGGAGTATGAGATCACCCCGCTGGGCCGCTCGTTGCAGACTCCGTTCAAGGCGCTGTACGGCTGGACGATCGCCAACATGGAAGACGTGGAGAAAGCCCGGGTGGAGTACGACCGGCGCCTTGTGGCCTGACCCAGTCAATTCAGGCTGGACGAAGGGTCGAGCAGCCGTAAATGCGCCTGCGTCATCAGGCTGACGGAATCTCCGATGACCGCAAGCGCATCATCGATGGCAATGCCGCACCCCACGCTCAGGGGGCCGAGGCCGGTCAGCGCCCGTGCCAGATCCCTGTCGTACGCCTGCAAGCGCTCGACCTCCACTCGGCTCACATCGAACTGCGAGCCCAGGATATATCGTGTCTCGCCCGACTCCGCCCGCAACCGTGTCAGGTAGAGCAGGTTCACGAAGGCCGAACCGTCTCGCCGGAAATTGATGATCGGCGCTCTGGCCGACATGGTGTCGTCGTTGTGCAGGAAGGCGCGGAACTTCGCATGGGCTTGCCCATCCCGTGTATCGCCCTGCAGGAAGCGGCAGTTGCGACCGATCACGTCATCACCGGAATAGCCGGTCAGTTCGCTGAAACGCTCATTGACGAACAGAAGCGGATGATCCCCCTCGATAGATGCCAGAGCCAGCGCCATCGGCAGCGATGCCAGAAAGTCGCGTAGTTCCGAGGGAACCGTTGTTTCCATCTCAGGTCAACTCCAGCCGAGCAGGCTGAAATGCGTACCAGACCGATGCCGTAAAACGCAACGTCGAGTCGGGGAATTCAAAGTCTTGGCGCCTTGTCTGCGCTCGGCATCCCACATTGGGCATAACGAAAAAGGGCCGCGGTTTCCCGCGACCCCTTTTTGTAGCCGAAGCTCTGAAAGCGATTAACGCTTCGAGAACTGGAAGCTGCGGCGTGCCTTGGCGCGGCCGTACTTCTTACGCTCGACCACGCGGCTGTCGCGGGTGAGGAAGCCGGCTGCCTTGACGGCCGAGCGCAGGGCCGGCTCGTACTTGGCGAGAGCCTGGGCGATGCCGTGCTTCACGGCGCCGGCCTGGCCCGACAGACCACCACCCTTGACGGTGGCGATGACGTCGTACTGCTCTTCGCGGCCAGCGACCTGGAAGGTCTGGTTGATCACGAGGCGCAGGGTCGGACGTGCGAAGTAGACTTCCTGGTCACGGCCGTTGACGATGATCTTGCCCGAGCCGGGCTTGATCCACACGCGGGCAACGGCGTCCTTGCGGCGGCCGGTGGCGTAAGCGCGGCCCTGCGCGTCGATCTGCTGCTCGCGCAGCGGAGCGTTCGAGACGGGAGCGGCTGCCACGGTCTCGTCACCGACGGTGACGTTGCCGGCGATGTCCGCGAGGTCGGACAGGCTCTGCACGGTTTCGTTGTCGGACATTATGCGCCCACCTTGTTCTTGCGGTTCATCGAAGCAACGTCGAGCGCTTCGGGCTGGGTGCCACCGTGCGGGTGCTCGGTGCCGGCGTAGACGTGCAGGGCGCGCATCTGGTCACGGCCGAGCGGACCACGGGGAATCATGCGCTCGACAGCCTTTTCAAGCACGCGCTCGGGGAAGCGACCGGCGAGAACCTTGTCCGCGGTGACTTCCTTGATGCCGCCGGCGTAGCCGGTGTGCTTGTAGTAGGTCTGCTGCTTGAGCTTGTTGCCCGTGAAGCGCACCTTCTCCGCGTTGATGATGACGACGTGGTCGCCGCAATCAACGTGAGGGGTGAAGCTGGGCTTGTGCTTGCCGCGCAGCAGGTCGGCGATGATCACGGCCAGACGGCCTACAACCAGATTCTCGGCATCGATCAGATGCCACTTCTTCTCCACCTCGGCCGGCTTGATCGACCGGGTGACCTTCGTGAGCGCCTTCATGGCTGGTCATTCCCTATAATTCGAGCGCCAGCCACGGGAGCGAATCCCCTGATAGCGCGGAAGGCGGCCAAATCGTCGAAATGGCTGCGTAAGTCAAGCAATGCGCGGGATTGCAGAGAGGTAAAATAATACCGTGAGGTTTGTGTCCGGACGTTGCCCACCCCTGCCCCCTCCCGCGAGCGGGAGGGGAATGAGAGGTTTCCGCTTCGCCCTCCCGCTCATCCTGAGCTTGTCGAAGGAGGGAGGGCCGGGAGGCTTGGCAGCTTGCTGCCTAGCCGGACGGAGTGGGTAGCCGATGGACAGGCCGAAACCTACCCCCGACGTCCCAGCGCATGCGCGCCCCACACCGTCGCGGCAACCAGCAGTGCACCGCAGAGTTGGTGCGCCACGGCGATCCACAAGGTCACGCCGGACCACACCGTGAAGATGCCCAGCAGCACCTGCGTCCCGAACGCACAGTGCACCGCGACCGAGACCAGCCGCTCGTGCTTCGCCTTGAGCCTGCGGCCCATGACGACGAGCACCGCGACGATGGCCCATGCCCACCAGCGGTGAATGAAGTGCGTGAGGTAGGGATCGTTGACCAGCGAGGAGAAGAACCCGCGCGCCCAATCGACGCCTTCGGGGAAGACGCTGCCCTGCATCAGCGGCCAGGCGTCCCAGCTCCACCAGCCGGCGCCGGCGACGTAACCGGCACGCAGGCCCGCCACCATCGCGCCCATGAACAGTTGCAGCGCCAGCATGCCCAGCGCCAGGGCGCCGAAGCGGGTCAGCCGCGCGCGCTGCTCTCCCCGCTCCATCGCCTTGAGGTCCAGCGCGGTCCAGACGAGGCCGCCCAGCGTGAACAGCGCCACCAGCAGATGCGCGGCGAGGCGGAAGTGACTCACCCGGTCGAGCGCCTCGGCGCTGAGGCCGGAGGAGACCATCCACCAGCCGACGACGCCCTGCAGGCCGCCCAGCGCCAACAGCGCCAGCAAACGCGGCTTGTAGCCGCCGGGAATAGTGCGCTTGTACCAGAACCATGCCAGCGGAACCGCGAAGACGAGGCCGATCGTGCGCGCCAGAAGACGGTGGAACCATTCCCAGAAGTAGATGAACTTGTACTGCGCCAGCGTCATGCCTGCCGGGCCGTTGACGTCGAGATACTGCGGGATCTGCTTGTAGCGGGCGAACTCGGCCTGCCACTGGGCGTCGGTGAGCGGCGGGATTGCGCCGGTCAGCGGCTTCCATTGCGTGATGGAAAGGCCCGATTCGGTCAGCCGGGTGATCCCGCCGACCGCGACGATCAGCACCACCAGCACCGCAACACTCAGGAGCCAGCGCACCATCGGGGCGATATCGTCACTTGTCCCGATGATCGGGCGACCGTCGTTCACTCTCATGCGTCTGCTTCTTCCGTCATGCGGGCGATTCCTGCGATTTTGCGGGCATTTGCGCAAGAGGGCGTTCGACGGCACGTGTTTTCGACGAGTCCTGCGTGAAAATTTTGCGTCCGGCCCTTGCGGAATGATACAACGTTACATAGATGGCTGCCCATGCGTACTGCCCTTCTTGCGATTCGTAACCGCCTCGACCGTGCCGGAATCATCCTGAGCGGGCTGTGCGCGGTGCATTGCATCCTGGGCGTCGTGCTTGTCGGCGTGCTGGGGCTGGGCGGTGAAGCGCTTCTTTCACCCAGTATCCACCGCATCGGACTGGCGATGGCTCTGGTCGTGGGCATCATTTCGCTCGGCTTCGGCGTGCTGCGCCACGGGCGGGTCGCGCCGCTGGCGATCGGTGCTTCGGGCCTGACGTTGATGGGCATCGCCCTCCTCGTCGATCACGGGATCGAGGAGACCGTGCTGACGATCGCAGGCGTCAGCCTCGTCGCCTTCGCGCACATTCGGAACTTGCACGGCGCCTGTTGAGCGCTATTCGGCAGCCATGGCTGCCGAAATCCTGCTTACCGTGAATGGCGAACCGCGCCGCATTGCCGCCGGTTCCAGCATCGCCGACCTCGTCGCGCAGATCGGCCTCGACCCGAAGAAGGTCGCGGTCGAACACAATGCCGAGATCGCGCCGCGCTCGACGCTCGCCGACGTGACCTTGTCCGAAGGCGATGTGCTGGAGATCGTCCACTTCGTCGGCGGCGGCTGATCGGGCCGCCCTGCCCCCGCTTTTCCTGATTCACGCTTCCCCGAAAGGACGCGCTTCGTGACCGATTTCCCCGCTGATACCTGGACCGTTGCCGGTCGTACTTTCACCTCGCGCCTGATCGTGGGCACGGGCAAGTACAAGGACTTTGCGCAGAACGCCGCCGCCGTGGAGGCCTCGGGCGCGGAAATCGTCACCGTCGCGGTGCGCCGTGTCAACGTGTCGGACCCCAAGGCGCCTATGCTGACCGACTTCATCGACCCGAAGAAGATCACGTACCTGCCCAACACCGCCGGCTGCTTCACCGCCGACGACGCCATCCGCACCCTGCGCCTGGCCCGCGAGGCTGGCGGTTGGGATCTGGTGAAACTCGAAGTGCTGGGCGAGGCACGCACGCTTTACCCCGACATGCGCGAAACGCTGAAGGCCACCGAAATCCTCGCGAACGAGGGCTTCCTGCCGATGGTCTACTGCGTCGATGATCCGATCGCCGCCAAGCAGCTGGAAGAAGCCGGCGCCGTCGCGGTGATGCCGCTGGGCGCGCCGATCGGCTCGGGGCTCGGCATCCAGAACAAGGTGACCGTGCGCCTCATCGTCGAGGGCGCCAAGGTGCCGGTGCTGGTCGACGCAGGCGTGGGCACCGCTTCGGAAGCCGCCGTGGCGATGGAACTGGGCTGCGACGGCGTGCTGATGAACACCGCCATCGCCGAGGCAAAGGAGCCTGTCCGCATGGCCCGCGCCATGAAGCTGGCAGTCGAGGCCGGTCGCCACGCCTACCTCGCCGGTCGCATGGGCCAGCGCCGCTACGCCGATCCGTCGAGCCCCCTCGCCGGCCTCATCTGAGTGCCTCCGTACCGAAACGGGACGGGCTTCCCACCTTTCCCGTTTCCGACGGCAAACTGCGCATACAAACCTTTGCATCGTAAACCGTCCAGAAAGGATGATCGTGGTTAAATCCGACTCGTGACGGGGATCTTCCCGACACATCAGGGACAATCACGATGGCCCACACAGGTACGGCTAGTCTGACGATCAACGAACTGCGCGAATTCGCCAGCTTCTCCCCCAGCGAGCAGCGCTACATCCGGCGCAGCCTCGACATCGGCCTCGGCCGCCAGGATGCCTTCAAGCTCTGGGCGCGCGACGAGGACGAACTGGCCTCGATCCGAAAGCAGTATGTGGCCTATCAGGACCTCAAGGCCCTGCGCGCGATGCGGCCGGACGACTACAGCTTCGACGACGTCGACGCCTTCATGGGCAAGCTGGTCCGGATGGCCGCATTCGACCTCGCGCAGGAACGCCTGACGAGCTTCTCCGCCTTCCGCTTCCTCTACGAGCGCCTGCTAGGCGGCTGGGCACGGCCGTGGCTCCCGGGGGCCTTCTGCGGAGCCGCAGCACTGCCGCAGATCCGCCCTGACCGCCGCCGCACCCTGCTCCACTCGATCAGCGAAGCCGCCGCCACCGCGCCCGGCTGGTCCGACCGCGAGCCGAGCTTCTATCCCGAGTTCATCGAGAAGGAAGCCGCTTAAGCCGGTACCGGCTCGACGACAGAGCCCCCTGCCCGTGCCTTCGCCGCCAGATTATGGACGTAGTCCAGCTTGGCGACGATCGCGTCGGACAGATGGAAGGGGTAAAGGTCCGGCTGTCCCATCGAGCGATTGATCGCGTTCATCGCGAAGGAGAGCGGCCCCATCGCTTCGGTCAGCGCACGGGTGTCAGCCGTGTAGGGATTGAAATCCAGCTCCACCTCCAGCCCGACCTCGTCGCCCGGCAGCGGAGCCAGCGACAGGTCGAAACCGCCCGCCGTCGCCAGAACGTCGACGATGTGCAGGTAATGCGCGAAGGTCTCTGCAAAATCCTCCCACGGATGGGAAGTCGCGTAGAAGCTGACGAATGCGTCGGTCCACACTTTCGACCCGTCGTCATTGTAGTGCGCCTGGAGCGCCTGTTGATAGTCGATCCGCTCATCACCGAATATCGCGCGGAAAGCCTCCAGTTCGGCCGGATCGGTCTCGACCAGCCGCGACCAGTAGTGGTGGCCCACTTCATGCCGAAAATGGCCGAGCAGGGTGCGATAGGGCTCGCCCATCGCATGGCGCATCCGCTCACGCTCGGCATCGTCGGCCTCGATCAGGTTGAGCGTGATGACGCCGCCGTCGTGACCGGTGAAGATTCGCGGACTGCCCGCCTGCTCCGCCGCCGCATCGTAGAGGAAATCGAAGGCGAGGCCCTGTGTTCCTGGACCTTCCTCGGCCTTGGTTTCCAGCGGGAGGCCCAGCCTCATCAGCGTGTGGAACAGCCGCCGCTTGGCCGCCTCGATCCTGCCCCAGCGCGGCGGCACCGAAGGTTCGGACAAGTCGGGAATGGTGCGGTTGTGGCGGCAGGCGCGGCACATCGGCGTCGTGTCGTCGCTCGCCACCAGCCAGTTGCAGATGCGATAATCGTTGTTGTTGGCGCATACGACCACTTCGGCCACCTCACCTTCGGCATCGCGCCAGACGGTCGCGCCGTCGGCCAGGAAGCGGAAGCCGTCGATTTCGGGATCGTAGCCAAGGGTGGCCTGGCAGCCGGGGCAAACCCGGACTTCGAAATGATTCAGGCGGCGGCAGTTCGGGCAGGGGAAGGCACGCATGGCGCACTCGCTGTAATTGACGTTTGCCCCGTCAACGCAGGAAGCGCGCCACCGTTTCCTTACGCGCGATAAAGCGCGTCCAACCGAGTGCCGTACCGTTCCTTGAGCTTGTGCCGCCGGATCTTGAGACTCGGCGTCATCTCCTCGTTCTCGATCGAGAACGGCTCGTCCGCGAAGGCGTATTGACGCACCTTCTCGATCACCGAGAGGTCGGCGTTGACCCGGTCGATCGCATTGCGCAGCGCGGTGCGGAACGCCGGAAGCCCCTGCAGCTTGGGGAAATCGAAAGTCTCGCCGTTATCCCGTGCCCACTGCAGCGCCCAGTCGGCGTCGGGGACGATCAGGCCGACGATGTAGGGCTTGCGGTCACCGTAGACCATCGCCTGCGCGATCTCCGGCTGCAGGGTTAGCATCGATTCGACCTTCTGCGGAGAGACGTTGTCGCCCTTGTCGTTGACGATCATGTCCTTCTTGCGGTCGGTGATGGCAATGCGCCCGCGATCGTCGATATGGCCGATGTCGCCGGTATGGAGCCAGCCGTCCTTGAGCACGTTCGCCGTCGCCGCCTCGTTCTGCCAGTAACCCGACATCACGAGTTCCCCGCGCACGAGAATCTCGCCGTCCGCGGCGATCTTCACCTCGACTCCGCGCATCGGCGGGCCGACGGTATCGAACTTCACGCCGGCAGCAGGACGGTTGCAACTGATGATCGGCCCCGACTCGGTCTGGCCGTAGCCCTGCAGCAGCGTCAGCCCCATCGCGTCGAAGAATACCCCGATCTCCGGGTTGAGCGGCGCACCGCCCGAGACCAGCGCCTTCATTCGCCCGCCGAAGCGGGCGCGAATCTTGGGCCGAAGGGTCCGCTCGATCACCAGGTTGAGCGGATAGTCGAGCAGCCCGCGCTTGCCGTTCAGACGGCGCATGCCCCCGCCGATCGCACAGTCCATGAGGCGGTTGGCGACGGCGCCCTGCTTCTCGATCTGCTTCATGATGCGGGTGCGCAGCACCTCGAACAGGCGCGGCACCACGACCATCACGGTCGGGCGCACTTCCTCGATATTGGCGGCGAGCTTGTCGAGGCCTTCCGAATAATAGATCTGCCCGCCCAGCCCGATCGGCAGCCACTGGCCGCCGGTGTGCTCGTAAGCGTGGCTGAGCGGCAGGAACGAAAGGAAAATCTCGCGCTTGTCCGGCCCCCGATCCCAGCCGAAGTCCTGCTCGATGATTTGCGCGGCGCCCGCCACGTTGGACAGCAGCATGCCGTGATGCTGGCGCACCCCGCGCGGCGCGCCGCCGGTGCCGCTGGTGTAGATGATGCAGGCGAGGTCGGTACGGCCGATGCCCGCGATCCGCCGATCGACCTCGGCGCGCGCCGAGGTGGCATCACCTTCGAGCAGTTCGTCCCAGATATGCGTTTCATAGGCCCCGCCCTGCATCGGCACGAGCGGCTCCATGCCGATGACCTGGCGGCACATGTCGGTCTGCACCACGGCCGGCAGCAGCGCCTTGCCCAGCTTCGCGGTCGAGACGATCGCCGCGCGGGCGCCGGAATTCTCCAGGATGTGGATGTGATCGCGCGTCGTGTTGGTGGTGTAAGTCGGCACCGTCACGCAGCCCGCCGCCATGATCGCAAGGTCGGCGAGGCACCATTCGGGCCGGTTCTCCGAGACGATCAGCACGCGCTCGCCATCCTGCAGGCCCATGCGGCGCAGCGATGCGGCGATCAGGCATACCCGGCGCGCCGCCTCGGCCCAGCTGATCGAGCGCCACTGGCCATCGCGCTTGGCCCAAAGCATCGGCGCCTCGCCCAGGGCATCGGCCCGGGCGAGGAACAGCGAAACGACGTTGGCGCTGCTGTCGAAATCGGCAATGTCCATGGCGGCCCCCGGTGTATCCTCAAATCTTCTATCGTAGGCGAACGTCTAGGTGGGCTGGCGGGTTGCCACAAGCTTACTGCGAAACGGCGACACCTTCGGTGCGCGGATCGCCCGATCCCATCAGCTTGCCGTCCACCACCAGCACCCCGTTGGTCTTGAGCGGCATCTCCATGGCCCGGACCGATGTGTGGCCGAGCGCCTGCAGCGCCGGTATCATCGCCTCCAGCGGCGAGCCCTTCTCGACGTTGATCGTATCGGTCGGCGCGAAAAGCACGGGCAGAGCCAGCGCCTTGTCCACCGGCAGCTTCCAGTCGAGCACGCCGACGAGCGCGCGGATGACTTGTACCGGGATCGTCGCCCCGCCTGCGGCGCCGACGACGAACAGCAGCTTGCCGTCGGGGCCATAGACGATGGTGGGCGCCATCGAACTGCGCGGACGCTTGCCGCCCTCGACCCGATTGGCGACGACCGCGCCGTCCTTTTCAGGCGTGAAGCTGAAATCCGTCAGTTCGTTGTTCAGATAGAACCCGCCGACCATGATGCCCGAACCGAAGGCGCTCTCGATCGTCGAGGTCCACGAGGCCACGTCCCCCTGCCTGTCGACGACGACGAAGTGCGAGGTGCCGTGCTCGACGTAGTGACGACCCACAGCCAACTTGGGCGCGGGCAGCCCGGCGCTCACGGTCGGCATCGTCCGATCGGCGGAGATCAGCGCGCCGCGCCGCTTGAGGTAAGCCGGATCGATCAGCGCCGCGACCGGCACCTTCACGAAATCGGGATCGGCGAGGAACAGCTCGCGATCGGCATAAGCCAGCCGCTCGGACTCGGCGATGAGGTGCCAGGCGACTGGCGAATCCGGGCCGAGCTTGGCGAGATCGAAGTCCTGCAACTGAATCAGCGTCGCGAGCACCGTAGTCGCGCCCGAGGACGGCGGCCCCATGCTGCAGATCTTGTAGACCCGGTACTTCGCGCAAGTGCTCGGCCGTTCCTTGGCGGCGAATGCGGCGATGTCCGCTTCGGTCATCCGTCCGTCGGCAGGGGTTTCGGCGGCGACCTTGGCGGCGATCTCCCGCGCGAGGTCCCCTTTGTAGAACCCTTCCGGCCCCTTGGCTGCGAGCATTTCCAGCGTGCTCGCCAGCGCCGGGTTGCGGATCGTCGTGCCGACGGGGAGCGGCTTGCCGTCCGCGCCGTAGTAGATGCCTCGCGCCTGCGCATCATGGGCGCCGGTGTCGGGCTGCCGCGAGAGTGACTGGAACCCGCGTGGGGACAGCGTGAAGCCTTCGCGCGCAAGGTCGATCGCGGGCTGGAACAGGTCTGCCCATGGCAGGCGTCCATGCTCGGCGTGAATCTTCGCCGCGAGTGCGATGTTGCCCGGCACCCCGACGCTGCGCCCGCCGACCACGGCGGTGCGGAACGGCAAAGGCTGGCCCGAGGCATCGAGGAAACGCGCGGGGGTCGCAGCCTTCGGCGCAGTCTCGCGCCCGTCCCACGATTCGACCTCGCCCTTCTCGTTGCCGAGCATCAGGAAGCCGCCGCCGCCGATGCCCGAACTTTGCGGCTCGACCACAGTGAGCGCCAGCATCGTCGCGATCGCCGCGTCGGTGGCGCTGCCCCCGCGGCGCAGAATCGAAGCGCCCGCTTCTGCCGCACGAGGATCGGCAGCGCTGACCATACCGGCGTCGAAGACGGCAGGTCCGGTTACGGCAGGGCTGCTCGCAGTGGGTTGCGAAGGGATGGTCGCCGTCGTCGCGGCACAACCAGAGAGGGCGAGCGAGGCAGTCAGCCCCAGGATCAGCTTTCCGGACATTGCAGAAAGGCTTATTCGGTTCCAACCGCCTCTGCAATCGATGCGAAGCCATCGCGGCGCATCAGTTCGAGCAAGCCCTTGTTGATGGCCTTGGCGATGCCCGGCCCTTCGTAGACCATGGCGCTGTAAAGCTGGACGAGGCTCGCCCCCGCCCGGATGCGCGCCCAGGCGTCCGTAGCGCTGGCAATGCCGCCCACGCCAACCAGCGGCACCGCGCCGCCGGTCGCCTTGCGGAAATCGCGCAGGCGCTGCTGCGCCAGATCACGCAGCGGCGCGCCGGAGAGGCCGCCGGTTTCTCCCTTGTGCTGCGAGGCCAGCGGCGGCCGTGAGATCGTGGTGTTGGACACGATCAGCGCGCCCAACTGCTTGTCGATGGCGATTCGCGCGATGGCGTCGATGTCGGCGGGCTCGAGATCGGGTGCGACCTTGAGGAAGACCGGAGGCCGGTGCCCTGCGCCGCAAGCCTCGTCGCGCGATTCGATCACTGCGTCGAGCAGCCCGGTCAGCGCTGATTCGTCCTGCAGGGCGCGCAGACCCGGCGTGTTCGGACTGGAGATATTGACCGCAAGATAGCCCGCCAGCGGCGCCATCAGCCGCGCCATGATCGCATAGTCGTTGACGCGGTCGGTCGAATCCTTGTTCGCGCCGATGTTGATGCCGACGACGCCCGGACGCCGCACACGCGCCTCCAGCCGGTAGACTGCGTCCTGCGCGCCGCCATTGTTGAAGCCCATCCGGTTGATGACCGCGCGGTCCTCGACCAGCCGGAACAGGCGCGGCTGCGGGTTGCCGGCCTGCGGTAGCGGGGTGATCGAACCGACTTCCGCAAACCCGAAGCCCAGGCCGAGCAGCGCGTCCGGCACTTCACCATCCTTGTCGAACCCGGCAGCCATGCCGACCGGATTGGGGAAGGCGATCCCCGCCACGGTGCTGGCCAAAGCCGGATCGGTGCGCGGCGCACTTCCGGGTCCGGACAGCTTCAGGGCCTTGAGCGCAAGACCATGGGCCTTCTCGGCGTCGATTCGGAAAAGGGCGGGTCGGATGAGAGAATAGAGCACGAGCGCCGCATAACGCCCCCGGCAGTGTTGCTCAAACGCTTCTTCTGCTGCGGTGCGAGATGAAAAAGCCCGTTAGGGGTCATCCCGAGCCATCCGGACCTGCGAACGTGTCGCGTTTATACAATAAATCGCCCCATCCGGAGCATACACGAGTCCTGCGACCCGAAGGGCTCGTAGCGGGATGCGCTCGAGTTCTTTATAACTTAAGGCGGTTTCCGATTTCGATCGGGAACCGCCTTTTTTCGCGCTTCTTGACGGCAGGCTCCCACAGATCGACCGTTAAGCAAGCCTTTTTCCATGGCTTGCGTATCTTTTGCGACGAGCTATGGCGCGGCAGCGATCAACCGTGCGAACCGCTCGCAGGTGCGAAACGGCCATTGAAACCCGCCGCGCGCTGCACTAGGTGCAAATCGGAAAGAATTGATCCGATTTAAACACAGGAACCGGAAAGCCCGTTCATGCGCCTGTCGAGTATGACAGACTATGCCGTCGTCATAATGTCCGCTGCGGCGCGGCATTGCGGCACCTGCTCGCTCATCGAGCAGGCGGGCGGCAAGCGTGCGCGCATTTCGGCCGCCCAGCTGGCGGAAGAAACCGGCCTGCCTGCTCCTACCGTCCAGAAGCTGGTGAGTAAGCTCTCCGCAGCCGGACTGATGCGTTCGTCGCGCGGTGTCGGTGGGGGTCTGCGACTCGCACGGCCTCCCGCCACGATCTCGCTGGCGGACATCGTCGAGGCGGTGGAAGGGCCGATCGCCCTCACCGCCTGCATCGATCGCGCGAAAAGCGATTGCACGCTGGAATCCTGTTGCAACGTAAAAGGCCACTGGCCGCAGGTTAATGCGGCCGTGCGCGGGGCGCTCGCCCAGGTGGCGCTGACCCAGCTCGTCGAGGAAGTTTGAGATGACCGAAGAAACCCTCCCCATCGCGCCAGAACGCGATCAGGCCGCGCGCGAGGCGGCAGCCCGCGTCGCCGAGTACGAGCACGGCTGGTCCTCGGACATCGAGCAGGAATACGGCCCCAAGGGCCTGTCGGAAGACACCATCCGCTTCATCTCGGCCAAGAAGGACGAGCCCGAGTGGATGCTCGACTGGCGCCTGAAGGCTTATGCCAAGTGGCTGGAGATGACGCCGCCGGACTGGGCGAAGCTCGATATTCCGCCGATCGACTACCAGGAATCGTACTATTGGGCCGCGCCCAAGAAGAAGGATGCGCTCGCCAGCCTCGACGAAGTCGACCCCGAGATCCTGCGCGTCTACGAAAAGCTGGGCATTCCGCTGGAGGAGCAGAAAGTGCTCGCCGGCGTCGAAGGCGCACGCAAGGTCGCGGTGGACGCGGTGTTCGATTCGGTTTCGGTCGCCACCACCTTCCGCAAGGAGCTGGAGCAGGCGGGCGTCATTTTCCGCTCGATCTCCGAGGCAATCCGCGAATTCCCGGAGCTGGTGAAGAAGTGGTTGGGCCGCGTGGTGCCCGTCCATGACAACTACTTTGCCACGCTGAATTGCGCGGTCTTCTCGGACGGCACCTTCGTCTACATTCCCGAGGGCGTGCGCTGCCCGATGGAGCTGAGCACCTATTTCCGCATCAACGCGGAGAACACCGGCCAGTTCGAGCGCACGCTGATCGTCGCCGAAAAGGGCAGCTACGTCTCGTACCTCGAAGGCTGCACCGCCCCAATGCGCGACGAGAACCAGCTTCACGCCGCCGTGGTCGAGCTGGTCGCCATGGAGGATGCGGAGATCAAGTACTCCACCGTCCAGAACTGGTATCCGGGCGATGCCAACGGCAAGGGCGGCATCTACAACTTCGTCACCAAGCGCGGGCTTTGCCAGGGCGCACGCTCGAAGATCAGCTGGACTCAGGTGGAAACCGGCTCTGCGGTGACGTGGAAGTACCCCAGCTGCGTCCTCAACGGCGAGGATTCGGTGGGCGAGTTCTACTCGGTCGCCGTCACAAACAACTACCAGCAGGCCGATACCGGCACCAAGATGATCCACAACGGCAAGGGCAGCCGCTCGACGATCATCTCCAAGGGCATCTCGGCCGGCAAGAGCAACAACACCTATCGCGGCCTCGTCCGCGTGGGCGCCAATGCCGATGGCGTGCGCAACTTCACCCAGTGCGATTCGCTGCTGCTCGGCAAGGAGTGCGGCGCGCATACGGTGCCCTATATCGAGGTGCGCAACCCCAGCGCCCAGATCGAGCACGAGGCGACCACCAGCAAGATCAGCGACGACCAGCTGTTCTACGCCATGCAGCGCGGCCTCGACACCGAGCAGGCGGTGGCGCTGATCGTCAACGGCTTTGCCAAGGAAGTGCTGCAGCAGCTGCCGATGGAATTCGCGGTGGAAGCGCAGAAGCTGCTGGGCATCAGCCTTGAGGGGAGCGTGGGCTGACCTCCCTCCCCCGACATGAATAACGAAGGACCAGAAACCATGACCGCCGCCCGCAAGACTTTGGGTATCAGCCTCGCCTCGAACGGGCCGAAGGCAGACGCCAAGGCCAGCTTCGCCGTTACCGGCACGCGCCTCGAAACGCTGAAGGAGCGCGCCAAGGACCAGCGCCGCAACCCCAGCGAGGCGCAGAAGGCGCTGTGGGCGAAGCTGTCCGGCTCGCAGCTGGGCGGGGTGAAGTTCACCCGGCAGTCGATCGTCGGCTCGGCGATCGTCGATTTCGCCTGCCCTTCGCGCTGGATCGTGATTCAGCTGAGCGCCGAGGATTCCAACCCCGACGTCAACGAACTGCAGGACCGCAAGCTCACCGAAGTCGGCATCCGCGTGCTGCGCTTCTCGGAAGAGGAAGTGCTCGGCCAGGTCGATACCGTGGTCCGCGAAATCAACACCGAACTCAACGTGCCCTTCGACAAGCGCTCCGCGCGCAAGAAGGCTGGCTCGCGTCCGGCAGGGACGTTCGTGAGCGACGAAGGATAAGCCATGCTCAAGATCGAAAATCTCCAGGCGAACGTCGCCGACAAGCCGATCCTCAAGGGTCTGTCGCTCACCATCAACCCCGGCGAGATCCACGCGATCATGGGGCCGAACGGCGCGGGCAAGTCGACGCTGGGCTACACGCTGGGCGGCCGTCCGGGCTATGAAGTGACCGGCGGCTCGGTGGACTTCGCAGGTCAGGACCTGCTCGAACTCGAACCGCACGAGCGCGCCGCCGCCGGCCTGTTCCTGGGCTTCCAGTACCCGGTCGAGATCCCCGGCGTCTCCTTCGTCCAGTTCCTGCGCGAAGCGGCCAACGCCCAGCGCAAGGGCCGCGGCGAGGAACCGCTTTCGGGCGGCGAATTCCTCAAGCTTGCCAAGGAAAAGGCCGGCCTGCTGCGCATGGACATGGACATGCTCAAGCGCCCGGTGAACGTCGGCTTCTCGGGCGGCGAGAAGAAGCGCGCCGAAATGGTGCAGATGGGCATCCTGAACCCGAAGCTGGCGATCCTCGACGAGACCGACTCCGGCCTCGACATCGACGCGCTGCGCATCTGCGGCGAAGGCATCAACGCGATCATGCGCGCACCCGACAAGGCAGTGCTGCTCATCACCCACTACCAGCGCCTGCTGGACTACGTGAAGCCGGACTTCGTCCACGTCCTCGCCGCCGGGCGCATCGTCAAGTCGGGCGGCCCCGACCTTGCCCTGCGCCTTGAGGAAGAGGGCTACGAGGCGGTGGTGCAGGAGGCGGCATGAACGTCGAACTGGCCCTCCCCACCCGCAGGCACGAGGACTTCCGCTACGCCGACATCGCGGCGCTGGAGACCGTCTGGCCGATCGTGACCGAAGAGATCGCGGTTGCGGACGGCGCCGAGGATTCGCTGCAGATCGTCGAGACCGGCACCGGAGCCGTCGCCCGCCACATCGCGATCACGCTCGGCAAGGGCGCGAAGTTCGATCTTCGCGTGCTGACCGCCGGGCCTGCCTATGGCCGCATCGCAGTGGACGTGCGGCTGGCCGAAGGCGCCGACTTCACGCTGGGCGCAGCGCAGCTGGCTACGGCTGAGGAGACTCTGGAGATCGTCACCGAAGTCACCCACGCGGGCCTCAACGCCACGTCCGAGCAGATCGTGCGCACGGTGCTGGCGGGCAAGTCGGTCGGCACCTACCTCGGCCGCATCGCGGTGGAGCGCGGCGCTGACGGCACCGATGCCGAGCAGTCGGTGCGCGCCATGCTGCTGGAACGCACGGCGACCGCCAATGCGCGCCCCGAACTCGAAATCTACGCCGACGACGTCAAGGCTGCGCATGGCTGCGCGGTGGGCGAACTCGACGCGCAGGGCTTGTTCTACCTGATGAGCCGCGGCCTCACCCCGCCGCAGGCCAAGCGCCTGATGCTGCAGGCCTTCATCGCCGAAGCCTTCACCGGCGCGGCGGGCGAAGAGGAACTGAGCGCGGCCGCGATCGCCCGTCTGGAGGCGATCCTGTGACGCTGGACACCGCAGAACTCGCGCTCAAGAGCCAGTTTCCCGGTCTGGCTGGTGACTGGCACTATCTCGACACCGCCGCCACCGCGCAAAAGCCGCAGGCCGTGATCGACGCCACGGTCGCCGCGATGGGCCGCGACTATGCGACCGTCCATCGCGGCGTCTATGCCCGCTCGGCCGACATGACGCTGGCGTTCGAGGCGGCCCGCCGCCGCACCGCCGCGTTCCTGAACGCCGAGGAGGACGAAATCGTCTTCACGCGCGGCGCGACCGAATCGATCAACCTCGTCGCGCAGAGCTGGGCCGCCGCCAATCTCAAGGCGGGCGACCGCATCCTGCTCTCGACGCTGGAGCACCACTCCAACATCGTGCCCTGGCAGCTGCTCAGGAACGGCGTGGAAATCGACGTCTGCCCGCTCGACGCCGAGGGCCGCATCGACCTCGAAGCCGCCGAGCGCATCCTGACCCCGGCGCACAAGCTGGTCGCCTTCGCCCATGTGTCGAATGTGCTGGGCTCCGTGCTCCACGTGGAACATGCCGCGAAGCTGGCCCATGCGGTCGGCGCCAAGCTGCTGATCGACGGCTGCCAGGCCGCCCCGCGCCTCGCTCTCGACGTGAAGGCGTTCGACTGCGACTTCTACGCCTTCTCCGCGCACAAGCTCTATGGCCCGACCGGGATCGGCGTACTCTGGGCGCGCAAGGAGATTCTCGACGGCATGCAGCCCTGGCAGGGCGGCGGCTCGATGATCGACAAGGTCACCTTCGAGGGCACCACCTATGCCCCCGCGCCGCAGCGCTTCGAGGCCGGCACGCCCAACATCGTCGAGGCCATCGGCATGGCGGCCGCGATGGATTGGCTTACCGCCATCGGCCTGAACCGCGCCGAAAAGCACGAGCGCGATCTTGCTGTCCTGCTGCGCAGCGAATTGCGCAAGCGCAACGACGTGACGCTGTTCGGGCCGGACGATTCGCTCGGCATCGTCAGTTTTGCGCTCGACGGGGTGCATCCGCACGACCTCGGCACCATATTGGACGAAGAAGGCGTGGCGATCCGCGCCGGGCACCACTGTGCCCAGCCGCTGATGGAACACCTTGGCGTCCCCGCGACGGCGCGGGCCAGCTTCGGTCTCTACAGCGATGAAAGCGATATCGAGGCGCTCCTGAAAGGGATCGAGCGCACCAGGAGAATTTTCGGATGAGTGACCAGAAGCCTGCATTCAGTGTAGAGGAAGTCGATGCGGCTCCCCCCGCCCCGCGTGCGCGCGTGGACGATGCCGTGCCCCCGCCCGAGGAACGCAAGCGCGACTATCTCGACGGTTTCCTCGCCGAAAAACCGCAGGCCATCGACCCGGCCGACCCGGGCGGTGCGATCTACGATGGCGTGATCGACGCGTTGAAGGAAATCTTCGACCCCGAGATCCCGGTGAACATCTATGACCTCGGCCTGATCTACGGCGTCGAGGTTTCGCCCGAAGCGTCGGTATCGGTCATCATGACGCTCACCACCCCGCACTGCCCGGTGGCCGAATCGATGCCGGGCGAAGTAGAACTGCGCGTCTCGGCGGTGCCCGGGGTGCGCGACTGCGAAGTGAACCTCGTCTGGGATCCGCCGTGGGACATGGCCAAGATGACCGACGAGGCCAAGCTGGAACTGGGAATGCTGTGAGCGAGACCCTCGCCCCCGACCTTGTGATCACGCGCGCCGATTTCGCCGATCCTGCCGACGCGGCGGCGATCGTGGCGATGCTCGACGTCTATGCGCGCGATCCGATGGGCGGTGGCGAGCCGCTTTCCGACGATGTGCGCGAACGGCTGCTGCCGGCTCTGGCACAAGTGCCCGGCGCCTTTGTCCTGCTCGCGCGAATCGACAGCGAGGCGGTGGGCATCGCCAACTGCTTCACCGGCTTCTCGACCTTCGCGGCGCGGCCCCTGGTCAACATCCACGACATCGCCGTCGCCCCCGGCCATCGCGGCAAGGGCATCGCCCGCGCCCTGTTCGCCGCGATCGAGGCCGAGGCGCTGGCGCGCGGTGCCTGCAAGATCACGCTCGAAGTGCTGAGCGGGAACCAGCGCGCCAAGGAACTCTACGCATCGCTGGGCTACGGCGACTACCAGCTCGACCCCGAAACCGGACACGCGCTGTTCTGGCAGAAGAGGCTCTCATGACCGAAACCACCACCAAGACCCGCCCTGCCCGCCCCGCCGCCGTCATCCTGACGCCCAGCGCCGAAGCTCGCATCGCCAAGCTGATGGGCGAGGCCCCCGAAGGCGCGATCGGCGTGAAGCTGTCCACCCCGCGTCGGGGCTGCTCGGGGCTCGCCTATTCGGTCGACTACGTGACCGAGGAAGCCAAGTTCGACGAGAAGATCGAGACCCCCGGCGGCCTGTTCTATATCGACGGCGCCTCGGTGCTGTATCTCGTGGGCAGCACGATGGACTGGGTGGAGGACGATTTCACCGCCGGTTTCGTGTTCAACAATCCGAATGCCAAGGGCGCGTGCGGCTGCGGCGAAAGCTTCACGGTCTGAATTCAAACACCATTTCGTCATTGCGAGCGAAGCGAAGCAACCCAGGGCGGCATTACGCCG
>Ga0308159_1001371_pt1 | contig 36263 bp, 34 predicted proteins | sample PhyCR1_FD_201040 | JGI IMG/M metagenome (GOLD analysis project Ga0308159, IMG submission 201040) | Phyllosphere microbial communities from UC Gill Tract Community Farm, Albany, California, United States - DLSLC.R1 | ecosystem: Host-associated > Plants > Phyllosphere > Unclassified | place: USA... | reverse complement strand
AGTCGCGCAGGTGACTCGGGCCTTCTTGTCTTCGGCATTCCCGCCGCCTTCGCCAAGGGCTGTTATACTTAACGTTGAACTGTCTGGCAGGAGGACACATGAACCTGGATCTTTTCGCGCACCCGGATTTTCACCCAAGCTGGCGTGAAGATATTTGCCCGGGCGCCGTGGTATTACGCGGCGCGGCGCTGGCCGATGAGCGTGAACTGCTCAAGGCTATCAATCGAATCGCCATCAAGGCGCCCTTCCAGTATCGCGCCACACCGGGCGGTTATGCCATGTCGGTCGCGATGACCAACTGCGGCGAACTGGGCTGGGTAACCGATCGTCAGGGATATCGTTATCAGACGACTTCGCCGGAAACGCGCAAACAGTGGCCGCCGATGCCCGATATCTTCCGCACGCTTGCGATTCACGCCGCCAAAGAGGCCGGATTCGACAACTTTCTGCCCGACGCCTGTCTGATTAACCGCTACCAGCCGGGCGCGAAAATGTCGCTGCATCAGGACAAGGACGAAGACGATTTCGGCCAGCCTATCGTGTCGATTTCTCTGGGTCTTCCGGCGGTATTTCAGTTTGGCGGGCTGGAGCGCAGTGACCCGACTCTGCGGGTGAATCTGACGCACGGCGATATCGTTGTGTGGGGCGGACCGGCGCGACTGCGCTATCACGGGATCCTGCCGCTGAAAGTGGGTGAACATCCACTGACGGGGCAATACCGTTTTAATCTGACCTTCCGCAAGGCGCATTGACCGCGCAATCGCCCTGCGTTGCGTAAAGCGCAGGACTTCGCGCCCGTTGTGCATTAAACTAGGCGGCTTCACTGTTTCCCTCCCAGGTTTCAAAAAAACGTAGCGGGTAAAACAGGCATTTTTGAACGAATTTATTAGGTGGTAAGAGCGATGAACGGTGTAATCACAACCTGGTTTGAAGATAAAGGTTTTGGCTTTATCAAAGATGAAAACGGAGATAACCGCTATTTCCATGTGATTAAAGTCGCCAATCCTGATCTTATCAAGAAAGATGCCGTGGTGACCTTCGAGCCTACGACCAATACCAAGGGACTCTCGGCCTTTGCGGTGAAAGTGGCGCCCGAAAGCAAGCACATTCACATTGCCGGTGAGCGCATCAAAATCACCAGCATCAAGTCTTTCCTGGCCTTTAGCGAAGAAGTGCCTGCGGATTCCAAAATCGACAAGGAAAACGCCGTGCTTTCCGTGGGCCTGCTGATGAACCGCATCAAGCCAAAAGACGAAGAAGCCAGGGCCACGACGCGGACTATCAAGAAACTGCTGATCACGACCTTCCAGAATTCCACCTACGTCTTCTCGGAAGATGAAATCGACGTGGACGCGACGGTCAAAATCCTCAAGGCGCTGTAAACCCTGCTTTCTCGCCGTTGGCCTTTGCGTCCAGCGGCGATACCTTGCTCCCTTTCTAATACGTTACAGTGACCGTCACGGTATCGCTGTAATTCCCTGCGGGCACATTCGCCTGGCTGGTATTGACCTGCGCCGTGTAAGACACCGCCTGCGAGTTGCCGTTGCCGGTCGCGGCCAAATCATTGGTTGGCGTCCACACCGTCGAGTCGGCCTTGAGCAGCTGATATTGCAGGTAATACGTGGTGCCATTGATCAATGAAGACATCTGGCGATACTGTCCGCTAAGCGGATTGCTGCTGGCCATTTTGATGGTGTAGGCCGCGCTTTGGGTGCAGCGAACGCTCAGGCTGTTGCTGGTCACGGGCGTGGTAAAACTGCTCGGGAAAGGGTTGGAACCAAAGCTGACGTTGGGCGCGCTGTCGAGGTAGCAGTAGTTGGTGACCACAAGCGTGACCGGAATCGTGGTGGTGGCAGTCTGGTCGGTATAGATGCACAACCCCAGCAGACCGATAAAGCAGACGTGCGATGCCCAGCTCAGATTCAGCGTATCGGTGTAGGTTCCGGCAGGAACATTGGCCAGCGACGTTTTCAGATACAGCGGCAGTGTGCCGTTGGTGCCCGTAAACAGGCCAAGCAGGCCAAGCAGCGACGTTTGCGAATTGGTGTAGCTGTTGCCGACCGGCAACGTCGTGGCACAGCCAGAATCGATGCAAAGCGTATAGGGAACATAGGCGGCCGGCGTACTGCCGTTGGCGGGCGCGTAGAGTCGCGGTGTGCTGCCACTGGCATTGGTGCTCGACGAGAGTGTGAGTCGGATGGTGTTGGTCGACAGCAACGACAGCACATTGCCGGAACAGCTATAACCGGTGTTGGCGGTGACCAATTGCGACGTGCCGTTAATCGTAAACGAGCTCTGGGTACCGAAACTGGCACTGCCTACCGCCGCCCCGGCTCCGTTGGTGCAGTCGGCCAGCGCCGTGCCCATTCCTGCGAGACTCGACAGCAGTAAAAGCACGGCGCGTAATCCTGTCGCCTTTCTCATTTTTTCTCCTCATGTGAAACGAAAGCGCCCGGACGGCAGACCAGCGGGCCGACCTGCTGGATGCTGTGGCTGGCGGCGTTCAGGTCGAAGCCGAGGCGGCAGGGTGCCGCGCCCTCAAGCTGGACGCTAATCTGGTTGTGGAGCTGTAGATTGCTGAAATAGACCAGCCCGTCATAACCGACAACGGCGACCTGATGGCTGTTTTCTTCCGTCACCAGCGTGCCGAGTTTGAGTGGCTGACCCTGACCATCGTTGAGTCGAAGGGTGGCGGACATCACTCTGCGCACCGGGAAATCGACCACTCTACCGCTGCCTTCGCGCACGGCCACGCGCCTGGAAACCTCCGGTGTGCTCACATCTGCCGGAAGCGGCAGGGTATCGATGTCGATTTTTGCCGGATAAAACGAACTGACATTCGGCACCAGCAGATGTCCGTGCCTGTCGGTAGTCCCTATTTTCTGGTTCTCGTACAGCACGGGCACGCCGGTGTAGTGATCGGTATTCACGACCACGAAAGCATCGTTTATCTTGTCCGAGACAAACAGGTCGTTATCGATAAACACCACGGATCCGCTGAGATCTGCCCAGTTTGTGTATTCCCCTTCCGGCCCGTAAACGCCGCCCTGCACGGTAGCGTAATGCGTTTTCCAGGTGGCATCGGCCTGCTGATAGGCATTTTTGCCGGTGGAATAGGCGACATCCCAGCCCAGTCCGCCGTCGGTCGGCACCGATTTGCTGGCACCCAGCTGTTGCTGGTAGTTGCCCTGATTATCGCGCTGGCTGCTCAGGTTGATGTTGGCCCCGAAATCCAGCGGAATGATAAATTGCAGCTGTGCGCTGTAGCCGTTTTCGCCGAGCGTCTTGTTCATCGACAAAAACATGCTGCTTTGTCCCCACAGTGAACGGCTATAGGAGAGGTTCAGCAGGCGGGTATGGCTTTGGTCATAGGCTTCGACGTCGAAATAGCCAACGCCGACGGTGCCGTTCGATGTGCCAAAGGGCGAAGCGCTGAAAGTGGCCTGATCGGCGCGGTGGCTCAGGCGCGAGTCACTGGAGTAGGAGGTCAGATCCTGATACCCGTCGGTGCGCGAGGCGCGTTGCACGGCGAGGCTATAGCGGGTGGAATAGTAGGAGTAGCCGATGACATATTGCGATCCGCGCGTACGCTGGTCTTCAATCGAATAACCGCCGCCGAGGTTATCAATGGTGCTGTTGGTCAGCGCCTGGGTAATGCCGTCGGTACTGGAAATCTGCGAGCCGACCACGCGGTGATTGGCACGGCTCTGGCTGCCCGAGAGACTCAGCGTTCCGAGTCGCCACACGGCGATATCCGCGCCTACGCCACCAAGCTGCAAGCCCTGCGTCGCCTCGGCATGGCTTGAAAAGGTCAGCGAGTTGGTGAGGCCGAATCGATAGATGCCGCTGAAGGCCGGAGAGCCATAATCGCTGCTGTTCAGGCCGTAATTTTTGCGCACCTTGCCGAGTGAAAAATCGAAATCGGTCAGCCCTTTTCTCAGCAGCTGGTTCGAGACATAAAAGGGCACAGAGGTCGAGACTTGTCGTCCCAGCGCATCGGTCGTCACGACCGTCGCTTCGCCCGCGCCATTAATGTAGGGAACATTGGTCAGAGTAAACGGACCGGCGTTCAGATTGCTGCTGCTCGCCTTAAAGCCGTTGATAAACAGATCCACGGAAGTCGGCACCGCCGCCGTGCCGCTGTACTGAACCAGCGGATAAGTCACCACATCGGGCCGCACGCCGAAGTTGCGGCTCACACGCAGGCCGCCCATTCGCGCCGAATTGCTCCAGGTCAGCGAGTCGCTGACGAAATCCCCGAGCTGATAACTGACAAGCCGCTGATCGTCGCTATAGCGCCAATAGGTGTCGTAGCGCAGATAACCGTCCTGATTGCCAGCATCAGCGCTGTCTCCGCCATCCATACGGGTGCGCCAGGTGCCGGTATTGGAAAGAATGCCGACGTCGCTGAACAGCCGCTGTTCCAGATAGGTCGACAGGGTGCGCGAGCCGCGATAGGGATCCGAATAGTACGAATCATAATTCATCAGCAGGCCGGTGCTGCTTTGCGCGGGCGTGTAATTCAGTAGCCTATCGCTCTGGATATCCTGTCTGGGCAGCCAGTCGTCGGGCAGAGTGATAAGCAACTGCTGCGCCGACGCCTTGTAGGTTGCCTTGACGTCAGGCAGCGCGCCGACGTCCACCAGTCCCTGCTGCTGTCCGTTAAGGCGCACATGGTATTTAGCCAGAATCCCCGATTCGACCAGATAACGGCCGTTGCGATACACCACCGGCACCACCTGATTGTCGGTCTGCCCGTTGACCACCAGCGTCAGATAATAGGTGGCGCTGCTGACCACCGGCGCGGCGCGGGGCGGCGCAGGCAAAGAGGAATACTCCTGCCCGTGCGCACCGACGCTCAGCAGACTTAATCCGCTGACATAAAACAGCTTTCGACGATCCCTCAAGCGCGGTTTCGGCATCGAACGTCGACGTTGCATGCGGCCAGGTCCCGTCCTTATTCGCCGTGTTTAATGACGATAGGGCGGGTGTTGTCGGCAATCTGCGCGTTGAGCTGGCTGCTCGAACCCGGCGTGCCGGCACTGGCGGGCAGCGGCCAGCGCATGGTCTTGCCCGGCAGTACATAGCCGAGGAAACCGCTGGTCATGGTTTTCACCGCCTGCTTCTGTGCGCCAGTGGCCGACCAGAATACGTTGCTCAATCGGGCATGCACGATGCCGCTGTTATGCACTTGCAGATAAGGTTTGCCGCCAACGCTTTGCAGACTCCAGTCCAGAATCGGTTTCGTGGCGGAATCGGCGTCGCGTTTTACGTCTGCGCGCTCGTCGGTCCATAATCCTTCGCCATCGATAAACAGCGGCAGCAGATAGCGCATTTGCAGCTGCAACCCGACCATCGGCTTGTTGGTTTCTTTAGGCTGGTTCAAAGAAGACGGGACTTCGTCGATGATGATGCGGTAAGCCTGCTCGGTATGCGTTGGCGCGGGCGTGTTGCGGATCAGGCGGATCAACTGCCGATCCCCCGGCGCCACGGTTGCAAAGGGCGGGCTGATAACCACATTGGTTTGATCGGCATAGTTTTCGTTGAAATTGTCCTGCTTCCAGGCATAGACCCGAATCTGCAAGGTGACGGGATCGGCGCCGCGATTCTCCAGCCATAACGCAGATCCATTCTGATCCGCTTCGATAATCTGGTAAACGGGCCACACCAGCACCGAACTGGCTGCCAGAGCGGAAGCGCTAGCGGTCAGGGCAGCAGCCATTGCAGCCCAGCGGGCCAAAGAACGCAATGTAGAGAAAACCATAGTTAAATCCTGTGTTTCAGTAAGTTAAAGTCACCGTCACCGTGTCGGTATAGGTGCCGGCGGAAGGCAGTGTGCTGGCGGCGAACAGGCGGCCATAAACCGTGTAGGTTTGCGTCGTGGCTGGAAAAGAGGCGATAGACATCGCCAGCGCGCCGTTTCCCCACACCTGGCTGCGGGCGCTGTCCTGGTAGAGCTGATAGCGCAAGGTTTCGGTTCCGGCCGTGTTGGCCATATAGCGCTGCGTGCTGCTGCCCCCGTGCGTGCCATAGTCCATGGCAATGCTGACGGCGGTGCCCGGCGTGCAGGTCACGACCACCGATCCGGCTCCGCTGGAACTGGCGATATCGACGTTGCTCGGGAGTGACGCGAAAGAGCCGAAATTCAGGGTGCCCAGACTGGTTATCGGACTGACCGGTGAACTGCCGAAGGCGCAACCTTTGGTGATAACGGCAGAAACGGTGAATGTCAGCGCGGGCGTGGTGGCGGCTCGCGTAGGCAGCGGAAGCAGAAGGCAGCCGGTCAGGGCGTAGAGAAGCAGGCGAGAAGGCGTCATGAGGCGCACCTCGGCTTACCAGCTAACGGTAACATTAACGGTATCGCTGTAGATTCCGGCGGCGGGCGTGGTCTGGCTCGGCACGCGGCCATACACGGTGTGCCACTGATCGGCGCCGTTGCCGACATCGCTCAATCCAATCGTGTTATCCCAGACGACAGAACGCGCGGCGCTGGTGTAGAGGTTATACAGCACGGTGGCGCTGGTATTGGTGGCATTGACCATTTTGCGATTGGTCACATCGCCGCTTTTGCCGCCGTCCATCGCAATCTTGTAGCTCAACCCGTTGACACATTTCACCCGGATAGATCCGGCCAGTTGGGCGCTGGTGGCGTTGATTACGCTGCTTAACGAAGCATAATTTCCGAAATTGAGGGTGCCGTAACTGAGGGTACCAGACGTCACGGTACCGGCTTCGCAGGCGGGTAACAGCGTGGCCTGAACGGAGAGGGTTGCGGCGTGGGCGAGACAGGGCGCGCCCATACCCGAGAACAGGATGCACAGCAGCGGCAGTAGTCGTCCCTTGAATCCCATACCTCGTCCCTTTGATTGCCTTATCCACTACCTTCGCGATAAACAGGGCCTTATCGACCCTGAATAACCGGCGTTACCAGGCAAGCGTTGCGACAACGGTATCGTTGTAGGTTGCAGCTGCGGGGGCCGTCGTTGTCTGATCGGCCGGCAGAACGCGGGCATAAATCGGGAATTCCTGCGCGCCGATAGCCAGGGCTACGGGCGTGTTGATCCCGATTTCGGCGGTCCGTGCCGTATCGGAATAGAGGCGATAAGGAATGGTGGTCGCGCCGCCTGCGGTCATGGCTCGCACGCCGCTGCCGCCGTTGTTGCCGGCATTGATAGACATCGTCGGCGTGAGGCCGGTGCTACAGGTTACGGTCACCGCCGAGGTGCCGTCCGCGCCTATCAAGGTGCCGTTGACTACGTTGGTCAGGTCGGAATAATTACCGAAATTGATGTTACCCCACTGGTTGACGCCGCCGGTAATACTGCCGTTACCCACGGTACAGCCTGCGCTGATGGTTAACTGAACGCCGATCTGACCGGTCAGCGTGCCCGCCGCGAACGCGCCGGAGGAGAGAGAAAGGGTGGCCGTAGCCAGCAATACAGATAAAGTGATGTGTTTAGTACCCATGATGACTCCCAATAACAACTTAAAAAGATGTGTTTCACGCAAGAAACTTGCGAGTGGAAATCCTCTGGTGGCAATAAAATCTTTAAACGAAGCAAAAAATCAGGGCGATCCTCTCGCTTTAGGGGTGCGAAAGTCATCGTAACAAAAACATTAACTAAACTAATGAAACATCCGTTCGGACATTAATATAATTTATTAATTTTAACTTAAGGAGATTTTTTTGAATTTTTGGGGATATCAATTTTAAATGCTGAATAACTGAATTTCATGGTTTTAAATGTGGATGAATATAATGATGACCACGCTTTATGCCTAATCCGATTCTTAAAAGTGTTACATTGCTAATGTATTAAAGCTTCCAGCGGCGGACAAACAGGCGATAAAAGCCGTTCGCCCGCCGGAGCAATGGCAGGCTAAGGCTCTCTCACAACCTGCTTGGCTGGATGACCTTTCAGACATAATGCGGCGTAGACGATAACCGCCGAAACACCGGTAATGGCGGCCAGCCACAGCAACAACAGGTAAAAGGCATGGGCGTAGAGCGCGGTGAGTTGGGCGGCGTGCGTGTCGGGCAGCGCCAGCAACGCCCTGTGCAAGTCGCCGGTTGCGAGACGCTGCACCGCCAGACCGGCAGTGTCAGGCGTGGCGTTTGGCGCAATCCGGGTCACACCCTGCGCGACAAACCCCGCCAGCATCGCCCCGACAATGGCCAATGCAATGCCTTCTCCCGCCACACGGGTAGTACTGAAGATGCCGGTCGCCATGCCCGCGCGTTCTTTGGGCACGACGCTAACGGACAGGCCGTCCATCAACCCCCACGGCAGGCCGATGCCAATGCCGATTGTCGCCATCGGCAGCAGAGCGGCCATCATCGTCTGGCTGGCGATCGCCTGACTTAACCAGAGCAGTCCCACTGCGGCAATCAGCAATCCTGCCGTACACACCAGACCCGCCGAAATCCAGCGCGTCAGCAGGGCGGCAAACAGCGGGACAATCAGCATCGGCACTGACAGCGCCATCATCATCAGCCCCGCCTGCTCTTCGGACATCCCCGCAATGCCGATAAACTGCATCGGTAACAGCACCAGCAACACCACAAAGGCAAAGGCCGTGGCGAGCGGCAGTGCCTGTACACCCATAAAACGGGCATAACGAAAGAGGGAGAGATCCAGCATCGGATGACGAACCCGTTTTTCCACCGCGATAAACAGCGCCAACAGGGCAACCGTTAATACCAGCAAGCCTATCACCTGCATGCTGGCGGCTCCTTCTGCCGGAATAGCCATTAATGCCCAGGTCAGCGAGGCAAGCATGGCGGTGAAGGACAAGGTACCGGGCCAGTCGATGCCCGCCGCCTGTGGATTGGTCGATTCGCGCAGCCGCGTTGCGCCAATCGACAGCGACAGCAGGGCTATCACCATTGATGAGAGAAACACGGCGCGCCAGCCGAAGTGGGCGATAAGCAGACCGGCGAGAAAAGGCCCGAAGGCGAGGCCAACCCCAAAACTGGTGCCCAGCAGACTAAAGGCGCGCAGTTGGGCGCGGCCCTCGAATTCCTGTGCCAGCGACGCCGACCCCCCCGCCAATGCCGCAGCGGCGGCGACGCCCTGAGCCGCACGCATCAGGTCAATCCACAGCAGACTCGAGCTAAACCCGATAAGCGCGGAGAACAGCGCGAACAGCGACACGCCGGTAATAAAGACTTTTTTACGGCCAATTTCATCGGCCAAGGCACCGGCGGCCATGAGAAAGCAGCCGAAGCTCAACATAAAGGCATTGGTAATCCAGCTTAACGCCTGTGCGCTACCGCCGAGTTCGCGGCTGATGACAGGCGTCGCTATCGAGCCGCTGACAAAGCTTAAAGGCAGAATGATCGCCGCCAGACAGATGGCTATCAGTATGGGCGTTTTGCTCGTGGGTGAAGAGGAGGCAGAAAGGGGCATCATAGGGCTTCTCCAGTCAAGGTTATGGCTTATGATGATAAATAGTCCGGAATTTGACGGAAATGGGCTGCTCGTCCGATGATTAAGGACAAAAACGCTGTAATCGAAGCCATATTGCGGGGGAAGTCGATGGACAATATCAACGGTATGCTGGCCTTTGTGCGCGCGGCCCAGTTGCAGAGCTTTACGGCGGCCGGGGAGCGCCTCGGGATTTCCGCTTCGGCGGTCGGCAAAAGTGTGGCGCGGCTTGAAGCACGCCTGAACGTCCGCTTATTCAATCGCAGCACGCGGCGCATCAGCCTGACCGATGAAGGCCAGCTGTTTTTCGAGCGCTGTCAGCGAATTGTGGCGCAAATAGAAGAAGCGGAAAACGAGCTGTCGCGGCTGTCGTCAACGCCGCGCGGCAAACTGCGGGTCAGTCTGCCGCATATCGGTTACCGCATGCTGCTGCCGTACCTGCCCGAATTTATGCAACGCTATCCCGAAGTTGAACTCGAGCTGGATTTCACCGACAGGCTGGTGGACATTATCGCCGAAGGTGTTGATGTAGCGATACGCAGCGGCGACCTCGTTGATTCGGAAATGATGTCGCGCATACTCGGCACGTTCCGTTTTGTCATCGTCGCCAGCCCGGACTATTTATCGCGCCATCCTGCGCCCGAGCGGCCCGAAGATCTGCAACAACACGTTTGTCTGCGCTATCGCTTTCTCAAAAATGGTCAGTTGCAGACGTGGGATTTCGCCGATGCCAGGCCACGCGAAATCCCGGCATCCTTGACCTTCAACAATCTCGAAGGGTTGCTGCAAGCCTCGGTACGAGGGATGGGCCTGACCTATGCGCCGAAATTTCTTGTCAAAGAGTACCTGCATTCGGGCGAGCTGGTTTCCGTGCTGGACGACTATATTACCGATGCAGGCAAGTTTTCCCTTGTCTGGCCGAGTAGCCGCCATCTGCTACCGAAAATCCGCGTTTTCATCGATTTTATGACCGAGAAGAAGGTGTTGAGCGATCTCTAAATGCAACGTCGTTGAAAAACGGTCAGGCTTCCAGCGTCAGTTTTTCCATCATGACTATCACTTTCTGAATCACGATTTGCGCCGCGCGTGACAGTTGGCGGCGGGGCGCGACACAGAGTGCCAACGTGAGCGGTTTTACGCTGTGCCCCTGTAAAGGCACAAACGCCAGCCGCTTCTCGTGAAGATCGGGAATGACGTCGAGCAGGCTGAGCACGCCGACACCCGCGCCCTTGCGGATCAGTTCACGCATCATTCTGACATCGTTGCAGACAATCGAGGGCGCTTCGTGAAGCTGGTAGCGGTTATAGAGCAGCTTTGCGCGCGCATTTACCATCAGCGGTTCCGACGGAATAATATGACGATAATCGGTGATGTCGCTGAATGACAACGCTTTTCTTTCGGCCAGCGGATGCCCTATCGGCATCGCAATCCCGATGGGTAACTCGGCGAACGCGCGCACCTCGAGGCCGGTATGCTCGACCGGATCCAGCAGCAGACCAAAATCCACTTCGGCCGAACTGACGTGCTCGCTGATATTGCGGCTCTCTTCGATGCGAATATTAAAAGTCAGATAGGGAAACTCCCTGCCTACGTCGGCAAGCAACTGGGCCGTCAGCCCTTCACTTAACGCAGCTATCATCGAAATACTGACGTGCCCCCGACGCAAACCCTGCATTTCATCGAACCGCTCGCGGGTGCGGGCGAATTCCTTGCGCCAGCGTTTAATGTCGTCAAACAGCACTTCGCCCGCCGAGGTCAGTTTCAATCCTGTAGGAAGACGTTCAAACAGGGGCGTTTCCATGGTCTTTTCGGCCTGCAAAATCTGCCGGTTTATCGCCGATGCCGAGACATGGAGCACCTCGGCCGCCTTGCGCAGACTTCCGGTGCGGGCAACTTCAACAAAGTATTGTGAAAAGCGTGAGAATGGCGACATAGAGGTGTACTAATTTTTGCAGTGAAATAGTGAGTTATCTATTATGGACTGCATCACCTATTTTTCCTAGATTGTACGAGGTCTGTGTGTAAAACAGGTTTTTCTGATGTTTTTCTACAAATTGGCTATAAATAACAGGCAGTGATGACAGGGTTCGTCAAAACACGCAGTGTTTCCGTGTGGTTTTATCTCGAGTCAGACGAATCTTGCCCTCTGTACTCTCGTCGCGCGGACGTGTTTTGAAAAACAAAACTTATAACAAGCGTGTAGTTAATCAGCGCGTCCGAGAGACATCCCATGTTAGAGAAAATATTTAAACTCAAAGAGCACCGTACCAATGTTCGTACCGAGATTCTGGCCGGCCTGACCACCTTCCTGGCAATGGCCTATATCCTGTTCGTCAACCCGTCGATTCTTGGCGCGACCGGCATGGACAAGGGCGCGGTTTTCGTGGCTACCTGTCTGGCTGCCGCAATCGGTTCCGCACTGATGGGATTCATCGCAAACTACCCGATAGCGCTCGCACCGGGCATGGGGTTGAACGCCTTCTTTACCTACACCGTTGTGCTGCACATGGGTTACACCTGGCAGATTGCCCTGGGTGCCGTTTTCCTCTCCGCCTGTATTTTCTTCGCACTCTCTATCTTCAAGATTCGTGAATGGATCATTCGCAGTATTCCCCTGCCGCTGCGTTCGGCCATTGCCGCCGGTATCGGCCTGTTCCTGGCGCTGATTGCGCTGGAAAGCTCGGGCATCGTGATCGGCAATCAGGCAACGTTGGTCGGGCTTGGCGACCTGACCAAACCTGCGCCGCTGTTTGCGATTCTGGGCTTTATTGTCATCGTGGTGCTGGAAGCCCGTAGAATCACGGGCGCGGTGCTGATAGGCATTCTGGCCGTCACCGTGCTGGCTATCGCGTTCGGCTTTACGCCGTTTGGTGGCGTGATGTCCATGCCGCCTTCGATTGCGCCGACCTTTATGCAGCTCGATATCAAGGGCGCATTCAACGTCGGACTTATCAGCGTCATCTTCGCCTTCCTGTTCGTTGACGTATTCGACAACTCCGGCACGCTGATTGGCGTCACCAAGCGCGCCGGTCTGACCGATGCCGACGGCAATATTCCAAAAATGGGGCGTGCACTGGTTGCCGACAGCGCCGCTGCACTGTTTGGCTCGCTGCTCGGGACCTCCACCACGACCAGCTACATCGAGTCGGCGGCGGGCGTCGGCGCAGGCGGTCGTACCGGCCTGACGGCGATTGTCGTGGCTATTCTGTTCCTGCTGAGCCTGTTCTTTGCCCCGCTGGCCGGTAGCGTTCCTGCCTTCGCGACCGCGCCTGCGCTGCTGTTCATCGCCGTCTTGATGACCTCGGGACTGGCTGAAATCGACTGGAAAGACATTACCGTTGCGGCTCCGGTCACCGTCACTGCGCTGACCATGCCATTGACTTACTCGATTGCCAACGGCATTGCATTCGGCTTTATTACCTGGACGCTGGTCAAACTGCTGAGCGGCCGTGGACGCGAGTTGAATGCGGCGATGATTGTGCTGTCTATCCTGTTCGTCATCAAGCTGGGCTGGCTGAGCGCCTAACCTGTTGTCATTCCGGCCCTTCCTTCACTTTCCTCGGTGGGGAAGGGCAAACCTGCAAGGCCATTCCTCTCCTCAAATCGCAATAATCGTCCGAAAATGCCGCGAAGATACCCGCTGATAGGGGCTTTATGTGCGCCTCAACTTCAAAATGACCCCAGAATTTGTTATATTATTGAACACTTCGTCAGCGATGTATTTTTGCGGCGAAGATGTGAATTTTGATTCCCGCTTTACCAGGATAACGACATGTTAGATTTTCGCTTTCCGACAGCAATGCAGATGGTTTTTAGTGTGGCACTGGCTGAAAAGTCCGGTCAGCGCTGTACCAGTGCGACTTTGGCAGCGAGCCTGGAAGCCAATCCAAGCTTTATTCGCAAATTGATGGTGCCGTTGACCCATCACGGCATTATCGTCTCGACTCTGGGTCGAACCGGTTCCATTCGACTGGGCCGGCTGGCGGATGCCATTACCTTGCGCGATATCTACACCAGCGTGATTGAAGACAAACGCCTGTGGGCGGCGCGTCCCGAAAAATCGGCGAAATGTCTGGTCAGCGCCAATGCCTGCGGCTATTTCAAATCCGTGGTGCATGAAGCCGAAGAGGCCTCGATGGCGGTACTGGCGCGTTATTCGGTCGCCGATGCGCTGGCCGAGTTCGAACGCAACGGCAGCTACATTTGCAACGGCGAAGAAGTGGCCGCCAGGTAACCTGATGGCCGCCATAAAAAAGGGGACACGTCTTGCGGCGTGTCCCCTTTTGCATTTCCGGCGTAGGAATTACCCGGCGATAACGGTTTCCGTTGCCGTTTGCGGCTCGGCCTTTTTGGTGACCAGCTTTCTTAGTGCCACATAAAATACCGGTGTCAGGAACAGGCCGAACAGCGTAACGCCCAGCATGCCCGAGAACACGGTAATCCCCGTTACGCCACGGACTTCGGCTCCTGCGCCGTGGCCGAAAATGAGCGGCACGGTGCCTGCTATAAACGCAATCGAGGTCATCACGATTGGGCGCAGACGCAGGCGACAAGCCTCAAGCGCCGCCTCGATAATTCCCTTGCCCTGCAACTCCAGCTCGCGGGCGAATTCGACAATCAGGATGGCGTTCTTGCAGGCCAGTCCCATCAAGACCACCAATCCGACCTGCACGAAGACGTTGTTGTCGCCGCCGTTCAGCCAGACGCCAAACAGTGCAGACAGCATGGTCATGGGCACAATCAGGATAACCGCCAGCGGCAACGTCCAGCTTTCGTACAGCGCGGCCAGCACCAGAAATGCCAGCAATACCGACATCGGGAACACGATAAGCGCTGCATTGCCCTGCGTCGACTGCTGATAGCTCAGGTCGGTCCATTCGATATTCATGCCGTTGGGCAGCAGATTTTTCGCCAGCGCACTGACGTCCGTCATCGCCTCGGTGGAAGAGAGCACGCGCGGGTCGGCATCGCCAATCAGGTCCGCCGCCGGATAGCCGTTGTAGCGAATTACCGGATCCGGCCCATAGGTGGTGGTGATATTGACCATGCTGCCAATCGGCACCATTTCACCCCTGTCGTTTCGGGTACGCAGATTGCCGATATCTTCCACGCTGTCGCGGAACTGTCCGTCGGCCTGCGCCATGACCTGCCACGTGCGGCCAAAACGGTTGAAATCGTTGATATAAGACGACCCCAGATAGGTTTGCAGCGTGCTGAACAGTTCGTTTAGCGAAACACCCTGAGCTTTGGCCTTGTCGCGGTCGATTTTGGCCTCAAGCTGCGGCACGTTGGCCTGATAGGCGGAGATAGGGAAACTCATGCCCGGCGTCTGCATAATCGCGCCAGACAGCGTATTCACCGCCGATTGCAGCGCGCCATATCCCAGACCGGCCCTATCCTGAATATACAGCGAATAGCCCGAACCCTGACCCAGCCCCAGAATCGGCGGCGGCATGATGGAAAACGCAAAACCTTCCTGTAATCCCGAAATCTTGGCGTTGATCTCGGCATTGATCTGCGCCGCCGTGCGGGTTCTCTCACTCAAGGGTTTCAGAATGAAAAATACCGTGCCGGTGTTTGGCGTATTGGTAAATTGCAGAGCATTCAGACCGGGGAAAGAGACGGCATCCACTACGCCTTCGGTGTTGAGGCCAATGGCGCTTATCTTGCGTATCGCCGCATCGGTGCGCGACAGCGACGCGCCTTCCGGCATCTTCACCCCGGCAATCAGATAAAGTTTATCCTGCGTCGGAATAAATCCGCCCGGCACGCTTTTAAACATGAATCCGGCGGCCGCCAGCAGCAGAATATAGACCACAAAGACTGCGCCACGACGGCTCAGCGTTTTGGAGACGGCGTGCTGATACTTGTGTGAACTGGCGTTGAAGAAGCGGTTGAACGGGCGGAAAATCCAGCCGCACAGCCTGTCTATCAGTCGCGAAGGCAAATCTTTTGGCGCACCGTGGGATTTCAGCAAAATAGCCGCCAGCGCCGGTGACAGCGTGAGCGAGTTTATCGCCGAAATAACCGTCGAGATGGCGATGGTGACGGCAAACTGCTTGTAGAACTGCCCGGTTACGCCCGACAGGAACGCCATGGGAACAAACACGGCGCAGAGCACCAGCGCAATCGCGATAATCGGACCCGATACTTCGCGCATTGCCTGATGCGCCGCATCACGCGGAGACAGGCCTTCCTCAATGTTTCGCTCGACGTTTTCTACCACCACGATGGCATCGTCGACCACAATCCCGATGGCGAGTACCAGCCCGAACAGACTCAGTGTATTGAGGGAAAAACCCAGCAGATACAGAACGCTAAAGGTACCGATAACCGAAATAGGCACCGCCAGCAACGGTATTATCGAGGCACGCCAGGTTTGCAGGAACAGAATAACCACCAGCACGACCAGCACGACGGCTTCGAGCAGCGTATGTACCACGGCACTGATTGAATCACGGACAAACACGGTAGGGTCGTAAGGCGCGCGCCACGTCAGGCCCTCGGGGAAACGGGTCGACAGCTCGGCCATCTTGGCCCGCACCGCATCCGACAGGTCAATCGCGTTGGCGCCCGGAGCCTGGAAGATGCCGATACCGACCGCGTCTTTGTTGTTCAACTGGGAACGCAGCGCATAACTGCCCGAGCCCATTTCAATTCGCGCCACGTCGCGCAGATGCACGATTGAGCCGTCTTCACCCGTTTTCAGAATGATATTACCGAACTCGGTTTCGTCCTTGAGGCGACCTTGGGCATTGATAGACAGCAGATAATCGCTCTCTTTCGGCATTGGTTCGGCACCCAGCTGACCCGCCGACACCTGCACATTCTGCTCGCGCATGGCGGTGACGACATCGGAGGCGGTCAAGCCGCGCGCCGCAACCTTATTGGGATCCAGCCAGACGCGCATGGCATATTCACCCGCGCCGAAGATCTGGACCTGACCCACACCCGGCAGCCGCGCCAGCTCATCTTTTACCTTCAGCGTGGCGTAGTTGCGCAGATACAGCGAGTCGTACTTGCCGGAAGGGGACGAAAGATGCACAACCAGCGTCATGGTCGGCGACTGCTTCTGCGTGGTCACGCCCTGCCGCTGTACGTCCTGCGGAAGACGCGCCGCCGCCTGCGAGACGCGGTTCTGCACCTGAACCTGCGCCTGATCCGGATCGGTGCCCGGACGGAAGGTCACGGTGGTCACCAGCACGCCGTCGGAACCGGCCACGGATTTCATGTACATCATATTTTCAACGCCGTTAATCGCTTCCTCAAGCGGCGTCGCGACGGTTTCGGCTATCTCTTTCGGGTTGGCTCCCGGATATTGCGCGCGTACCTGCACGCTCGGCGGCACGACATCGGGGTATTCACTGATAGGCAGCAGCGGCAGGGCAATTGCCCCTGTCACAAGAATTAGTATCGACAGCACGGCCGCAAAAATGGGGCGATCGATAAAAAAGCGGGAAAAGTCCATGGGTCAGATCCTGTTATTGCGCTGCGTTTGCGGCGGGCGTACTGTTTTTTGCCATGTCCACGCTTTTGGCGTTGACCGACATTCCCGGCATAAAGACTTTCTGCACGCCATCGACCACCACGCGATCGCCGGCCTTCAGGCCTTGCTGCACGATGCGCAGCCCTCCGGAAAGCGCTCCCACCTCGATATCGCGGCGTTCCGCTTTTCCTGATGCATCGACCACGTAGACATATTTGCGGTCCTGATCGGTGAGCACCGCCTTATCGTCAATCAGCAGCGCGGTAAACTCGGCGCTGCCGGGCATCTGGACGCGGGCAAACAGGCCGGGCGTAAAGCTGCGGTCGCGGTTGTCGAGCAGGGCGCGCATGCGAATGGTGCCGGTGCTGGCGGTAAGCTGGTTATCGGTGAAGTCGATAACTCCCTGATGTGGATAGCCATTTTCCCCGACCAGAGCGACATGCACCGGCAGCGGCGCACTTTTCTGGCTCTGAGCGCGAGCAATGGACTGATAACGCAGGAAGGTGGCTTCATCGACGTCGAAATAGACATAGACTTTGTCCAGCGACACGAGCGTCGTCAGGACACTGGCGCTGTCTCCCGCCGTCACCAGATTACCGGCGGTAATCATCGCGCGGCTAGCCTTGCCGTCGATAGGAGCAATCACACGGGTGAAATCGAGGTTGAGCTGCGCCATGTCCAGCTGGGCCTGCGCGGCCAGCACATCGGACTGCGACTGCGCCGCGGCGGCCCGACGTTGCTCCCACAGCTCGCGGGAAATGGCCTCGGAACTCACCAGTTTTTCCGTACGTGCCGATTCGCTGCGCGCCAGACTGGCCTGATTTTTCGCGCGAACCAGTTCGGCTTTCGCCTGTTCCTGCGCCGCGCGATAGGTGCGGTCGTCGATGGTAAACAGCACCTGACCCTTTTTCACCTCGTCGCCTTCCTGATAATTTACCTGCTCGATATACCCCGAAACCCGTGGGCGCAGCTGAACGCTCTGCACGGCCTCAACGCGGCCGGTGAACTGATCCCACTGTTTAATCGGTTTAACCACCACGTTGGCAACGCTCACGGCAGGCGGCGGCGGCGGGGCATTTTGCGCCACGCTGTCGTCACACCCTGAAAGCAGCGCCACCATGATGGCGACGGCTGAAAGCTGTGCCAGAAGGGACGTGCGAACGCGGCCACCCTGAGGCCGCGGATATCCAAATTGCCTGCTGATCATTATTTTTATTTCCAGTGAATAAACGTCGTCAGACACGAGCTTCGGTCCTGTCCACCGAAGTGACGTCCTTTGCCTGAACCGTTTTTTGGGGGCTTGTGCCTGTCGTGGACACAATAAAGTATCAATTACTGATACACTAACTCGAAGGGATTGTAGGGAGCGTGCTTGCAAACTGCAAGAATTATTGTTGCACTTTATGTGCTATGTTCGAAGGGACTTTTGTATAGAGCTGTAACTTTTACACTCAGATGAATTAAATGCAATAGTAAAACTTGCATTTAATGCAAAACTGCGTCAGCCTTATTGCAGGCCCTCGAAGAGAGGGTAAAACCATACGGGAAGAGCGGAAATGAAAACTGAAGATTTTATTCACGATCTGATCGACTGGATCGATCACAATCTGGAAGAGCGACTGGATATCAAAACCGTGGCGGAACGCGCAGGTTATTCGCGCTGGCACCTGCAGCGGATGTTCAAGGAGCACACGGGTCTGCCGATGGGTGAATATATCCGTGCCGAGAAAATGAAGAAGTCTGCCGATATGCTGGCCAGCAGCGGTGAAACCATCGTCAGCGTTGCCATTTCCCTGGGCTTTGATTCCCAGCAATCCTTTACGCGAAGCTTCAAGCGTCAGTTCGGGCAAACGCCGGGCGATTGGCGTCGTGCTGAAAACGGTCAGTCTGCTGCGCGGGCATGCCATTGACAACCGCCGGGCCAGCTTGGGTGATTAAAGGGCAATGCAGCCATTACCCCTGAAATCAGCGAGACCTTTGACCCCGGGATGTTATTGGACCATATGCTGCATCTGCCTGCTTAACGCCATCAATTGTGCATTAAGAGGAACCAGCTGCTTCTGAATCGCATTGTATTTATTCAGTTGCGCCTGTGAGGCAAATTGCAGGGTATTTCCCGAAACAGTGACTTTCCTGCCCTGAGATTTAATGAAATCGGCCTTGACCACAATGAGTTTCAATACCTCCGGCAGCAGAGTAAATACCTGTGTTGCCACGTCGGCGGGTTGAGAAACGACTTTGCCATAGGCCTGGTTGTATACGGCACCGAGGTCAGGCGGCTGCTTCAATGCGAGGCGCTGTGCCTCGGCCTGTGTGCGTAACAGGGTCAGTTCATCCTGCCATTTCGCGCTTTTCAGCGCCATACTCTGTAACTCATCTCGTTGTTCCAGCAGGGCATTAACGGAAGTTAGCGCATTCATGCTGGTAAATACCGGCACCAGTGATGAATCCAGCGCGATATCCATTTTACGATGAAATTCGGTAATAACCCTGTAATCCTTGCTGTATTGCCCAAACGCCTTTTGCTGGTCTGCGGTTAATACCGGAACGCGCACTGTATCCTGTGCAAGAATCTGTTGTTGCAGAAAGTCGATAAACGCCTTGCGCTGCGTGAGTTCATTATCGCCACATCCATTCAGACTCACTATTAATAACAGCAAAATAAAGGGCATGAAGAAATAATGTATTAAGGTGTTTCTATTTTGTCGGGACACTGTCCTGAAGATAATACTTTCCGACATCGTAATAATACTCCATGAGGCTACTCGGCTGTTTATTACCTTAGCGCAAAAAATATATTCAGGGAATTGTAGCGGGCGACATGCAGAGAATTAATAGCAAAGAGGGGGAGTATGGCGGCGAGAGGCGATGCATTTCATTGGGTCGGTATGACAATAACCGACATCGCTGTCAAAAGCGATGCCGGAGGTGTTTCAGGGAAGTTGGCTCAACAACTGTTCACGCGTCCAGGGAGCATGACCGGTGATGTGGGCGGCAATCTGTTCAATCATACCCTGCGTGGTTGCCTTTTTGCCGGTGGTCAGCAGGATTAGCGGCACAATCAGCATAAGCGCCAGTTGAGACAGGGTGAAAGACTTGATAACTTTATCACGGTGCGTAATCAGGAACAGGCAGCTGGCCGCGAAACCGAGAATCAATCCCGTAATCACTTCGCTTTGAGAGTGCGCGCCGAGAATAACGCGGCTAATGCCAACCATCACCGGAATGATAAAGCCAATGGCGACCATCACGCGATGAACATTGCGGTGATAACCGCCGCTCAGAAGCCATAACAGAACCGGCCAGACGGTGGCCGACATGGTCGTGTGGCCGCTGAATCCGGTAAAGTTATAGGTGGCGCTGCCAATTCCCCAGCCGAGAAAAAGCAGCTTGGAAATGCTGATAATTAATCCGGTAATGCCAAAAATAAATAACCAGGCTACAGGAGTGAATTTTCCGCTGACCTTCCAGGCCATAAATAGGGCAATAATAATGCCTGTTGGCAGTAGCAGCATGCTGTCGCCAAAATAAGTCAGACTATTCCAAGACAATCAGATTCCCCTTAATTAAATACTTTAAAATTCAAAAAAGAATATTAATTTGAGGGGGAGTTTATCAGCAGGAACAGGATCAGTGAAAGCAAAATTGCCGGTCCCTGCTCATTAATAAGATATATTTAATGAACAGGGAGTTCGCCTAGGGTATCGATAGCCAAACCGGCTAATTTCAGGATGAAACTTTTTTACAGTGCGTCGGCAATCGCCTGACCCAGCTGGCGAGTATTGCCCTTGCCGCCGAGATCGCCGGTAAGAGGCGCAACCTCCGGGCCTTGGCTCAACACGGCTTCGATAGCCTGCAAGACGTCGGCGCCTGCCTGCTCATAGCCCAGATGTTCGAGCATCATGGCACCGCACCAAATCTGGCCTATCGGATTGGCAATGCCTTTTCCGGCTATGTCGGGCGCGGAGCCGTGCACCGGTTCAAACAGACTCGGGAAATGCCCTTCGGGATTGATATTTGCCGACGGCGCGATGCCAATGGTGCCGGTACAGGCCGGACCCAAATCGGAAAGAATATCGCCGAACAGATTACTGGCCACCACAACATCAAACCAGTCAGGGTGCAGAACAAAATTGGCGGTCAGAATATCGATATGATATTTATCGACGTCTACTTCGGGATAATGCCTGCCCATTTCCACTACCCGTTTATCCCAATAGGGCATGGTAATGGCGATCCCATTGGATTTTGTCGCCGAGGTCAGATGTTTTTTAGGGCGCTTTTGTGCCAGCTCGAAAGCATATTTTAAGATACGGTCTACGCCCGTGCGGGTCATGACCGTTTCTTGAATCACGATTTCGCGATCGGTGTCCGGGAACATAATGCCGCCGACGCTGGAATATTCGCCCTCGGTATTTTCACGGACGACATAAAAATCAATGTCGCCCGGCTTGCGGTTTGCCAGAGGCGCTTTGACGCCCGGCATCAGGCGCACAGGACGTAGATTCACATACTGATCAAACTCGCGGCGGAATTGCAGCAAGGATCCCCACAGGGAAATATGATCCGGCACGACATCAGGCCAGCCCACCGCACCAAAATAGAGGGCGTCAAACGGTTTCAACGTTTCATACCAATCGTCCGGCAGCATTTTACCGTGTTCGAGATAGTAATCGGCGCTGGCGAAATCGAACCACTGCCATTCGATCTTGATATCATGTTTAGCGGAGATCTTTTCCAAGACCTTGATACCCTCCGGCATCACTTCTTTACCAATCCCGTCCCCCGGGATCACGGCGATTTTATGTGTTCTATCAGACATGGTGTGGGCCTCTTATTATTAATAGTGACCCGTCGAGTGTATTTGCTTCTCCTTGCAGCAACAATTTGCTAAATATTTAAGGCATTCTTAACTTTAAGTGAATAGTGATGGCCTCCCTTGACGATTTGCGATTTTTTACTCTAGTGGCGCGACTGGGCAGTTTGACGGCAGTCGCCCGGGAGATGGGCCTAACGCTGCCCGCGGTGAGCAAGCGCCTGACGTTGCTCGAGCAACGGCTCGGTGTTCAGTTAGTCCTGCGCACCACGCGCCGACTGGATTTAACCCTCGAAGGGGAGCGCTATGTGGAAGGGGCGCGGCCAATCATCAGTCAGCTCGACGAACTGGAGAGTGTGGTCTCCAACAGTCAGGCGCTGCTTACGGGGCGACTGAATATCAATGCTTCGTTTGGTTTTGGTCGCCGTTATATCGCTCCGCTTATTTCCGCGTTTCATCGGCTGCATCCCGAACTGGACATTGACCTTCAACTCACCAGTCAGCCGCTTAATTTTCTCGATAGCAGCGTCGATATCGATTTACGCGTCGGCGAGCCGCCTGATTCACGTCTGGTAGCGATTAAACTCAAAAGCAATTCGCGGGTGGTCTGTGCTTCACCGGCTTATCTAGATAAAAGAGGCGCGCCCCAACAGGTTACCGATTTGGCTCAGCACAACTGTATTGTGCTTCGACAATACGAAAGCGACTATTCCCTGTGGCGATTTGCACGGGCGGGTAAAGAGTATGTGCAGAAGGTCAGCGGAGATCTTTCGAGTAATGATGGCGAGACGGTGGTGAACTACGCGCGCGATGGACATGGCATTATTCTGCGTTCGAAATGGGATATAAAAACCGATTTGAGTCAGGGAGCGCTGATCCCTGTCTTGACCGATTATCAGGCACCCGATGCGGATATCTTTGCTGTCTATACCTATCGCAAACACGTTCCTGCGAGAATAAGCGTTTTTATTACTTATCTTAAGCAGCGGCTGGCACTGGAGTCATAAGCATCAAGTTGCTTTAAAATGAGTGTTAAACAGGCAGTTAATGCGGCTTTTGCTTCAAAAAACATCATTCAAACGATCTGGCAGGCTTATCGTTAAAAAAGCCGTTGACGGCAGAGAGCCAATACGGTTTAATGCGCCGCGTTGCCCGGATAGCTCAGTCGGTAGAGCAGGGGATTGAAAATCCCCGTGTCCTTGGTTCGATTCCGAGTCCGGGCACCATTATTCTGAAGAACCCGCCCAAAAGGCGGGTTTTTTGCTTTTTAGGTCCGGACTCTTCATCGAACGTTGTTCGATTACTCGTCTCATCCCTGAGACTCGCCCTTTCAGGGCCAGCGCTGAAGCGCTGTTCAAAATGTGTTCCCGACACATTTGTCCGAGTCCGGGCACCATTATTCTGAAGAACCCGCCCAAAAGGCGGGTTTTTTATCATCTGGGTAAAGCGGTTATTCCATATCATCGGGCGTGTTATAAACGATATATTCCAGTGCCTGAAGATAACGGTCCTGCTGTGCTTCGTCTGTTTCGGACTCAATCTTTCTTATCAGGCAAAGAATGATGTCCTTGTTGCTGACGGAGTCTTTATATTTACGAACTTCGCTGCAGATCGCGGCAATAACTTCATTATCGGTATGAAGTTCTGGGTTCGTTATCTGTATGTAGTCGGCCAACTTCAAATCAGTAGATGCCATATCAAACATTTTTTTAGACCCCATCATCAATACATGGAAATTTTAGGCAGCGTAGCATGCTGCTTGCCCTATGCATCGAATAAACCTCTACGCGCCGAGTAAGCCAGGCGTGAGAAGTGGCGTAATTTGCCTTGATTCGTGCAAGATCGCGTGATTAATACAAACTTATACAAAAGTTCAAAATTGTACAACCTGGCGGTGGTTAAATTGTGTGGTCGGACGTGTTAGAGGTAACTGCGGACCTTACCTGTATCCTCATCCCTGAGAGGTTGTCCCTGGGGCTGGCAACGATGTGCTTACAGCCCTTTAATGGAGAGACGTGTCAGGGCAGGGGTTGATGATCGCTCATCTGGATCTGTTGAAGAATATGCTCGGGCGAAATCTCAAGCTGAAACGCGATTAGATAGATTTCACCGGCATGGTGAAATTCGCGGGTAATATATTCCTTCGCAAGCGATATCTCCTCTCCACTTTCCTGTTTGTCATTATGCAGGAAATCATGTTCGCCTCTTGCAGATCGAATGACGCGCCCTGTGCCATACCACGGCCAGGGAATGGTAGCCGTATCCCCATTACACGGACCGCCTATAAATAAAACAGTCTGTTTTTTCATGTGGAGAATCCAATAATTATATTTTTGCAGGCTAGAGCATTACTGATATGTCGAAGTAATGACGGATGTCCTGATGAGAGACTATTAATTTAATAAAATCTTAACGAAGGAAGAGGAAAGGGATAGTAAGTGCAATCGTCGGCATAAGTCCAGAAGTATCGCCGAAAGCTGCGGCATCGTATTTTATTTTTTTAAAAAGTAGAACTATTATTTTTAAGTAAAATTAATTTAATGGCTTTATTGTTTTAAATATACTTACCAAAATATATTGACGTATATTTCGCCAGTCAAAGGCGGTCAGATAAAAAGGAGGGCGGTTCGGGCAATCGCACGTTAGCGTGATGTTAAAAAAATAACTCGCTAAATTTACAGAAGATTTTGAAAGGGAGGCGTGAAAGATGCTGCTTTATTCGTTTCTACATTCGTCAATACCGTTCTACAAGCGGATATCGTTGCGTGCCTGTAACAGTTCGGCAAAAAGCTTATTGAAATCTTCAACTTTGCCGCGGAGATCCAGCATGTGCCGTTCTTTCTCGGATTCGGGAAGGTAGGCAAACAGCTGCAACAGCTCAAGTTCACGTTCGGTGAGTGGCAACGCCAGAGCAGACGCAGGTGTAGGAGAATATTCTGTATCACCATACAAAATCCAGTTTGGTGAACACTTAAGTGCATCTGCCAGAGAAAAGAGATTTTTGCCGCCCGGCGTGGTGTCGCTGCTTTCCCACTGTGAAATTGTGACATGGGAAACCTTCACAGCTAATGCAAGGTTGCGCTGTGTCAGTTTCATCTCTTTTCTTCGCAATTTAATGCGTTCACCGGGAGTCATCATAGTAGCTAATTCTAGGTTTTCTTGACTTAAATATCTCAAACACATGATTTTTAGATTAACTTAACATCATGGCCTGTTAATTTTGATTAAAAACACATCACGAATTTTCACTGAATGAGTAAGGTCAAGGTTTAAAATGGCGGGTATGGCGCTGTGACGCGTCAACATTGAGGGGTAGGGCCGAAATTTCAGGCTCATTCTTTACTCTCCTCTCTCTATAATATGGACCTCTTTGCACCTCGAAGTCAGATATATTATTGAAATAGGCTATTTAAGATAGTTTATGGAGCGAGCAGTGCCAAAAGTGGTTGAAGCAATGATAAATATTTTAGCTCTATTTTTTTACCCTGTTGCTTAAATTTTAGATAATCGAGACGACGGGAAATAGTTAATTAAGCTTTATCAATAAAAAAACCCACCATAAGGCGGGCTTTTTATTTCGGCTTTTAACGGCCGGTATAATTCTGGGTAAAGGCTTAGACAGTACCGGTACCACCGTCTGAACACCATACCTGACCAGACGCGTAGCTGTTGTCGGACGAAGCAAAGGTGACATACAGCGGAGCAATCTCGGCAGGCTGACCAGGACGCGCCAACGGAGCGCTCTCGCCAAATTTCTCGATTTTTTCCTGCGGCTGTCCACCACATACCTGCAAGGCAGTCCAGTATGGGCCCGGTGCTACGGCGTTAACACGAATGCCGTCCGGTCCCAGCTGTTTTGCCAGCGATTTGGTAAAGGCAGCGATGGCCGCTTTGGTCTGCGCGTAATCGAGCAGAATATCGCTTGGCTGATAAGCCTGTACCGATGTCGTGTTGATGATCGAAGCGCCGCGAGGCAGATATTCGACTGCCGCTTTGGTAATCCAGAACATCGCATAAACGTTGGTTTTGAACGTGGCATCAAAGGATTCGGTAGTGAGATCCTTTATCGATTCGCAAAACTGCTGACGACCTGCGTTGTTGACCAGAATATCAAGGCCACCCAACTGTTCTGCAGCCTGTTTAACCAGTTGCTGACAGAATGATTCGTTGGTGATATCACCCGGAATCGCAATCGCCTTGCGGCCTTCCGCTTCGATAAGCTGAATCACTTCTTTTGCGTCAGACTCTTCGGCAGGCAGATAGTTAATCGCAACGTCTGCGCCTTCGCGGGCATAGGCAATCGCCACCGCACGACCAATACCGGAATCACCACCTGTGATCAGCGCCTTGCGCCCGGCAAGTTTGCCGCTGCCTTTGTAGGAGGTTTCGCCGTGATCCGGACGCGGTGACATCTCGCTCGCCAGACCCGGGAAAGGTTGTTTTTGCTGTTTAAAAGGGGGGACAGGGTAAGATGCCGCATTGCCCAAAACGTTTTCATTAGGGGAACTTTGCTTGTTGCTCATGGTGCGCTCCTTCCATATTTGTGATTAAACATACCTAAAGACTAGTGCATAAAATCACGCTTTTAACGTTTTAAGAATATTCTGCTAATTATTGGCGCTACCCCATCATTTATCACTTACTGGCCGCTGAGCAAGCCGTCCATTATCGCTTCTGCGTCCAGCGCGACGAGAAAACATAGGGCGGTTGTCTGGCCGGTGGAGTCGATATTGGGCAGGTTTTCCTCCCCCGCGCTTATCGCACCACCCTTGTACAGCACCTTGTCTTCAACGCTCAGTTCGCCGTCCATTACATACAGAAATTGCGCAAATCCCTGACGTGATGGCACTTTCGCCGTGTCTTTGTGATCCAGTCTTATGTCATAAACATACACCGATTGCCGGATTTCCAAAGGCGCGTCTTCTCCCTCGGGCGCAGCCAGCAATGTCCATTCGTTGAGTCTTACTCCTTCCGGGCGCTCCATAAATTGAACACGCCCCTCGAGGTCGGCCTTGCGCGGACGAATGAAAATTTGCAGCATCTCGGCGGCGACAATGGGGGTAGACTCTTCGTGCCAAAAGCTTTTGCCTGCGTTCATCATCATGATTCTTTTGGAAGACAGCGGCGTACGATGGCCTGTTGAATCTTCATGCACCATAGAGCCCTGCCACACGTAACTCAGAATTTCGTCATTAACGTGCTCATGCAGGCTGACGAGGGTGCCTGTCAGCAGATTGGCATGATCTATGACGCTTAGCGGCCCAAAAGCGTCATCGTTTCGCTCGGGCAGGATCTTGCCGGGCCGAATACGACGAATTTTGAAAGGTCCATATTCAAACGTCGATTTAGGTTCTGCGCGTAACAGGTTCAACATGAAAATCTCCAACGGATTGATAGGGGCGGAGAAAGTAAGATAAAGCATAGTTTAGCGGTTAATAATTATATCAACGTATAGTTGGCGAGAAGAGGCAGGCGAAAATCTCGCCATTTCTAATGCTTGATAGCTGTATAAATATTCAGTAATATCGGCCTGATTAAAAATTATCCGATAACCGCCTCGTTATTAAGCCTCTATGCCAAACGAAAATTCACCATTGCTTTATCAGTATCCGGAACACCTTCGCTTTACGCTCGAGACGTTGCCGTCGTGTAGCGGGGTGTATATTTTTTACGGCCAAGACCAGACGTTTCCACTGTATATCGGCAAAAGTATCAATATTCGCAGCCGCGTGATGTCGCATTTTAGAACCGCCGCCGAAGCCAAACTGTTACGAATGACCACCAATATCCACTATATTGAAACGGTCGGCGAAATAGGGGCATTGCTGCTTGAATCGCAGATGATTAAAGACCAGCGTCCGTTGTTTAACAAAAGGCTGCGCGTTACCCGCAAACTCTGTTCTTTGCGTGTCAGCGCCGAAGGAACGGGCGTGGTGTTCAGTAATGAAACCGATTTTTCGACGGCTGAAAACCTGTTTGGGCTGTTCAAGACCAAGTTTGCCGCGATTGAAAGACTGCGCGAAATCGCCGATCAGGAAAAGCTTTGCTATGGCGCGTTGGGGTTGGAGAAACTGTCGGCGAAGCGCGCCTGTTTCCGTTTTTCTCTGGGCCGCTGTGCCGGTGTCTGCTGTGGTAAAGAAACTCTGGAAGCCCATCAGGCGCGTTTGAAAACGGCGCTCGAGGCGATGCGGATACGCGCCTGGCCTTATCCGGGGCGCATAGCCATCGAAGAGAAATCCGACATCGGAAGTGAATATCACGTATTGAATAACTGGTTCTATCTCGGCACCGCCAAAACGCTGGATGATGCCAAGGCGGTTCAGGTTCCGCCGCCCCATTTTGACCGCGACAGCTATAAAATCCTCTGCCAGCATGTCTTTAAACAAAAGGCACTCAGCATTACGCTGCTCGATTAATCCCCCCTCTCTAGAAAGCGCCTCGTTTCAGGCGCTTTTTTTATTCCTACCTGAAAGCAGCTTCTTGCCTCACGTAACGAAAAGTTTCATTTGCATAATTTTGACATAATTTGTTATGTTATCACATAACAATAATTGCATGAGTTTGTCTGGTATGTCACGTGACCGCAAGGAAGACTTTTCGCCCGCTGTTCTCGATGTTGCTCAACTTTGTGTGCAAATTGATGGCAAACAACAGGTTAATGACATCAACCTGCAACTTCGCGCCGGAGAAAAGGTGTGTCTGCTGGGCGCTTCGGGGTCCGGCAAATCGCTGACTGCCAAAGCCATTATTGGCACGCCACCTGCTCATGCCGAGCTTTCGGGCTCCATCAGGGTTATGGGGCAGGAAGTGCTGGGCCGTCATCCTTTAATGAGAAATGCCGATTCTCGCGTTGCCGCCATCTTTCAGGACAGTGCCAGCGCGCTGAATCCATTGATGACGATGGGCAAACAGTTGCTGTTGCCGAAAAGGGGCGATGACGAAACGGCGCTCGATGCGTTGCTGCAACAGGTTGGCTTGGGCCATCTCGACGATTTGAAAAGCCGTTATCCGGCACAGCTTTCAGGCGGCCAGCGGCAAAGAGTGTGTATCGCGCTGGCGCTGATGAGCCGCAGCAAAGTGCTGGTTGCCGACGAACCGACCACCGCGCTGGACGTCATCTCGCAACGTCAGGTTGTGCAGGTTTTGCAACAGGTCTGCGCCTCAGCCGATTCCCCCGCGCTGCTGTTCATTACCCACGATATTGCCGTTGCGGCTCAACTTTGCGATAGGGCGCTGGTCATGCAGCAGGGCCGCGTGGTCGAGTCGGCCAGCATGCGGCAACTGCTCGCGCATCCGCAGCATCCCTATACTCGTCAGCTCATTGCCGCCGCGCAGTTATCGACACCGTTAGCGAGCGCCATTGCCGTATGAATCCATTACTTCACGACGTTTCTACGCCTTTTCTGCATCTGGATAATGTGGGCCGAAGCCATGCCACGCGCCGTTTTCCGTGGCAACGCGCAACCACGCGCACCCTTTTTTCGAATCTTTCCCTGCAATTGCGTCAGGATGAAACGGTCGGGCTGGTCGGCGTATCGGGATGCGGAAAATCGACGTTGCTCAACACGTTGCTGGCGCTGGACGCCGCCGACAGCGGGCATATTTATTGCGAAGGACGACGCGTGCAACCCGGAAGTGTGCGCTCGCTGCGTTGGTATCGCCGTAAGGTGCAAATAGTGATGCAGGATCCGGCGGGATCGCTGGATCCCCGTCAGACCGTCGCCACGCTGCTTGCCGAACCGCTCAGGCAACTGAAATTGAATGAAAATATTGCGCAACGAATCAAGGACGCGATGGAACAGGTCGAGCTGGATGCGCAACTGTTGACGCGCACGGCGGCAACGCTGTCGGGGGGACAGGCGCAGCGGGTCGCAATTGCCCGCGCGCTGATTGTCAGACCCGCCTTTCTGCTTGCCGACGAGCCGGTCAGCGGTCTTGATCTGCCACTGCGAGCGCAAATCAAGACATTGCTACAGCAGATTTGCCGCACTCATCGTATGGGATTGCTGATGGTCTCTCACGATATCTCCCTGATTGACGGCCTTTGCGAGCGCGTCTTGGTGATGAGCGAAGGGCGTTTCGTTGAACAAGGCCCGACCGCCACTGTTTTTTCCGCGCCGCAGCATCCGCACACCCGCGCCTTGCTACAGGCCGTTCCCTTCCTGACGAGTGCCTAACCCCCTATTTTATTGAACAAAAGGATATCCCGATGATTGCCTGTTTTGCCCGCTGGCCCTGCGCCGGACTGATAGCGGCTGCGCTGTTGCTGGCTGGATGCTTTAACGAACCCGCCGACAAGACGACGGAAGAGGGCGATAACCGCCTGCGTCTGGCGATGCTGCAACCGCCGCGATCCGCCCTGACGCCGCTCAGCGACGATGCCTTCAAGCTTTCGCGCTGGAGTACGGCCGAAACGCTGGTGGTGCTGGATGCATTGGGCGAGGCAAAACCGGCGCTGGCGACCCGCTGGCAGCAGCTTGATGACAGGCATTGGCGCTTTCAGCTCAGACCGAATGTCCATTTTCACGATGGCAGCGTCTTGACGGCCGCAAGTGTGGTCAATGCGTTGACCGTGGCGGCCCATGCATCGCCAAAACCGCGCATTCTGGACGGGGTGCGGCTCGAAATAACCGCAGACGGCGAAAACGCGGTGTTGATTTCGACGGCGGTCGCCGATCCGCTGTTGCCGCAGCGCTTGTCGAGTCCGCAACTGGCAATCCTCTCCCGCGCCGCCTATGCCGTCGACGGCGTGGTCAATCCGGTCAATCACGGCAGCGGTCCCTTTGTTTTACGCAGCGTAAAGGGCACCAGCGGCGCAACGCTTGATCGTTTCGACGATTACTGGGGGCCTAAAGCCAGACTTGCGGGCATAGATGTGAGCTTTGTGCCGGATGGCACGGCTCGCGCCGCCGCGTTGCGCACCGGTGCGGCCGATGTAGTTGAAGCCATTCCCGTCTCTCAGGCACCGCTTCTCGACCCTGCGCGCGTGCACGAAGTGCCGATGCCGCGCACCAATACGCTGTATCTCAATACGCGGCAGGGAGCAATGCAGGACCCGCATCTTCGGGCGGCGGTGCGCGACGCTGTCAATCGGCAGCAGCTGGTAGCAAACGTGTATGAAAATCGGGCGGATGTCGCGCAAGGCCTGCTGGGTCCGGCACTGCCGTGGGCGGCAGCCTTAAGAAAGCCTGTTGCGCAAAGGGTTGACGCCCGCGCGCCCAACGGCATCACGCTTACGCTTGCGACCTTCAGCGACCGCGCAGAATTACCGGAAGTGGCGGTGTATCTGGCGCAGCAACTCACGGCGGCGGGATTTACGGTCAAGCAGGTGGTGCGCGAATATGCGCAGATTGAAGCCGATGCCCTGGCCGGAAAATTCGATGCCTTTATTTTATCGCGTGCGACGGTACTGGATTCCGGCGATCCGGTGGCTTATCTCTACAGCGATTTCTCCTGTGAGGGTTCTTTCAATATCTCTCAGCTTTGCCGTCCTGAAATCGATCGCGCTTTGCAGCAGGCTGCGGCAATCCCCGCGGGTGAAGCGCGACGGGAGGCGATTATGCAGGCCGAAAGGTTGATTCTGGCGACAGACGCGGCGATTCCCATGCTGCACGAGCGGGTGATTCAGGGGGAAAGTCACGGGATCCGCGCCGTCCTGCGTGATCCTCGCGAGCGAACGTTGATCGCAAGCGATACGCAATTCGACGGCGGGAAAATCACGGACTAATGAGCGGATCCTTGTATTGCCGAACCTGCGCCAGCGTCAGCCAGTCCTCGATATTGTCGGGTTTAGTGCCGTTGCTGTCGCGTCTCGTTACCCTGTTTGCCGTAGTTGCGCTGATTGGCGTGCTGCCGTGGTTGTCGGGCGGGGATCCTGCGCTGGCGCTGCTGCGGGCGCGTTCGGGCGAGCAGGAGGCAACGGCGGAAACGCTTGACGCCATTCGTCAGTCACTCGGACTCGAAAACGGGCCGGTGGCGCTGCTGTTAGGCTGGCTTGATGGATTGCTGCACGGCGATGCCGGAAACTCGTGGGTTTCCGGCAGGCCGGTATTGCCCGGTATGTTGCAGGCGACCGGCGTGTCGTTAACGCTGATGGCGTATGCCGCCTGTATCGCGCTATTGCTTTGCGCCGCGCTATGCAGCGTGGGTTTGCTGCGCGGATTAAGAGGAAAAGCGGCGACGTCCGGCGGCCTGCCGGCCGCTATGCTGACGGCGCTTCCCGAGTTTCTACTGGCTTCGCTGCTGCTGATCGTCGGCGCAGTCTTTCTGCGGGCGTTTCCGCCTTATGGCTGGGCTGGATGGCACTACGCCGTATTACCTTCGCTGGCATTGGGCATTCCGGCAGGCGGTTATCTCGCGCGTATTCTCGGAGATGCGCTTGCCGCAACCTTCAGCGAAAGCTGGATAACCACCTGGAGCGCCGTCGGGATCGGACGGCGTCAGATAGCCTTCGCGGTGCTTAAACGCACCTTGCCGGGCATTATGCCGCTGGTGGGTATGGTGCTGGTGTCGCTGACCGGCGGCGCGATTGCAGTAGAAAAAGTCTTTGCCATTCCGGGATTGGGACGTGCCACGCTAGGGGCCGCCGCGGCTCAGGATCTACCCGCCTTGCAGGCAGGTATTCTCATCTTGCTGGTGCTGGCGATGCTTCTTGCCGCCGCCGCGCAACTTTTTCGTGCCGTGATTCTGGGTCCTGCACTCAAGGCCGGTGCAATGCCTTTACCTGCCCTATATCGCGTTCGTCGTCGTTTCGAATGGATGATGCCGTTGCTGTGCCTGATTTTGCTGCTGATGCTTGTGGTGGCGGGCGCGGCGCGGGACCCCTATGCGTCGAGTTTTGTTCGTCTGCAACCTCCTTCGCTCTTGCTGCCCTTCGGCGCGGACGCCATGGGGCGCGACCTGCTGGCAAGAGTCGCGCACGGTACCTTGAAGACCTGCCTTCTCGCGCTGCTGGTATCCTGGGCTTGCCTTGCCCTGGGGCTGCTTGTCGGGATGTTTCCGAGCTGGCTCAACGGACTGATTGACGTTACCAACGCGATGCCGCCGGTGATTGCCGGTTTGCTGGTGGTGGCCGTCAGTGGCCCGACGGAACAGGGCGCGGCCATTGCCGTCATTGCCGTCAGCTGGGCACCGTTGGCCGCCCACACCGCCAGTCTGCTGTCCGACATCAGGGCGCGCGCCTATATCAAGGTGTTGCCGCTGCTCGGCGTTGGCCCTTTACGACAAATGCTGTGTTATCTGCTGCCTGCGTTGATAGGACCGCTGTTTCGTCACGCCATGCTGCGAGTGCCGGGCATTGCGCTGGCATTGGCCTCGCTCGGTTTTCTGGGACTGGGCGCTTCGCCACCCACTGCGGAGTGGGGTAGAGTGCTGGCCGAAGGGATGCCCTATATCGAACGGGCTTGCTGGGGTGTCGCCGCGCCCGCCTTTGGGCTGATGCTGCTTTCAATATTGGCGGTGAGTGCGGGAAATCTCGCGGGAAAACGGGCAAAATGAGCGGATTATTGAAATATATGATTCGTACAGATTAAAGGTGAATTAATTGTTTTGATCGTTTTTGAAATGGATTGTTAACAAATACCTCAATTCCTCATTAATTTAGCTAATAATATTGGGTTAATCTTCAGTTTCACTGTGCATTATCTTTGGGTCTGTGCGAAAATTGCGCCCGCATGATGTGCTGAAGCAATTTGCTCGTTTGCCATCCTGTAGTGTTACACCAAGTAGTTTAAACGCCAGGTGGTCATTTTAGCTGAATAAAGAGATCGGATAAGCGGCATCCCATTAATGCGGCTTATGAGGTTGATCTAAGGAATTGTATGAAATTAGCAAGTTTTTATCGCCCGCAGTCAGAAGAAAAGTCTTACGGTATTGTTACTGAACAAGGCGTAATTGATGCAGGGAAACGATTTTCGGACAAGTATTCCACACTGCAAGCACTATTAAATGAAGACGCGCTGGATATCCTGCAAGAGCTTTCCGGTTCCCCTGTCGATTACGCAACGGATGAGATTGTTTTTCTTCCTGTTATCGAATCGCCTGGCAAGATATTCTGCGTCGGAATGAATTATTCCGATAAAAGAAAAGAATTTGAAGAAAATAATAACGCTCCCACATTATTTATTCGTTTCCCGGATACTTTCAGCGCTCATAAAGATAATCTCATCAAGCCTGCAAGCAGCGACGAATTCGATTATGAAGGTGAGTTGGCCGTCGTCATTGGCCGTTACGCCAGTGCCGTCAAGAAAGAAGATGCGCTGGATTATATCGCTGGCTACAGCTGCTTCATGGACGCAACCGTGCGTGACATGCAGCATACCTGGTTCACCGCCGGCAAGAACTGGCGTCAAACCGGGGGCTTTGGTCCGTGGTTGGTGACCAGCGACGAGATCCGTGATCCTCAGGCATTGCCTATCGAAACTTTCCTCAACGGTATGCGTGTTCAAAACGACACCACCGGAAATATGATTCACTCCGTTGCCGATATTATCGAATATATTTCCCGCTTTAGTCCGTTGTCTCCGGGCGACGTTATTATCACCGGTTCACCAGGTGGCGTAGGTAAAAAAAGAACGCCTCCGCTATTTATGAAAAGCGGCGATGTTATTGAAGTCAAAATTGGCGGTATCGGTACGCTGACCAACCAAATCGTTTCGCAGGTTCTTTAACTTTGCGTTATAAGAAAGTGTAACGAAAAAGATGATGAGATTTCCTCCGTGCCTATGGAGGGAGTTTCATTCGTCTATTTGATGTTTTTCTCTTTATCTAATAATGTGCTTAAGCGACGTTAATGTATTTTAGAAACGTGTAAAGCCGCTGCCTTGTTTGCCTTAATTACCGCTTCACTCAACCCATCGCCTTTCAATATTGCGGCACATAACCTGCCCATAAAGCAATCGCCTGCGCCGTGCGTGCTGACTAATACTATTTTTTCGGCTTCGAGCGTTTGCGCATTTTCACCGCGAGTGCAGTACGCCACGCCCATTTCTCCAGCGGTGACCACTACGGTTGGATAGTGTTGGCTGAGCGCCGTAGCGGCTGCCGCGGCCTGTTGCAGGCTGTCGACATTAATACCGGACATATCACGCGCCTCAACGCCATTAACCACTAAAAGATCGATGCTGGCGACAAGTTGTGCTGTTAACTCTCTGGCGGGCGCAGCATTGATGCAGACGGGGATCCGGCGTTTTCTGGCTTCGACGGCGGCGCGGGTATTAATGTCGTCGGGCAGTTCGTTTTGCAGCAGGAGCATGCCGACGTCAGTCCAGAAGGAGTCCTCATCAAACTGTTCGCCATCGATTCGGGTATTGGCATTTGACAGCACGACCGCGCCGTAATCGCCTTCCGCATCCGTGGTTGCCACGCTAATTCCGGAAGGCACCCCGTGAATGACCTCGATGTGCGTAACGTCGACGTGGTTTTCTTTCAGCACGCGAAGCAACCAGTTACCGTGATCGTCATCGCCAACGGCCCCTGAAAAAGCGACCTCGATGCCTGCCTGCGAGGCCGAAACGGCCTGATTGCCGCCTTTACCCCCGAATTTATAGGAACATCCGGTGCCGATAACCGTTTCGCCCTTTTCAGGGCGGTGGTGCGCGGCCACCATAATATCGTAATGCAGACTACCGACCACGAGGAGCTTGCTCATATTAGTATTCTCTCAAGTTTTTAACGGCCTGCTGAGTCTTGTTAAGGTTGAGCGCAGCTTTTTTCAGGTCTTTCCTGGCAATGGCAACAAACAGGGCATCCAGAATATTTAGCTGGGCAATACGCGCCGCCGCGTTTTCTCCAAGAAGATGCGAGCCCTGCGAGGTGGAATTAAGCACCACGTGGGACTCTTTCACCAATGTCGAGCCTGCATAATTGCTGATGGCAATGACCTTTGCCCCGTTTTTTGCCGCCAGCCTGCTTGGGTCAATCACCGTTCGCGTCATGCCGGAATGGCTGATGGCAATAACCGCGTCATCGTCATTCAATATTGCCGCCGACATCATCATGATATGCGCATCGTCATGTACCGTAGCCTTGATACCGATTTTAAGCAGCTTGTGCGATAAATCGCGCGCAACTGACGAAGACCCCCCCACGCCGTATAAATCGATATGTCGGGCCTTGAAAAGAATATCGGCGGCCCGATTGAATTCCGAAATATCCAGAATGGTTTTTGTTTCTTCAATTGCCTGAATAGAGGTGCGAAAAACTTTTTCAAGTAATTGCTCCGACGAGTCGTCAGGCCCAATTTCAGAATGGAGACTGGCCACGTCGGAATTATTGTAATAAATCAAACTCGTCCGGAAATCCCGAAATCCCGAGAAGTCCAATCTTTTTGCCAGCTTAACAATCATTGCTTCGGAGACAGCATTTTCCAGAGCGACTTCTTTTAATGACGTCTGTTCGGACAAATCATTTTTGGACGTAATGGATTCGACAACTTTTCTTTCGAGCTGCGTGAGTTGTGGCAACCTCATTCTAATATGAGCACCTATTGCTCGCGGGTCTTGCTTCATTACTTACCTCGTGTCGCTCGGTCAAT
>Ga0308159_1001369_pt1 | contig 36272 bp, 34 predicted proteins | sample PhyCR1_FD_201040 | JGI IMG/M metagenome (GOLD analysis project Ga0308159, IMG submission 201040) | Phyllosphere microbial communities from UC Gill Tract Community Farm, Albany, California, United States - DLSLC.R1 | ecosystem: Host-associated > Plants > Phyllosphere > Unclassified | place: USA... | reverse complement strand
CCCCGCCTGGGTTTACCACGGCCTGTTAATCGGCCCCGTTACGCAAGCGGCATTGTTTTTGGATCGACTCTTCTGCGCAGACTTGCTTTCAGCGGGCTTGCTCACTGAGATGCGAGGAGCACGCACATTGGGCGGGCCCATTCCCGGACGTCCGTGGATCGCACCGAGTTATGGCCTGGGTTTGATGCAGGGAACGCTTGAGGGTGGATTTGCCCTAAGCGGACATACAGGCTGCGGGCCAGGTAGCGCGATTGCTGTCTACTGGGTTTGTGATGGAGAAGTGTCGGCCAGTGGCGCTGCTTTTCAGGTAGACGCCAGTGAAGGTGCCGTCGAAGCGATCGTTGTTGAACAACTGATGCAAGCTCTGCGACAGACGTTTAAGGAACTCTAATTGCTTATAGCGCTGGGCCCACCATAGGCAGGGGGTGATGGCGTTGAGCCTACTGCCGGCGCCTTGGGGCCGATCGCTGCAAGCCGACGATAACAACTGGGTAGGCTTAGAGCTTATTGGGCAGGGAAGCAATTCATGAACAAATACGGTGCTAGGATCGAGAACGCTCCCAAGGGTATAGCACTGATTGTCGGCGCTGTTTTTCTGCTTGCCCTGGCCGATGCAGCAGTCAAATACTTCAGCGCCAAGCTGCCCCTATGGCAGCTGTTCTTGATCGTGTCTTGCCTTTCGGTTCCCGCCCTGGGCACTTGGCTTGGCCGACGCATCCGCACAGGCCGCCTCAGAATTACTTCCGTTGCGTGGATAATGGCCAGGAGTCTTCTGCTGTTATTGATGTGGGTGACTTACTACTCGGCACTGCCGTTAATCCCACTATCGGTCGCTGCCGTTGCAATCTACACGACGCCGATTTTTATAGCCCTTTTCTCCACCTGCTATGGCGGTGAGCCTTTGTCTCCAACCGGCTGGGCTGCTGTGGGGTTAGGTTTTGTGGGCGTAGCCTTGGTGCTGCGCCCAGGTTCCGAAATCTTTACGCTGGCGACGTTGCTGCCTGTCGTTGGCGCTGTTTTTTACGCACTCGCGATGGTGGTGACGCGCCGACATTGTCGCAGTGAGCATCCTCTGGTATTGGCGCTAGGATTGAACGTCGCTTTCCTTTTTGCCGCCTGCATGGGAGGTATCGCCTCACTGAACGTCAGCGAGGCAACGGTTGCTCGCGCTCCGTTTTTACTCTCTCCATGGCAGACGCTCGGTTGGCAGGAGATGGTCTTCATCTTCTGTTATGCCTGCATGTTGATTCTGATAAATACAGCTACCGCGAGAGCCTACCAGATTGCACCTCCCGCGCTTGTCGGCACCTTTGACTATGCCTACCTGGCTTTCGCTTGCTTGTGGGGTTACGTGTTGTTCAACGAAGTGCCAGATGCCTTTACATGGGCTGGCATGCTGTTGATCTTGATCGCAGGTTGGACGATTTTTCGCGTTCAGAAAGGCGTTGGATAAGCGCCCGTTATCGCGCAACTGACGGAGGTTGTGCGGGAGGAGGGCGGGGAGCTCTAAGATTCTGACTTCACCGGTCGTCTGGGTGAACGCACTAACTACGCAGGGCAATGTCATAATGATGTCATGTGGAGAGCGCCGATGCTTTTACCCACTCACTCAATATGCGTGACACTATGCCTTCGACTGACGATTTTCGGTTCAACGCCCACCACCTCTTGCTTGATCTGGATGCAGCCACAAATCACCTCATGATGCTCGTCGTGGCGCACGAAGTGACAGGGAACCGCTGGGATGAAGCTGTGTCTCGTCACAGCCAAGCGTACACAGCATGGGCCGCTATCCTCACCGGAACCCAAACCGATCCGCTGCCTGCCCTCGATGGTCGACCGGTAGCAGGGGAGAGCTCTACCGCTAAGTAGCATCCAACGGTCGAAGATCTTCAGAAGTCTCCACCGTGCCAATTGCCGCTCTTTATTACGGACCGAAACCGGCCCAAAGCTGCCACTCAGCGCGACTCGATAATTCCCACCCAACCATGCATCATCATGCTCACTACGATCGCGCCGTGGAATCGAAGCGATAAGTGCAGAACCTGCCCGCCCGTAGAGAAATTATCCTTTTGAAATGGAAGTCATCTCATGCTCGAACGTAACAAACTGGTGCCGGAGTTGATGGTCACCAACCTGGATAGCAGCTTGGCTTTTTGGGTTTCTTGCTTGGGGTTCCAAGTAGCCTATCAACGCCCGGAAGATGGATTTGCATACCTTGATTTGAACGGTGCTCAAGTAATGCTTGAGCAGGTTGATTCGGACGGGGGTCAATGGCTGACTGCGCCGTTGACCAAACCGTTTGGAAGAGGCATGAATTTACAGATTGATGTTGAAGCCGTCGCACCCATCATCCAAAACATTGACCAGGCGGGATTTCCCCTCTATCGACAATGCAAGGACACTTGGTATCGGGCTGAGAATGTAGAAGTGGGCCAGCGCGAATTCATCGTCCAGGATCCCGATGGTTATCTCGTAAGATTAGTAGAGCGGTTGGGTGAGAGACCGGCTAGCTAAATCTGACGCCGAGCCAAGTTGACCGTCAGCTTCGGGTCGATTGCGGCCTTCACGAAGGGCTAAAACCGTTCAAAAAACGGACCTTCTGGATTACCCACTTTAAGCACGCTTGCCCTTAAACTCGGTGAACTTCAATCTCAATTCCCTCACTCACATCCGGGGCACGAAAGTAGCTCGTGATCAAATCGAACTCAGCGTCAGTCGCTGCAAATTCATGCTCGGCGCGGCCATTGCGCTGATGTAGCCTGGCCCGACAGGTCTCATCATCCAGTTCGATGTAGTGGAAACAGTGGGAAACTCCAGCAGCGTCAGCCAAACCGCATAACCACTGCCTGTCTTCTGGGGTATTAGCCGGGAAATCCAAAATCACGGTCACGCCAGAATTCAGCACGTCGATGACAAGCGTGCCGACCAGTTTCCGAATCTGACGCGAAAGCCGCACGTAATCGACCACTGATTTGATCTGATCGGGATAGAGCTCTGAGAGCCAATAATCTTCACTGAGCAGAATGGCCGAACGTTCGGATGCCAAGGACTTGGCCAATGTCGATTTGCCGGACGCAATCTTGCCTGACATCAGGTGCAGTATTGGTTCACGCATGAGAGACGTCTCCTTGTCGAGTTTTCATGATGCTCATTGAAAAGCGTCGAAGCAACTAGAGCTACCGCTGTGGCGCTGCAGATCACGCCTGGATTCCCTGTTCTGGATCACGGTAACCGCAGCGATTTCAGGCGGGGGGATCCAGCAGGGAAATCAGGCGCGGCTCGATGCTGTCGGGTTGTATCTCGAGAATTGCCAGCGTGACCGGCAATTTGAAACGCCGAGGGCCGGCGCTTCCAGGGTTCACGTATAGACGATCACCGCGCCATTCGATGCGCGGTTTGTGCGAATGGCCGGTGATGATGAGCTTTATGTCTGGATCCAGATCGGCGGGAACGTCGGCGATGTCGTGGATAAGGAGAGTGTGCCAGCCGTTGAGAGTGCAGGTCAGACGGTCAGGGAGGTCTTTAGCCCATGGGCTGCTGAGATCATTGTTGCCGCGCACGGCATGGACGGGAGCAATTTCGGACAATTGGGCGAGGATGTCCGGGTTGCCGATGTCGCCGGCGTGGATGATCAGGTCACAGCCTTGGAGCGCGCCGATGGCTTCGGACCGGAGGAGATTATGAGTGTCGGATATCACGGCGGTTTTCATGGGCCAATTCTCCGTGGACGTTTCATGTAGGAGTGACTGTGTTCGACCCAAAGCTGACCTTCAGGTGGGTAAATTTTTTTCACCTCGTGAATGGCATCTTCAATGACTTTGCGATTCGAGCTAAAACTTTTGGACGATCGTCAGCAAGATTTACCACACCCATCCGACCGCTTGAGCACTTGAGCGCGTCTGGCGACGTGTGTTTTATGTCGCCCAATGAAAGGAGAGAATCATGTCAAAGAACATCAAGGCAGTACCAACCTCCGAGTACAGCGCTGTCATCGCTACTGCCAATCAATACGTTGAAGGTCTGCGTGTGGGCAGTCCAGAAGGCGTTGCTCAAGCTTTCCATAAAGACGCCGTGATGTACGGTTTCACCAATGGTGAACTGCTTGGCGGCCCGATCGAGAATCTGTTTGATTTCGTTCAGAAGAACGGCAGCGCCCCAGAAATTACGACTCGCCTCGACATTCTGGCGATCACACCCACGACAGCCGTGGTGCGTGTCGATATGGAAAAGGATGCGATCGGTGCCGACTACAACGACTACCTGACCCTGATCAAAATCGACGGCACATGGAAGGTCATCGCCAAGGTTTATCACCAGTTCGAAGGTTGGTAGTGACCGGCCATGAACAGCCATGATTTAACATAATATACATTACACGTAACAATATATTACTGAATCAACGTGGCTACCCAAGATGTTCACATCTGGATCTGTCGCGATCAGCGATTCACCAGTACGCTGAAGAAACTCTGGGGCTAAATCTGGAAGCAACCGTGCCATATCCCTGCTGTAACGCCTTATCTCAACATTCCTTCAATTTAAATCGTTGAATCATCCTTTCTTCCGCTCAAACACAGAAATTACTTCAAAGCCTGCCTCGCAATCGCAATTTTACTTCATGTGCCCAAGTTCGTCTGACGCTCCATCGCCTAATTACGATCCATTTTACTGGTCGAATTGTCCATACTTCCCGGAGACCCGTTTCGCGACTCTGTCCACTGTTGCCATTGGTACGAAATCACTTCCTGGTGGAGTACGCCTGAAATCTCGGCAGTTGTTCAAGCGCCATAAGATTGAAAAGCGCAAATCTGCCACCTCAGTCTTCCAGATACCCGAAAATCCTTAAACTTTACCTACCCGATCATGCTCCAGCCTAGTCGCGAAGCCGATCTACCTTGATCCTGTTCGAGTTGTTAAGCGAGTCGCCGACTGTGAAATCCAGGGCAACCGACCTGCGCGCGTTGGACTTCAATCCAACAAACACAAAACTACCCTTCTTTCTGATGTAGCTCTGGCCATAACTCAACTAAACAAATATTTAGTTGAATTAATTCTTTAATTCGTTGGGTGACCGACTCCTCCTACAGAGTTGCCCTTTCGTTGAAAATAATCAGCATCTAGTAACGCTATGATTTCCCTCGGCGAGGCGTCGTGCTGCTTTGTCAAAATGTCCAGATCAGCCAAAGGCGCACCATACTTGCAACCCTGGGTTCTGACAGTTCTGCACACGCGTCTGCATATTTTTTCGCAATTTCATTATTGATATCGAAGAAGCGCGCCACGCATTCAACGTCAAAAAAGCCCTCTTTCACAAGCCTATGAAGGGCTTTGTTGCGCTTACTCGACGTTTACACTCACCCAGCCTCTCACCCGAACAGGATTAACGATCCTTCGCTCTGTATTTGTGTCGGATGATTTGTCCTTGGCTTTGGCGGCACACTGCTACCGCAGTACCGTCCTGCCAAAGCCTGATTAACCATGAGGATCACCATGCCGACGAGCAGGAATACCCATCAAGCCGTCGTATAGCGCTTGGAATGAGTGGGATGCCATCGTCATCACATCGGGCTCGAACGAGCACTCCAAGCGCTGGGCAAACAGTTGCAGTTCATGTAACCGATACCTTGTCGCAGCCCCCGATTCGGCGCTTAGCTTGAGGTCTGCCAATGGGCTCGATCTGCGGTACGGGCGGTCTGAGAGCGCTTCTTTTTCCCAGCGGGCTGCCGCCTGCGCGATGTCAGGTTGTTCAGCTAAACCGATCAGGGGGATCATGCTCTTTCAGGCTCTTACGGCCTTTCTATCCGACGATGAAACGGACAGCCATGGAATCCTAATACCGGCGGCATCCAGCTTCATAATCAGAACCAGTGGGCCGAATGGCTCAACCCTTTCTATGAGCATTTGGGATAGGCGCTGATGAGCGAACTTCCAACCTGAGGTGTCTTTACCATGGCTACGTGGATTTCCTGTGATCTGATCCATGCATCATCTCCTCGGTCGTTTCAAAGGCTTGGCGTGCCCGGCAATTTGCTTATCCTCTGCCCCTGAAGAGGCATTGCTATCCTCCTCCAAGGATTCATCAATCTCAGCCTGCCGCAGTTGCTCATTCTCTTTTTGAAGCGACGCTACCAGCGCCACAGTTTCTTGCTCTCTCAGATCGGTTACAGCGGAAGCCTTGTGGAGTGCCTTTACCTCATCACGCAGAGCTGTGATCTGTTCCATGAGGTGCTCAGCAACGCCAGCGGACTTGGCCTCACCGTGGCGTAATGCCTGAATTTGAGTGTTGAGAGACTGAACCAAGGCCTCCTGAGTGTGCAGGGCTTTAGTTTGTTGTCTGGCTTCACCGAGCAGGCGTTCATTGTCACGATTCAGTCGAGTCAAATCGTCCTGCTTCACGGCGATGGTCTCCCGCAGCTTGCGCTGCTCAACCTGCATCTCATGCAGTTGAGACTCGTGCTTGCGTTGATCCTGATCTCGCTGTTCCTTCGCTGCCTCTCGATAGTGCTCGAGCGCTCCACGCGCCTGAACGTGCTTTTCCTCCAGCGATTGGATGTGCTTGTCCTTTTCAGCAACCAGCGACTCAAGGTCGGTACAGCGCTGACTGAGGCCCGCGTTACGGGTCAGCTCAGCCTGGAGTGAGGAGTGGGTGGTCGCAAGTTCAGCGTTCTGCGTCTCTATCGCGGCCTGTTGGGTGGCCGAATTACGTTGGGCGGTAGCCAGCTCCGATTTGAGCTCGATGATATGGTTTTCGAGCGCAGCCCGCTGCAGCTCAAAAGCTGCGGTCGCCTGGGATATTACTTCCTTGCCCTCCTCCATAAGCTGATCCAGCAGCGTTTGCACCATACCGTTGAGTGTTTCGCCCATACGTACGCGTGCTGTTACAGGCTCTCTACTGGAGGGTTCAAGCTCTTTCAGGTAACGAGAGATCGTTGTCTTGGAGCCCGTATTTCCAAGCTCTATTCGCACTGCATCAATGCTGGGGTTAGCTCCCCTGGCCAGCAGCGCCTGACGTGCTTTTTGCACAACAGCTTTATTGATTCCGCCTCGAGCCATGGGATTCTCCTACGATTTCGTACAGTGTTACATGTCATGTAGCTACATAACACTTTAGAAGTATTTTACGTCGTTTGAACTTGGTTTACTAGAAAGCCATAATAGTGCTTTATGGCTTCTTGATTCTTTGTTGCGCCTGAAACACATCCATGTGGCTCACGAAGACAGAAACGCTCCGATTCGAAGGCAAAGCACGATGGAAAAAGCAGATCGGTACCTCAGCGCCGGCACCAGGGAGAACACCCGGAAAAGCTACCGGGCGGCCATCGAGCACTTCGAGGTGACTTGGGGCGGGTACCTACCAACGACCGGCGTTGGCGTCCTCCGCTATCTGGCGGAGTACGCCGATAAGCTCTCCATCAACACTCTGAAGCAGCGTCTGTCAGCCCTTGCGCAATGGCACATAACTCAGGGTTTCCCTGATCCGACCAAGACGCCTGACGTTCGCCAAATGATCAAAGGCATCAGGGTCGTGCACCCTGCAAAGGTTAAACAGGCCGCCCCGCTACTGCTGAAGCACCTGGAGCAAGCGGTCACATGGCTTGAAAGGGAAGCCGCAGTCGCACTTGAACGCGGAGATTACAAAACGCTGGTGCGTCACCGTCGCTCGGTGGCGATCATATTGATCGGGTTCTGGCGTGGCTTTCGAGGCGACGAGTTAGCCAGGCTAACGGTGGAGGACACTCAAGCCTTAAGCGGTGAAGGCATTACGTTCTTCCTGCCGTACACAAAGGGTGACCGTCAACATGAAGGAACAACGTTCCAAACGCCGGCACTCGCCGTGCTCTGCCCAGTGGAGGCCTACATCAACTGGATAACAGTTGCCGGGATCGCGAAAGGCCCGGTGTTTCAGCGGATTGATCGCTGGGGCAATCTGTCAGGCAAAGCCATGCAGCCGCATAGCCTGATTCCCGTGTTACGCCGCATTTTCAAAGAGGCAGGATTGCCAGCGGAGCTGTATAGCAGCCACTCAATGCGGCGTGGCTTTGCAACCTGGGCGTCCGCCAATGGGTGGGACATCAAGGGGCTGATGAGCTATGTGGGCTGGAAGGATATGAAGTCCGCTTTGCGCTATGTGGATGCTAGTGTGTCGTTCGGCGGAATTGCTTTGCGCGCGGCCCAGCGAGCGTCCGTCATTGAGAATGAAAGAATTTCTGGTGATCACCCACGCACTGATTGAGGCCTAACTGGCAGACTCAAAATGTTCTTTTAGAAAGCTCATTCAGAGTGATAGAGCGCTCGGCAAACTCATCCGCAACCTCGCGAATTTGTTGAGCAGTCCAAGGATGCCCTGCCCTGAACAAAGTCATCCGACAATATCGGTCTAGCCCAGTGCACTCAGGTCAGCCGAAATGCAGTCCCCATCCTATTCCGCGCAGTGGTGCATCTGTAATCTCAACTTCAAACTCAACTCCAATCGCCCTTTGCTAAAATCCCCTCACCAAGAGCTTGAACCGCTAAAGAGGTTCACCCAGGTACTCCATGATATTTCTGTCGGTTTATGCTCAATGTGCCGGATCACTGAGCACTCATGGTTATTGTTGCCTGATGACCCTCTAAGCATATGGCTGGATGATCACTTTTTTAATTGATTGCGCTGAGCTGGACTACTTCGATGGCTGCTGCTGCCCTGACGACCGAATGTACGCCTTTACCCCGGGCATGAACGCCCTTGATCCAGTGGTTCTTGTGAGCCCGGAGGTGCATCGCAAGCTTGAGGAACTGCTCATCCATATCTGATGGCACCTCAAGCAATGCTATTTGTGCGTCAGTCCCTGTTATCGCCTGTTAGCAATCCAAGAGATTTGCGCAGAGTGGCCTATGGCACCACTCTGAGCTCAGTCTGGCCTAGAACCCGCTCATTGTTTCTAAATGATCCAGTGGCTCACGCCCCATCGCCTCCATCAGCGCATTAGCAAGCCAAACGGCATCGAGCATGCTGAATGAATAACACATGAATTCGAAAACAAGCTCAACTCCCCTGTCTTCAACAGTGTATACCCCAACTCTTTCAGTTTTTTCGCGCTCATCCACCGCAAGCTCAACAACATAGGATCCGTCTTCTGTTTCGTGGCAGTTGAACCTACCATCGGCGCAGTAACTCCATTCTTCAAATATTCTTTTTCGATATGATTTTTTCAAAATACTGTCGCGATCGGTCGGCGTTGGTACAAAACCTGCCTGATTTCCCACGGTTATGAGTACGGCATCGTAAAGGCAGCGCGCGATATCTTCAGCTACGGCGTCGGCAAACCTGAAAGGCATGATGTCTAACTTTAAACTGACATACTGATCAACCTGCCTGGATACTTGGCACGGATACAGTTCCTCAAAGTCTCGACCACGCCAGCATATGAATTCGCGTTCTGCAAAAAACGCTGCCGGTTGCATTTCAATTTTGCTCACAAAATTCACCATCGCTATGGTCGTAAAAATAACAACGGATGCTTTATAGAAAAACTTTAGCGAAAAGTTTGAGATTTTTTCTGGGGGGATACATAGAACCTTAAGAATCAATGCTAGGGCAGCGCGAGGCTTGACCACCTAAGCTTGAGACCAAGCTCCGAATCCGCAGGAAAAGTCTGAGCGTTAGCTGAGCTTGCTGGGCCCGAACAGACGACAATCGGTCGATGCGCACTGACTTTGTTCCTGGTTGCGTCTTTGCCACGGCAAGACTGAATAATCATGGTTAGCATAAAAGCCCAGGACATTTACCCGGTCTTCAGCAATCATGCTCCCATAAATCTTGGCGTTCAGAGAAAGACATGAATAGGCTCGGACAGTGCATGGCGTGGTTTTGGCGGGACAAGAGGTCTCGATCTGAGCAGACGCGTGAGCGTGCGTTTATCGACTCAGTAAACGGGTTGAAGACTTTGAAGGTCACGCCTGACGGCGGTATGTCGATAGATCCCCAGGAGATACGCGACCGGGTAATTGCGAGTCGGCATGCGCTTAAGCATTTCGTTAGAAAAGCGTAAGAAAGCCTCCCCTCTGTGGCTACCATCCGCACGTTTCTGGCCGCCGCGCTCCGCGCCCTTTCGGAGCCTTACTGAGGCTAGATGTAACGTAACTTTTTCACTTGTAACGTAAGCAACGTTACAGAGCAAAAAGAACGTTACAGACCAATGAATTCAGGAATTTTGTTGAAGTGAGGTGTCTGAACAGCTTGAGGTCGCTAATGACACCTAACCCGCTCCTCTCTAAATAACGTCGAAATCAGGCTTTACCTGCATATCAATGACAATGCTGTCATAGGTAATGGAAGCTGAAGCTCTGCATGAGGTGGCTAGGTCTATTCATAAAAGTCGTTTGTCTAGACAAAAGAACCCCATGGGCAAGAGTCACTCTGTCGAGCTCAAAACGTGCCTCCGTTAATGACCCCAAAATGGGACATTAAGTATCAAAAACGCGGTTAATGTCCCTTTTTGAGGGCTTTAAAAGGGGGGAAGATTCATCCTCTTAAATTCCGCTACGAAAAAAACGCCTATCGCGCTCAAGTTTTTTCAAAACGATCCGTTTTTCATCTGTATGTACACAGTGAGAAATCAGCATTGAGCCTATCGACGATTGCATTCATCCAGTGTCTGCAGAGCGCTATTCCGTTTTCCAAGACGACCCAAGGAAATCGACAAAGACGAGCGTGGGAGCGACTGATCGGTTACATCGAATCATCCGCCTCCCTTGCTGAGTTTGACAAAGCTGCGGCCCGAGCGGAGGGGTATGTACAGGCACTTGTAGATAGCGAGCAGATCGACACCAAGTTCACGGAGCGTGATTTGTTGATCATCGCGACAGTGGATGAATGGCGCCGGCACCACATCCACTCAGATACTCCGACCAGCTAATTATCACTGTCCTCTTCCAGGGAAATCCATGCCTGAAACATTTGATGGATGAACTAACAGAATTTATGTGGATGTCAACTGAGCTACTGAACTGCTGACGCCTTCTGTTGGCTCAAGCGCTAGAAACTCCAGCTCCATCCCAGCCATCGACTCCTGCGATAGCGCCAGCACGTGCTCACAACTCGCTCTTTTACCTTTTCGTTGACCTCACTCGATCCTTACATTGCAATCATGGGTAGTGCTCAAAAAATTAGCGATCGCGAGAGAAGCTTTGGCGCTCGTCTGCCGACATCACGTGAATGTCAGTGTACTGCTTGCCGTCATCGTATTGGCCAAGGGTGTAGGTCATCCACACCGGCTGCGCCAGCATGCCCATGTTGGAATCCACGGACGCCTTGGCGAAGCATTTTTTGCGCCCCGATTCCTTGTCAGTCGAAAGGCTCTCGACTTCGTGGATACCTGAAACTTTGGCCCAGACATCACGGCCTTGTCGGTTGAGCATATCGACGTAGCTGTTGCGGGCGTTTTGAGCCTTGAGAGCCAGCGCCGCCTTGACCTGTGGGTCGGAGCAGGTTCGGCTGTCCGCTAGAGCAATGCCGGAGCACATCATGGACAGGACTGCGTAAGCAGTGACTCGAGTGAAGCGGTGTTTGAACATTGTCGCAATCCTTGATTCGGTATGCTGTGTTTTGCGCGTTGCTTTGAGGTGTAGCGATAATAAGGCAAAAAGCCATCGCTGGTGTCGATGAATTCAAAACCTTCATTCCCCACCATATGAGGAGATCAGTTGCCTCTGCGCTGGTCATGCTTCGCAGGATCGCGATGCGTTGGCAATCACCAATTCCATGGTCACGAACATGGAGCAAAACGATACCGTGATAGGCTTCCATTCTTCTAGAATGGCTCTCTCCAGCGTATCGACGCTCAAAGGGATTTGCTCACATCAGGAACGTGCTTATGTCGCTCAAAATTGCCTTTGCTTTTGTGCTTAAAGCAATGCGCGCCGGCAAAGGATTGACTCAGAGAAACCTTGCCGAAGTCAGCAGTCGAACATACGTCTCGAAATTGGAGCGAGCTCAGTCAAGCCCCACGCTGGAGATGATTACTGCTCTGAGTGGCCCACTGAATGTGAACCCTCTCACTCTCGTGGCCATCACTCTCTGCGCAGAGTCAGGCCAGTCAGTTGACGCGTTGCTGAGTCGTACCCAAGAAGAACTGGCGGATCTAGCCCAGGCGGGAGTTCTCAAGGACTTGGAGATTCCTTCTGACGAGTTGCTAGTGCCGCCCCCTTCCACTAAGCCCTCAAGGAATCGCTCGTGGACGACTTCTCCGCAAGTTGAATTCTGCTTCGCTGAATAGATGCACTCGTAGCGCCTTATCTCCCCTCTCCTGATTTCCAGCTGTGCTTGCCACTGTCTGATAGTCAGCGTATCAGCCAGCCAAGCCCTGTTTAACACCCCTCAAAAAACGTACGTACAACATACCTAGGCATATGAAGACTTGACTCCTCACTCAGCGAACTGTAGGCTTACGTACAACCTACGTAGAGCATAGAGTAATTTGCATGAAATCGAATCTCAGTACAGCTATCGATAAGCTTAAAACCTCGCAAGACGGTAAAACAATCAAGGGGACTCGGGCATTGATTTCGGCGATCCAAGAAAAAACCGGATTTCCTCAGTCGCGAATTGCCGAAATTAGCCAATGTAGCGTTGCTGGAATACAGCGCTGGGTGAGTTTGGACAGCGGGCAGAAAGCACGCCTTGCCCCACTGATCCAATACGCACGCTCGTTAGCTGAGCAGTCTGAGAGTAGAGGTGTTGCAATCGAACAGTCCCCTGTGATCGCAAGCTCGTTCGCTGAAGCTATTCGTGCGCTCACTTTAGGTGACATCGAGAAAGAGCTCAGATCCAGCCTGCAACGCCTGTCGGGAGTAGCCTTGGAGACCTGCGTAATCACCAGGCTCGAATCCAGAGACGGATTGGTTAACTTCGAATTGCAAATCAAATAGGCCAGCAAAAGCGTCGGAAGTAAGGAACCTACCCTAAGCGTAGGTATGGCAACACTTAGATCAAAATTGGGAAAACTGAGCATGTATGACATTCATGAGCACCGCCATCGTGTAGCTGTTTGGGCCGCTGGCCGAGCCTACTCTCGGCAAGGGCCTGGCCACACCATTGCGGTGGCAAAACACCTGATAGAAAAATCTGGTTTGGGAGTCATCAACACAGCAGATCAACTGCCGCCTCCCGATGAGATGAATGAGTTCATTCACCAGCGAATTCAGGCGGTGATTGATGCTTCCAAAGGTCTCTATTACACGAAGCGCGCCAAAGGTGAACCGGACGTTCGCAAGGCATTAGTTTGCACCTACGGCCGGGCACAGAAGCTTGTAAACATGTACTTGAAGTTGAAGATCATTTGCGCTGGTTACCATGACCATCCACACGTGAAGGCAATGCACCCGCCACTTGATGCAGTGCTTTTGCAGGCATTGGACTCCTCGAACGCGATCGACCAGGAAAGCGACCTTCTAGTCTTTCGTGAAAAGCTCCAAGCTGCGAAGGACATGAGTAAAACTTGGACGACGTTTGATCGCACCACGTACGAAGCTTACATTTCGGCCATACGTACTTTTCAAGGGGATCAGCCGCTCTGGGCAATTGAGCGGCTGTGGAATCCTGAGCGCGAAGCGCTAAGCGCCCTGCCGTCAGCGATAAACGTATAATGCCGCTCCTTTCAAACGTTGATGAAGTTTTCAGATGAGGAAACTGCTGTACGCTCTATCGCTATTCTTCCCACTAATCTCCCCTGCCTTTGCCAGCCCACCGGCGACGTTCACCGAAGCGAAAGTCATTGCCAAACAAAAGGTCTACCTCGACCAAGCCAATAGCTCCATGGGCGAGCTGTACTGCGGCTGCAAATGGACGTGGGTTGGCAAATCTGGTGGTCGTATCGATCCGGAATCATGTGGTCTGAAGGCAAGAAAGCAAGAGACTCGGGCAGAGAGAACTGAGTGGGAACATATTGTTCCAGCCTGGACATTCGGCAACCAACGTCAATGCTGGAAAAACGGTGGTCGAGAGAACTGCGTAGATGATGATCCGGTATTTCGGGCAATGGAGGCAGACCTGTTTAACCTCTACCCGTCCGTAGGTGAAGTGAATGGCGACCGCAGTAATTTCAACTACGGAATGGCCTCCGGAATCGCTCCGCAGTATGGGCAGTGCAAGACCCGAGTGGATTTCGATCAACGCGCTGCCGAACCTCGCGATGAGGTTAAAGGGTTGGTGGCTAGAACCACTTTCTACATGTTCGACAGGTACAAACTCAACATGTCTCGTCAGCAACAGCAGCTACTGATGGCCTGGGACAAGCAGTACCCGGTTTCGCCTTGGGGGAAAGACCGAGATCGACGCATTGCCGCAGTCATGGGGCACTCCAATCCATTCGTGACTGGCGAACGTCAATAGTCACAAGGATACAAGACGGTTGGTGATGGGGTAGTTGGTGCCCTGCCCGTTAATCCTCCGAAGGTAGCGGCCAAGCCAACCCTTGCGAGTGCGAACGGAGTAGGCGCTATCATCGGCAACACAAAGAGTCAGGTGTACCATCTCTCCGTGGGATGCCCTGGTTATGGTCAGGTGTCCGCGAAAAATCAGATCTCGTTCACTTCGGAATCTGAAGCCCAAGCAGCGGGATACCGCAAAGCAGGCAATTGCAAATAGTTGCTGCACCTAGTAGGTCGACCTGGCACAAGCGAGGCCGACTGCACTTTTACCGGTGCTATCACATCGATTTACGAGAACTTATCTATGGCCTCACTACCAAAACTATAGGCTACTTCGTTCTGACACTGGGGTGAGGTGCATTGCTTTGCTAATGACTGCATTCTAATAAAGAAGCCTCATCACAATAAATCGAGGCCTGAGTCGTCGACCACGCGATCTCATCGCATGCCGAGCGGGACTGGAGCAGGTCGTCCAATATCTCGCTTCTACTCGCTCTTCCATTTAACCTTTCATGCGCATCGCTGAAATGCTGTCATGGAACACGAAATCAGGAGTGCAACATGATGTGGTTCGGTCGATTGATAGGACTCGTTTGTCGGGACAACATATCTGGCCAAGAGCAGGCCAGAGAACGGGCGTTCATAGCTGCCCTCAACAATCTGAAATCTCTGCGCGTGACACCAGACGGCGGTATGTCGATTGATCCTGATGAGATACGAGAGCAAGTGATAGCGAGTCGCCTGTCACTCAAGCGATTCGTGCGATGACCAACTGGGATTCAACTGACGAATTGAGCCGAGCCGTAGGCTCGAAGGGGCGATAGCAGGGACAGCATTGCATCGTGCTCAACTACCACCCCTTGAATCACACAAGCACTCCCTTCTCTCGGATCGTACCCTCCAAGCGCTTAACGGAATGCGTGACTTCTCGAATGGTGAGTTGATCCATCTCAATTTTACGGATTCGACCTTACCCCCAGGTTGTAAGCCCAGAGCGACCCGCACCTAAGTCGAAGAGGTGGATGGGCCTGTGAAGTCGTGCTCGCTATCCCATCGAATCCATGGCCAAACATCTTGGCTCATTTTTGGTGGTACTCCCGGATCCCCACGTTAATGCAGGCACCTTCAGTGACCGTTATAGGAGAGGTACGGGCTGAGTGCTCGATCAAGCTAAATCATCATTTGCCTTCGATACCTGCGCTCTACCTTCGCGCGATGCGGCATACGATCGGTTTTTTCGCGAGCTGCTTGAAATCTACCGTGGTGATTAGCTTCAAGTACAGCGCTTAACCACGGGCATGATAATTCACCAGCTCAGATGAAGGCCCATCTCATGCCAGGTGCTGATGTCATCGGAAGCCAACGCCTGGACATACCTGAAGCCTTCCGCTTTAAAGCGATCAACGTATTCATCTCTGCAACGCAAATGGATGCCCTTTTTGTTCAGCTTTTGAAAGTGTTCCTCTAGGCAGCCGATCAGCATCGAGATGCTGCGATCGTCATGGCTCATTGTTTCCACTGCAACCGATCTGATGTGAGCGTAAGGTGCGGTAGTGCCTTGACCGCACTGAGCCTTGAACCCGTCTTCAGATATAAAATCGTCGTTGGAATGGCCGAAATGGACAAACCCGGCGAATTCACCCTCCACTTCACAGATAATGAAGTTATTAGGATTCAGTCGAATCCATTGTTCAAATTCATCTAGCGTCGCCGACCCGTCGCCGACCCAAGAGGCGCTTTCGACACGATGGCAGTTGACCGCGTCGCTAGCAGTGGCTGAGCGTAATACGAAGTAGGACATGAGAAGCGCCTAGCAGAGAGTTGAGGCCGTAATGGTAAACGGCCATCACAGTACTTGCATCAAATGCTTAATCTGATGCTCCACCGCTCTGTTCCTGTAGGCCTCATTGAGAGAAAGCTACAAACCGGGAACCGCTTCTCGCTTAGAAGGTTTCACTGTTGCTCCCTACCCACCTAATGATAGGACGCTGAGCCGAGCTGGTTTGGTGGAGACATGGCATCCCTGCCGTGTCCGGCATCAGCTTCCTCTGACTAGCAATGCAAGCCATCCTGGGTGGATGCGATTGTATTGCTGAGAAATCACTAAAGCTCCACCACCCTTCTCGCTCTCTTTCCAATTGCTCAGCCACCGCTGGCTTTTATTCATCAGTGCTCTGACCAGCCTCCGCCTGGTTGGCTTCGATGGCTTTGATCGCGACCGCTCCCCCTCGCTTTGTGAGGTCTATGCCGATGACCTTGATGTCTTCGACGTTAGGAAATCTCGAAGCGATGACCAGCCAGTGTTCTTGCAATGCGATTACTAGATCATTAAACCCGAGCCGGCCTTTGGTGGGCGTCTCCCACTTGGCCTGACCTCCATGATTTACCAGCAAAAAGATGCCGCAGCTTGAGCTTATGTCGCGTAGGTAGTCCCCGCAGAGTTGGTTCTCGAGCCGTTCGAAATGCCCAGGGCCGCTCCAGTTCTGTGAAAGCTTAAGTTCGACAGGCACGGGCGCATAGTACTGGCTGTTTTGGAATCGATAATCAGGGCGTTTGTCATCGGCAAGCTGCTCTTCCTGCGGCACGACGTAGCGTCCAGCAGCATGATCCCTTAACCACTTACCGATGAACTTCCGGATGGAAGTCTCCTGATTTGTCTGGAGCAAAATTTCTGCATAGCTGGAGTCGCTATCTTCTAAATCGTGCTTTAAGTCCAGAAGACGATCGATTGCCAGATTCCAGAGGTCACGGTGGGTGGATGGCGTGCTTTCCAGCGATTTGTGAAATTCGACGACCTTCGATGGTTCCCACGGTGGCGTCTGCGAGTCGGCCGTAGCCTTCTGCTGAGCGTAGAATGCGCTCCAGGGACGTAATCGCTCCGCAGGGTGGGCCTGTGCGATTTCCTGCAATGCTAGGAATGATTCCTTCCCAGGCGTCTCTCGGATAAAGGCTAAAAGCCCATCACGAGCATTCTGCGCATCGTCCCTAAGTCCTGGCGAATAGACTCCTTTTCCTGCACGGTCAATGTCTTTTGCAATACTTATGTATGTGTGCATCAGCAGATACAGCGATTTGACATGCTCAACCGTTTTGTACTTCTGCCGACAACGGCTGGCAGTGCGGCTTCCGACAATCGCAATCAGGCAAAGCATGGCAAATGTGGCTTTTTCCTCATCTGAAGATAACGAGTCGATGCGAGCTACCAATGCTGGGATAGCAAGCGCCGGCTCCACTCCAACCCACACGGCATACCAAGTCGGCGCAATCTCCGAATTGACCTCTTCTATGGCACGCTTGCAGGCGAGCTCAGCCAGTAACTCATCAGCGACCGACGACTCCTGCACAATGCTCAGCACGAGCTGGATCGACTCAAGGTCGCTTATGTACTGTGTCAGCCGGAGCATGAGCGGAGCAGCAAGCTCCTCGTACATCCAGCTCCCCCCCCAACGCATTCTCTGTAGCACCCTATTGCCGCCTAACTCCAAACTTGGCGCATCCATCTCGTAATTGATTTCACGCAGTACGACTTCTTGGATAACTCGCGGGTACAGTCCAAAGAGCTTGGGAAACCACTCCGGAAAACCGTTCAGCTCAAGCATCCCATAGCGAGCTGCGTACTCAGCGTCATCGACGGACATCTGCGAGAAGCGGGATGGCTCCTCTTTGGCCTCGATAGCGAGCCCAGTCAATCCAAAAATCACCTGGTATGGGGTCGAATTGGCAGGAGCCCCCTCAGATGACAAAGTTGGGCAATACTCCCGCCAGAAATTAACAGCGCCAATACGAAACGCTTGGGCGACTGGCAGGCTAAACTCAGTTATGAGCGACTGCCAATCGCCGCTGCTCCAAGTACTTGACGACGATGAGCCCTCACGCATCCGTTCCATTAGGTAAGATTGGCTTCGAGTCATCACGCCTGGCTTGGGGCCATTTATCTGGGCCACTTCGGCGGCGAGCCCTTCTCGCCAAGAGCGCCGATGCTCTGCCTCTTCATACTTTCGCTGGGCGGCTTCTTCCTTCCACTGAGCCTGCTTGATCTCCCACTCCTCAACTTCTCGCTCCGGTGGGTTTAAGAGAATTTCAAGCTTCTCGCGAAGCTCGTCCTGAGCATCAGCTGATTGCCGAAGTTGGGTCTCCCATGAGGATGGTTTGCCGTGCTGTGTGTAGATGTTAAACGCCATGCTGAGCGACATCTGTCGATCATGCATATTCGTGAGGCTAGCGATGTTGTCGCAGGCGAGGCCAAAGTTTTCGCTATTCAACGACCAGAATGGCCGGAAACCAATCAACTGCCAGACGTTAACTACAGGTTCCCCGCGATGCACTCGACCGTTACGAGCTACTCCAACGTCATACCAAAACAGCTTGTAATCGAGCTCCGGCCAAGTAGGCACGATCTCCCGGAGTTTTTCTCCGAGCTCTCGAGTATCTCGCTCTTCATAACTGTGCGCTTGGGCCAGCTTGCTCAGAATCGCGAGGGCCGAGTCATCAAGCGCATACGGGTCTCGTGCCTGGAGCAAACGGAGCACTGCCATACCAGCCATCTCGGCTAGCCAGCCGTACCTTTTAGAGATAGCGCTGAAACCGTGCTGTTCAGTTGGATGCTTGTCCAAAAGCACACCTAGCCCGCATATGAGGGCTGGCAGATTTTCTAGCGGACAATCCATCGCCAGGGAAGAAAGCTTCAACGCTAGGGCATCTCTACCGCTATAGCGCTCCTTCTTCGCACTTCTCTCGATTGCCTTTAGCAGCCAAGGGAGCCATTGAGTATCGAGCGCAAGCCCATCAAGCAGCTCAGCTAACCATTCCCGGTTAACTTTGGAGTCTCCTGCCAGCAACGCTAGGCGCACATCGGCTACATCTTGGGCAGTTCCCAGGTCGATAACAGCTCGGATTGCTGCCAAACGAGTATGTTTGTGCTGAGCATTGAGGGCAAATTGCTTAGTCTCTGCAAGTGCCCCCACCACCTCACCCTGCCATACCATTCTTAAAAGGAACCAGGCGATGTCATCGTTGGTACGGTAAAGCGTCAGTAGCTCTTTGATGTCTTCAGTGAGATCGTGGTGCGCGAATCGCTGCACGGCTGAATAGTCAGTCATCGCCCAACTGTGAGCCGGCTGCGCCAAGTGCTCGCACGCTTTACGCAACACTCTCCGACGTGTACTCAGTGGAAGCTGTCCAGGATCGCCGCCCTCAAAAAACACTCCCGGAGCAACCTCCTCTAGCCGTGTACAAATGGGCTCATCCAATAGCGCTAGCCAGGGCAAAACTGGACGCATCGAAGGATTGATAACCTCCAGCCCGTATTGTGTACAGAAGAACAAGTTCTCGATTTTGACCCGCGAACCTGCGCCACGTATCAGCTCGTGTAGCCATTCAGCTGTTAGGTATTCTCGGACAGTACGATGGTGGAAACGAACGGTTCCATAAATGCCAGGCTCGAAAATTGGCCGATTCAGCAAGGCTGCTGATTCGGTGTCATTCCAATCCGTCAGCACGTCGCGAATGGGAATCCCACTTTTATTGGTCTCACCATCAGGAGGGATGCGGATCGCAGACGTTTGCCCTAATGTTGTTGCTGCTGCAATTAGGCGCACGCCTTCTCTGAGCCTATCTGGAGCAATGGGTCTAGATTCGGCGCGATCTTGGTCACGCTCTTCAAGGCGGCGATTAATGCTGCTTTTCATGAGTTCCAAGCGCGAGCCTATTCGATGGTGCTCAAGCCAAAAATCGACGAGCTCCAGGAAATCCAGAGGGCGCGTGGTTAGCGACCAAGCTTCCTTGCGCTCAACTGCGGAACGAAACCCTTTGATGTCTTGGACGCCAGTGGCATTTAAGAAGCGATCAATCTGCTCGTCATGGATGTCGTCCAACGTCACCAAGAGGAACGACGTTTCTGGCTCGGTTTTGTCTGTAACCGTTTGCATAACGTCCACAAAACCATCAGTAGTTTTGGAAGATGCGCGCCGAGCTACAGGCCCAAAAGCAAAAGCCTTTTCACAGATAGCAAGATCCGTCTTTGCGCGCCATGCTGTGCTTCGTCCAGTGATGATTATGTGCGCTCGGGTCAAAGCGTTTTGGGTCAATCGGCCAAGTTTTCGGATCGCACGATCGAAATCCTTCGGATCATTTAACCGAGCCTCGTCGACTGAATCCATGAGGAGCCAGCCCTCTGCATCTGAAGAGCGCCAGCTCTCAAACTCATCAAACGTCCCCACCTCGAAGGCGTCCTCCAAGTCTGAAGTGACGTTCTCAATACGAAGAAAGAAAGAAGTTTTGCCCTAGCTCCGGAGCTGGCAAGCGACGTTTCGGATCTCAGCAGTTTTACCTGATCCCGCCTCGGACAGCAGTATCACCCGATTATGAGTTAGCAAGTCAGGCCAGTGGAGCTCTCCCTGCCGGCTATGCCTACCGCTTAGGTCGACATCGTCAGACGCATCAGCATCAAAAGGGATTTTTGGAGAAAGTGCGGCCAAGGTCAATGAAGGCGTCCGAGTGCTTGGTCATAGCAGATCTCAAATCAGGTCAGGAGCAGTCCCGACGAGGGCTGCAGAGTCTCCACCATCCTACTCGAATGCTGTCTTCGCCGGTGACCTGTGGTGGGAGATCGACTTGTATTCCGGATCCCCTCATGGCGAGAGCGGCCTGATTGCTTTGTGGTGCCATGGCGCTCACGCAAGCCTGGCTGCTTTCCCCGGCCCGCGCTGGGATCTGGCCTATGCATGAATTCAACCTAGCCAATCTCAACTTGCTCAAGAGTCCGCCGTTTGCGGTGCCCGACATTTATCGCCAAATCGATCAAAGCAACCACCATAGTCATCTAGACGCACTAATGGCAATGGGCTACGGTTCTAGTCCTACGGGCTCCATATTGCGACCCTGTTTTCGTAAGGACACGGATATGATCGATGAGCTTCAAGCCAGTAAATCTTGCTTTTTCTACCGTCAGAAAGTTTCGATCACATCCATTGCGATTACCGCCCTCTTTAGAGCAGTCAGGGGCGCCCAGACGTCCCCTTCGAACAACTTTTTCTCCTACATCCGCCAGCCCCAAGGGGCCGCAATCTGGTCTGCGCTTTGCTTTCAGTTCGATAAAACACCGGCGTTCCTGCCTGGCGCGGACGAGGTTATCGACCGGGTTACGGGGTATCTTCTAATCGTCGAACACCGTGGCCACGTAGCCATCTTCAAGTCTCAGATCGATGTCACTCCGGACTTCTCCAAGCGCCATCTTCAGCGCATCGGTGCCCAAGACGTCGACCGTGGCTTGACCAGCAAGGATTCAGTATTTGCCCGGGTTCGGCTGCGGCACATGACGCTGTCCCGATTCGCTTTGAGAAGTAAGACACTCGAAGGAGAGAATCTCCAGAACAACGTGGGTATGGCCTCCTCGGCTCGTTTTGCCCCCCTGGGTTACAGCTTCACTGAGGCGAACGAGCACTTTTCAACTACACCACGAACCGGCCGAATTTCACTTCGAGCGGATCGTGCTGGCTACCCGGAGTTGGTGGATTACGCCTGCGGTATTATCGACCGTCTGCATCCTCGACCCGGAAGGCCTTCGTCTTCTCCCTTCTTGGCAGCTTTCGCCAGACCGCTCGAGCTATCGGATCTGAATGCTTCGCCTACCCAATTTGCGGTAGACACAGCCATCCTGGGGCAAGCGGTCTTTGACGACAAAGTAATTCGTTTGGTCAGGCGTGATGGTGTTGGTTTTCGCGAGCTGCCGAAGGCCGAGGTCGACCCGATATTAGCTGAGCTGACGGACGTATTGGGGGTTGGTAAAAACGCCACTGGTAAGTTGGTGGTCTCCCAGTCCGCCACAGGCGCCGAGGTGGGAGAGATATCCATCAACAAAACGCGAATTGCACTGAAGCGCCTGACGCTTCCAGCGCTCTCCGATGTCTTTGTCGAGGACACCCAATTCGGCTTGGGCGCGGACGAAAATCGTACCCTGCTGAAGCAGTTCATCGATAAGGAGGACACGTTCATCGTCCTTTTCGACCAGCCTCGTTTTGCCTACTTGGACGGCAGCCTGTACCAGGATGACTCTTTGATCAACGGAGGAACTCAATTCCTTGGCTACTTGTTCGGCAACGCTGAACTTGCAGGTGTCACGGACGAGAAAGGAGCTTTCACGGCTGCGCATCGTACGTTCGATCGAGACTCTACATTCGGTGTTGTATTGTCGACGATCGCTCCTGAGGACGACGTCATGGTGTGCGATGATTTAGGCGAGGAATGGGCTGACTTCATCGGCTTCTGGACAAATCCGACCTCGCCTCGAATCACTTTTTATCACGCGAAGCACGGGCCACTGTCTCTTGGGGCGAGTTCATTCCACGTGTCTGTCGGCCAGGCGATCAAAAACTTGGGCAACCTCTCGCTACCCGCCACCGCTATGGGAAAGAAATTTACTCGTTGGAGTCGTGCCTACACGAACAACAAAGTGAGAACGGCTATTCCTCGCACGTGCCGGGGAACAGCTGCCCAATCCCAAGCGGCAGTTGAGTTTTGCCGGAACGCTCCGCATACAGTCAAACGGGTCGCTATCGTTACCTCGTCACTGAGCAAGGCAGCCGTAGAGCAGGAGTTCAGTAACATCCAGGCGGGACGTACCGCGAACCCTTACTTCGTACAGTTGTACTGGCTGCTCTCTTCTTTTTTTGCCGCTTGCAGCGAAGTAGGGGCTTTTGGGTGCGTGATCTGCCAGGACTGAATGCCTTAGGATATTCAGTCTCTCAGAAAAGGGTACCCGATTCGACTCCTCCATCAATACTGGCGAGCGCAGACTTGCTTGTAACGAAGACCGCTTACCTGGGCGGGCATGGTCGCGCCTGAAACCGCAGCGTGCTTGAGCAAATTGTCGATGGACTCTGACGCCGTTTACTCAAGGTTCATCTATGCGTACAGCACAGAGCCATAGGTTCTGAAGAACGCACTTACAGCGAACCAGCAGTCCACGCTGGAGAAGACACCCGAGCTTCGTCGACGTATTGTCACGGCGCTAGCACACCACTTTCATCTCCTCCAAACCCAAGCGTTTCCCGATACTCAAGGGGTTGTCGCTGGGGTTATCACTCACCAGCATTTGGCTCTGCTTGGGTTGCATCAAGCTAACTTCTTGCTCATCAACTCCGTGAGTATCGAGCTCATTTCTCGTGCCGAAAGCCAGCTGGCATTACTTCCTATCTGTGCCTGAACATCAGCAGCACGATCACTCTGGTGTGCGCATATGAAATACCCCATAGAGCACCTTGCGATTTCAAGCGGCAAGTTTTGGGGAGGCGGTGACTGGGATACATCTGTCACCCCTAGAAGGTATTTGTCCGACGCCAGCGGCAGAATCACGTGAACAAGCTCATCATCCTTATCCATAAACGGCTTGAAGGCTCGCTCGCCTCTCACATGGAACAGTACAACGGAATCTCCCAGAGGCAGGTCGCCAGGCTCAAATTTTTGAACGGAGTAATGGAGCGCGGTGAAGCGTTGAGCACGGGCAGCTGGCGACACGGATTCGTTGAGCACGCCAACGTGACTGCGTCTGACCAAATCCGGTATTGAAGACTTGAAACGATCCAACTGGGCAGGCATCTGAGCGGCAAATATCGCAACGAGGGGCTTAAAGATCTGGTCGAGGATTGACTCGTCCAGGGCGAGCAGAGCATGAACCTGCTGATGACTGAGGCCTTGCTCGGCTAGGGCCTGGTTAAACACCGGAGAGCCTGGCCTGAAATGATCTTTAGCCAACGCACTGAGGTTCGCAGGATCTGATAGATGCTCAAGAATGCCACTGGCACATTTATCGACCATTGAATGCATATTCTGGCGCACGTGCCGGCTTCTGATTTCCAGGTGAGCTAACAACCCGGGGATCTTCTCGACCACCGCCTCACTAAGATTGCCGGCACGCAGGTTGTCTACCAACGGTGCGTAAACGTCCTGCTCTTCGTCGGTAATTTTATCGTCCAAATCCGGCTCACTGTCGATGGCATAGAAATGCCTTTCCAGCCCTACGTCTTGAATATTTGCAGATCTGGGAGATTTGCTTTGTTCGTACACCCAGCAACGGACGATTTTTCCGTTACCTGGAATTCTGAACCCTTTTTGCAAAAACCTTGGAATGAAGTGCTGTCGTACCCCTGACATATCGCCCCCCTCCTTTTAGTCTCTATGCAATGTTCTCAGACTTAAGCGCCGTGTCATGCCGCCCCGACGCTTTCAATACGACCAAGGCGTCCACTACGCAACATCATGACCACCAAACGGCAAACCATTAAGCACTTTCTTCCTCGACCTGGAAAACCTCGATGAGCTTCTGGTTGTATTCATCCAGATAGCTCTGAAGCCCGTCCCGGTCGATCAGCCGGCCAACTCTTTTGCAGACTTTGTATAGTAGGAGTTCGTGACTACCATAGCCTCGTCGCAACCGTAAAAAGCTTTAGCCGAAATGGCTTGCTGCACAGCCGCGTTGCCTACTGTAGTGGTCAACTAATCCCGGACACGACGTTAAGTTTTTTCTCGGCCTGAGCTGGGGCCAGTCCGTTGTTGAATTGGTGCGGTCTAATCCAGTTGTACCGATGCATCAGGTAATGACTGATGTCGCGGTGCGCCTCTTGAGCCGTCATGTAGCCCAGACACCTATATCTGGCGAGCATTCTCGCCTAAATGGGTGTCCGGCTTCATTAGATCACTTCACGAATGCAGAGCCTTGAGGGTTCATGAGCGTTTACAATAAAACCAATATCCGCAGCCATGGAATCCTCCTCTTATAATGACGTCTAAATTCAAGCACAATTACCACAACCCTTTAAAGGTTTGATTAATATAATTTTCTATCCTCATTGAAATTCCAGAATTACCATCATAAAAACTTCAGTATTGCATCAGAGGGCTATACTCGATACGGTTGAATGATGACTTTATTAATGGGTTGCCAGCACTCCAATTCGCTCTTGCTGATAGTCCCATCAAAATCCAAGAATTCTCCAGGAACGAGATATTCACAACCATCAAGGTCAAATAGATATTCGTCACCACCTGGAGAACGCCCCGGTTCGGTGACATCATAGATTGAAAATTTCAGATTATCGCCCTGAACCACGAACTCAGGCGACTCTACGCGATAGCGTCTTTCCCAGCGTATCGGCCTATCTAAACTGACCTTTCTAAGCTCTACGCCCTTGTCAGCCCGGTACTCGTCCTTAAACTCAGCCACACAGGCAACGGCGGAGTTGTACATGGCGGCAACCATGATCTGGTGGTAACGATCCACCTCCCCTTTCAGCTTTGAACGCATCAGAGCGATACCATACAAAATCGAAAGGCCATCTGCTGTAATGTCTAAATGGATGGGGGTTTTTCTCTTGGTTTTATACGAGCAAACCAAACGTTCATCAATCCAGCTAAGCTGGCTCTTGTTGTGGGTGATGACGTTCCTAAGCATCGTGAGTATCCGATAAGTCTCTTTTACAGCAATTTCATAGTTATTTTGCTCTGGTAGGGACTTATACTTGAACACATATCCCTTATCCTCCAAGTCGGGGTTTTCCGACTCGAAAACGGCATCCAGTAGTGAGTGAATGATGGTATGCCGCAAGTAAAAACCTACAGTCGTTCGGCCCTGTAGGCTGATCGGAGCGTTACGGGGAGCTTCGTCTTTCCTTACGATGAGAATTTCCGGAGATGGAAATCTAACCCCTCCCATGTAGATAAACTGAAAAATCTCTTGTTTCAATGCGTCAATCATTAGGCTAAGACCAGAATCAGGTTCAGAGAAAGTAATTTAGCTCCGAGGCTTACTCAAGGGCTGACAATCCAGCTCATTGAAACTGCGAGACTAGCTTCCAGAGGCTGCAAGCATAGGGCTCGGCCGCGCATTTCCAAGCTGGAAATCTCTCACTCCATCCAAAATATCTAAAGTATCAGCACCAGCAATCTCGATTTCCAGTCTTCGAGTGTTTAGATCAAAGGTAAAGCAGGCGTCATTGCGAGAGTATGTGACTCGCTTTGCACGATCATCATCCTCAAGTTCTCCTCCATGAGTGTCCCGAATATCTTCAAGGATCTCTACGAGATCATCATAGGAGACCTTCATACGCGAAAATGTAATTACCAAGCGATCAAATTCGCAGTCGAAAACCTCTTCGATGGCATCCCGGTGCGCGTCCCATCCATCCCTCAGCTCCAGTGTCCTATAGATTACATATTCTGTGTGATCATCTGGGTTCTGCCCACTATGAATGGAGTAGCGAAAGAATTGATATGCTAGGTCGCCAGCACCATAGTCCTCTCCCTTTTGCACCTCTTTGCGGCGAGCGCCAAATGCCGCTAGTGTCGCTTGATAAAACTGCTGTATTTCTTCACGTATTTGCTTGTCCAACAGTCCCCTACAAAATTTATCAGCCGAATCGCTATGGCCGTCCGGCTCTCGATGCTTTGAGCGGAATTCAGTGAGTGACCGAATCCGGCCTGTTTCGACGCCCTCTAGATATTCGCTATTGTTAGTAAAGGCGATATTCGCCAACGCCTCATTTGCTGGAGCAACCACGACGGAGGGGTTATCCACGTGACGGATACGGAAGCTTCCGCTGCCAGAGAGGATTGCCTGCGGTGTCTGGTTGCCTTTTATCGTCGTTTCGCGTGAGATGTACTGCGGTACCTTTGCGCGAAGGTAATCGCGAAGACTGGTATCAGTCAGCCAACTTTCGCGCAGAGCCTCTTCAGCCCGGCCCTCCAAAGCTTCAAGCAAAAAATGCGTCCAAATTCCGTGGCCTAGGGGCTCCGCTGGATATGATTTTTCGCGAGGTGAGCAGGAGAGAAAAACACCGCAGTACCAATTACTGTCCAAGAACCGTTCGACAAGCCGGCACAAGGCTTGAAATCACATCTCGGGATTCGACCACCGCTGCGAATTTTTCAGCGCAGGCATCTACGAAGATCAGAGCCTGACGGCACTGGCTGCCTTCGATGTGCTCAAGCAAGTCGCCTTGAAGGCTAAGGGTGGTATCCGCGACGTTAACCCGATTGGTATCGAAAACGCTCAGTCGATTTTGCCCAGCCCCGTGGAACCCATGACCAGCGTAATAGAAGATGAATAACTCATTCTCTTCAAGATTCTTGAGGATGTAGCTCAGGTCTTGAAGGGCCGTAAGGGTGGCATCTCCGTCTTTGATGACATCGAGATGAAGGATATCCGCCGGGTAAATTTGGCGAAGCGCTGCGGCAAACGCGTCTGCGTCGGCATGAGCGTAAGCTACAGCGGGCAATTCGCCCCTACGGTAGTTTTCCAGAGCAACCACGACTGCGGTCACCCGCGTCGGGGCTACATAGGGAAGATGCATTTCCTCATTGGCTTGCCCTGCAGATCTCCCCTTTACCTTCTTACTCATCCTTGCTCCCCATTCAAGCGACAACCGCCTGACTCTAATGATTACAAACCAGCCTCTGGCTGGCGTGCGGCGCGATCCCGAATGCTAGCGAGTAGCCACCGTTAACTCAATCAGCCTGAGTCAGGATTACGAATGCCCCTCCATTCAATGAGCATATTTAACTCCCCATTGAAATTTCTACCTTCGCTTACGACTAAGTCGTTTCTGACACTGGGTTGAGTCGCATTGCTACGCCAGTAAATGCATTCTAATGAAGGAACCCCATCACAAAAGAAAAACCATATGCTCAAAGCGGCAGCTCAATTCGTTGTAGACGCGATCAAAGAAGAATTAGGACACCCTTCCTCCTTAGTAAAACTGATTACCAAGGAACCGGGTCTCAACAAGCCATTGGTTGAATACGACAAAGGTATTTCCAGCGATGAGGTCGTGAAGTGGCATGAGTTCGGCAACCTTTCTTATGAACGTAGCCGCCCATGCAAAGGGAGCCTCAACGGGTTTGGGCACTGCCCTGGCGCCAATCGAAACTATGGGGGCGTGTCGGTACGTCGTGAAGACTTACTCAACCTCGGCACGACTCGAGAGGTGGAGAAATGGGAATGCGACATTCAGGACGTAGATGGCTTTTCGGCTTCAAAGTCAGAGCTTCACTTGTTCAAAAGCATGGATGCGATGGTGGAGAAAAACTCGAGAGAGATGATCGATGAAATCACCCCAGAGAAACTAGCCGAGAACTTGGCTTGGGATGAAATCCGAATCATCAGCCGTGTGGATCATGACTTTTTTCAGACGTGGTCGTGGGATGGACGAGTTTTCTTGATGAATAGCGGTGGCTCCCATCATTTTGCTGCATCTAAGTACATCGCGAAACGCCTCACCATCAAGGTACCTCTAAGCGGTAGATACCTAGTTCACAGCATCAATCAGGTGGCTTTGGAGAGGCTCACTCGAGATTTCGAAATCTTCGTGATGTCGTCTCATCACAGGCATCAAATGGGCTTTCACAGGGCCATGCAGAGCTTCAAGGCAACCTACTACTGGAAGGATCTGCCACGCCCGTACAGCGATCAATGCGCGGTTTTTTTACCGAAAACTGAGAAGAGGTCGGCCAAAGTCGCCGAGATTTTACGCGCATCCGCTTTCCAAGACCTCGGACGCTATTTGAAAGATCTAAGCACACGTTGATTGGAAATCGCATAGGACTTCCGGCTACTTTAGGGGAGTCCTGTATGCGAATTCACTCTCTTCCCACGACCCTTTTCTTCAGCGCATCCAGCTTTCGCTTTACACCTATTTTTGGGTTCAAAACGATGGCTTCTTCATAAACCTGGATAGCCTCATGCAGCTCATCCAGCACCTCATGAGCGAGCCCTTCACCTTTAGAGCATTTGGTGTCCATGCAGGGTTGGAGTCGGCTCCAAGCGACCTAGCTCGAATCACAGCTTCAAGAGCTTCCCGAGCACGGGATTGGGAAATGTCGGGCTCGTTCAGTATCTTTTCAGCTGCTCCAATAATCCGACTGTAATCGGATGACTTAAGGTTAGCCTTGTCCAAATTCTCCGCATCGACAAAGTTACCGCCCCTGTCATACCGAAATTTACCCATGGAAGAAAAAATAGAACAGCCATGTGATTTCCTCGCTGCATACATCGATGGGTCGCAATCATCGAATTGCCAATCCGGCCAACATGATTGACCCTAGACTACAAGCAGAGTCGACCGGGTGTCGGAATGCATATGACAGGAGCAAAGATGCGCGTACTCATCAAATACCAGGATGGCTCGGGCCAGATCACGGAACGGGAAATCTCGGATCTGCGCAAGGAAAACGATGCCAATATTGATGCGTTTTGCCATACCAGAGAGGAGCGTCGGACATTCAATCTCGACCGGATAATGCATGCACTGGCCCCTGATACAGGAGAGGTATTGAACCCATATCAATTAGTGCCATTGATGCGTGATCCCGAATCACTTGACTCTCTAACCTGGAAATTTCGTCAGGCTATCAAGGCACTAAAATTCTTCAGCCTGACTACTCGCGGATTCGCTAAGCGTGAACGCAAGCACGTAGACGCCTTCGTCAAATCCGTAGCCAACACCTCGTCATACACAGATGAAGATATCAGCGAGTGGGTCTACAGCCTTTGGTGCGCAGACCTGTATGACTACCGTGACGGTAACGTTGAAGAATACAAAGGATTGTTAGAACAGATCCCAAATTCACTGCTTGATGAGTGCCGAGCATTCGCTGTACGGATCGTCATGGGTTCCGCTAGGCAGCCAGTAAACCTCGACTGGATGCAGAGGGTTGATGAAGAGTTTTGCCCTCGTCCCCTAGTGCGGAAGCCTTTGCGACCAAGCTGCGATGACTGACGCACGCCCAGAGGCTAACTATCCGTATTAGGTCTTACTGACGGCCCTTGGGCGCTGCACTCAAAAATTTCTTGTTCGGATTGGGCCTCACATTCGCGAATCAGCCCCGAAGTGAACAGTCCAATATTGTACCTGCGCTGTTAGATGCCAGTTTGGGCATCGCGGATACCCAACCCCGGCAGGCCACTGTTGAGGTGATGTCCCTTTCCTGCGTTGCCACGGTGTGCTGCGATTCCTCACGAAAATGACTTTCTCACCATCCACGAATCACACATCATTCTTCATCCTTCCGGTAGCTCAACCCTTAAGCTTGGAATCAGCCAACGCCTGTGACAGATAGGTATCTGGCGATTGCAATGACTTACGAAACTCGATCGTAAAGCGGTCTCCATCATAGTGGGTGAGACGACCAATCAGGTCTTCCCGGATGGAGAAGGTGTTGTTCAGTTTGCTGGCATCACCACCCTTCCCAACCGCCGTAGGATTATCGGTCTTTGCAAGCACGAGCCTAACTTTCAGTTTCCCTGCCAGGGTCATTTCAAGGTGTCTTCGCAGCAAGTTCCAGCCCGCACGATTGCTGCCGTTCCACCGCGACAGCGAGTCGACATATCGAAGAACCCCATCCGCCGGGCGTTCGAAGTATTGCTCCCAACAACTGATCACCAGAGCGCCATCTGCGGAAATGGCGGAAACGGCCCAATTAGGGTTATCAAGCTTTGCTTTGTAGCGATTAAAAGCTGTCGTGTAGTTCAAGCTTGGCATTTTGCTTTACATCCTTGAATCTGGCAGTGAAAGGAGCCGTATATGGACGATCTCAGTCCGGATATTCGTAGTCAACTCAGAGAGATGCTGGTCACCACTTCCCAATGCCCTGCTCGATCAGAAGCTTCGCGAACTGATCACCATCTACCAGTTCGATCTGAATCCCCGTAGCTTCGGCGTACTCCTCGGCCGCCTTTACAGCGCTTTCCGCAATTGTGCCGGATGTGATAACCATCCCTAGATTGGCGTTCGCCGCCTCTATGCCGTCAATTAGCTGCTCGACGACCTTGTTGTTCACCGGGGCTTTGTCATTCCAGTGTTTGGCTTGTACGGCGAGTGTGTATTGGAAAGTTTCGGCAACGCGAAACGTGGCAAGTATGTCTGCACCTTTATCCAAAAGTCTGGGAACAACCGTTGCTGTCTTTGCGCCCATCTGGATCAGCAAATCCTTAATCAGATGCTCGAAAGCGAAGCTGTCCATATGGCCTGACCTGAGATGCTCAACGGTCTCTTTGACCAATGCGGTCTGCAGTTCGTCCTTAAACGATGGTTTGTTCCCGGCCTCCGCCCGTGCAAGAGCATCACGAATGTCGTCGAGCACATCGGTTGCCAGGGCAGTCGTACCATATACCTTCATTCTGGAAATCAATGGAGCTTTTGCGAAATCACGTGGAATCGCTTTCTTATTGTTGAGCCACCGTACGTTGCGCCGATAGCTCGTATCCTCGCCAGCGTGTTCCGGGAGATACAACGCGTCGCTTGTGATTTCAGCCAGGTAAAATTTTGGGCCGTTTGGAACGACCACCAGGTCGCCCATCTTCATGTCTCGGACAAACCGCCACATATGTCCGGCAGCAGCACCAGCACGACGGAGATTTTTTTCGGTTGCGTAATGGGTGTCATGAAGTTTCTTTCTAAACGCCTTCCAAGATAGCGTCTGATCAAGAAGTCCGGCGGTTGCAGACCAGCCGATGATTACTTGATCGCTTTTGAGCGCCAGCGGCACCTTGTTTACGTTGCTGGGTGCGATTCTGAGAATGAATGCCTGTTGCATGCTAACCGCCTTTTTACCAGCCTCTGTATCGCTCTAGGGCGGAGGCTAGATTGGTTGATTACTTCCGACTCCATAGCGTGGAGAACACGAAGACGGTAAACCTCTTGATGTCTTTGATTGAGCCTATCCGTCAGTTCTATATAAAACTCGTCATCAACCTCTGAGACTAGAGCCAGTGAAATCAGCTTTGTATTCTGGTTGAGCTGTGTGAATTCACAGTCCAAAAAAAGCTTCATGGCCTTCCTTCCTATGCCAATCCGTACGCATAACTGCGGTGTATCCTAGACCAAGGGCAGAAACCAGCTGCGAGTACCTTAGCGAATCTGGGAGAAGCGAATGGCCGAAGCTGTGCGGGAATCTGATTAATGAAGCATGTCCGACTAATACGCCATGGAGAAAGTGCAGCCAACGTTGGTGAAGCCAGTCCGGATCACGCAACCATTCCCCTCACTCCGAAGGGAGTTGAACAAGTGCATCTGGTGGCCCAGTCGTTCAACCATGCTCCAGCTTTAATCATTGCCTCCCCATTCACTCGAGCGCAGGCAACCGCGAAGGCTACGGTAGCTGCCTATCCTGCCACCCCGCTTGAGACTTGGCCCATTCACGAATTCACCTACCTTGAACCCGCTCGGTGTACGAACACGACTGTTGCCCAGAGACGGGATTGGGTCGAAGCATATTGGGCCAAGTCAGAACCCACATTCACTGATGGTGAAGGCGCCGAGTCGTTCTTGGACTTCATATTTCGAGTCCAGTCCTTTCTGGATAAACTCGCAAAGCATCCCGCCCAAGACATTTCGGTATTTTCACATGGTCAGTTCATCAATTCAGTGGCTTGGCTAATTGAGCGCAAGCCGGAGGTACTTGATGCCGCAACTATGGCTGACTGGCGTGAGTATGAAATCAGGAACCATGTGCCGAACTGCCGTGGTTACCTTCTCGACAGGCATCCAGCGGACGATGCCTGGCAAATAAGCCCTCAAGTGGGCCAAGATGGTTCGTATTCACAACTTGCTCTGTCGCCGTGAGAGAAATGATCTCTTCCTCGACGTTCATGCAACGGCAACGGCAACGCTAGTAACTTTCTTCCTCGGCTTGGAAGACCTCGATTAGTTTCTGATTGTAGTCGTCCAAGTAGCTCTGAAGTCCTTCCCGGTCGATCAGTCGGACACCTGCTGTCCCGGCCAATTCTTTCGCGGATTTTGTGTAGTAGGAGTTCGTGACAACCATGGCCTCGTCACACCCATAAAAGGCCTTAGCGGAAATGGCTTGCTGGACAGCCGCGTTACCTACCGAGCCAGAGTAATTCTTGGCCTGGATCACCATGTTTTTCCCGAAGCGGTTGACGAAAAGATCTGCACCTTGGTCAGCAGTCTTCTTGGTCTCTTTTACGTCATAGCCAATGGTCTGGAAGATCTCGACCAGGAAGGCTTCGAACTGAAAACCGTCCATCGCGTCCACCAGGTACATGGTGATGAACTGGTTTGGATTGAAATGCTCGAGTTGTGAGCCCAGCCGCTCGACGAGGATATCGAAATAAATCTCCTCGCACAGACTCAAGCCATTCCGAAAAGCCTGTAGCGGAAGCAGCGGTACGCCAGATGTGGAGGCAGCCTGGGGATTGAATTGGACATTGGGAAAGGGGACATCATTTTCCCAAAGGTAGTAGTAGAACAGGGCTAAGTCAGACCTGAACGTTGTCCCAGCCTCTTCAATCCAAGAACGTAAGGTGTCTGCCAGATCAACTCGAATGTGGCGGGTCAGCTCTCTCGAGAAGCCCAGATAAGCCGAGTTGAAGGCGGTAGTCTGCAGCAGTTTGTCCAAGAGAGATGGAAGCCCTTCTAGCTCGTCAAAGCCTTTGCGAATCAAGACCTCCCTGAACAGTTCCCTCTCGCTGTAAACGCCATCCAGTCGAGGGCCAGGCACACCTGTGTCATCACTCCCCGCTCTTTCGCGAGTCGTGTGAATGAAGTTAGTGAAGTATGGCTGCTTCAGTTCAGCGTATTTTCTCAACACGTTGTTCAGAAGGTCGTTGAGCTGAGCTTGCTCCTTCTTCTTACCGAGGAAGTCTTTAATTAAGCCTTTGGATCTGTATTGAAAATCTGGATAGAACGAAGGATCCAGCGGAGTAAGGTGCCGCAACGTGAGCTCAGATGACGGCGAAACTTGGGAGCCCATGCACCACGGGCATGCTGTTTCGAAGGTAGTCCTGTTGCATCCGTTGCATTGGTAAATCATCGTTTCCGTTCCTTCCCAAGTCATCGCAAGCCTTCACGCACATCCTGCTAGCGACCATAGCTCAGTGCTATCACTCAGTCCACGAACTTGTTTCCACTGCACACAGACGCATCAATGATGGCGAAATCCCATCACAGCAGTTGGAGTGCCGGGCCGGCTAAGCTAGAGTTCCAGCATCTATCAGCCGGACGCTCCGTTGCTGAGCAGTCATCAGGGAAGAGACTATGCAAATTCAGCATCTGGAAATCGCGAACTTCCGCAAGCTCCTATCGGTACGGGTCGACCTCGCAGCCGAGACCACACTCCTCGTCGGAGCCAACAACAGTGGCAAATCATCTGCGATGCTGGCCTTGCGCAAGTTCCTACTTTCGAAAGCGTCGATTTTCAGATTGCAAGATCTTACTCTGAGCCATCTCGCCACAATCGACGCCATTGGTGAAGCTTGGGAGGCTGCAGATGATAGCTTCCCCATCCCTGTCGCAAATGAATGGGCTGACTGGTTGCCAACGCTAGATATTTGGCTTGAAGCAGCTCAGGGCGAGCTTCATCACATTCGAGATCTCATACCGAACTTCACTTGGAAAGGCGGCCATGTCGGTATGCGGTTCCGGCTGGAACCAGATGATATGCCAACGCTGTTTGTCGATTACCGCAAAGAGCGAGCACGAGTGAGGGAGCTTCAGCAGGAAATTCAAAAACAGGCAGCGCTAGGTACGCAGCCACCATCGCTTCCGCTCTGGCCGCAGAGCTTGCATGACTACCTGAATCGGCGAATCGGTAAAACCTTCAAGATCCGATGGTACCGACTTGATCCAGGCCTGCTACGGGCTCCAGATCCTGCAACTCGTAAAGCTAACCAGCAACCGCTTGCGGCCACTGCAACGCCACTCGAGCGCAATCCCCTAACAGACCTGATTCGAGTCCACGAAATCAATGCTCAACGCGGCTTTGGTGACAGCGCTGACGAAGGCGTCCTAGAGGGCGGACATGGATCGGGCAGGAAGCTCTCGGAACAATTGCGAGCGTACTACAGCAGGCATCTCGATCCAGGCGATAGCCCAGATATTTCAGATTTGGAGGCACTCAGAGCAATTGAGGCAGCTCAAACTGCCTTTGACACTCGCTTGAGCACGAGCTTCGCGCCTGCGCTCAGGGAAGTCGCCGGCTTGGGCTATCCGAATAACTCAGACCCGTCCATCCGAGTTTCCACCCGCCTCGCCCCTACGGACGGGATGAACCACGAAGCAGCTGTGCTGTTTGAATTGGATTCTGTTGGAGGAGCCCCTGGCGCACCGCCTCTTAGGCTTCCGGAGACGTCCAACGGGCTCGGCTACCAAAACCTCATCTCAATGATATTCCGATTGATGGCATTTCGAGATGAATGGCTGAAGAAGTACAGAAGTCCTGAAGAACAAAGCGCTACTGGTGTTGAGCCTATACATTTGGTTCTAATCGAAGAACCGGAGGCCCACCTGCACGTCCAGGTTCAGCAAGCATTCATAAAACACGCCTACCATGTGCTGTGCAGCGACCCATTGCTAGCGAAGTATCCGAACCTCAGGACACAGCTGATGGTCAGTTCCCATTCCAGCCACGTAGCTCATGAAATTGACTACGAAAACTTGAGATACTTTCGCAGACTTCCGTCCGGCATGGCCGGGATATCAATCCCAGTCTCTACCGTCTCGAACCTAGGTACAGTGTTCGGCGAGTCCAATCAAACGAAGGAATTCGTTACCCGTTACCTTCGGGCCCAACATGCCGACCTGTTCTTTGCGGATGCGGTGATCCTCGTTGAGGGGGCCGCTGAGCGCATGATGCTTCCACATTTTTTGAGGCAACACTTTCGTTTCCTAGACCAGTGCTACATAACCATTTTGGATATTGGGGGAAGCCACGCGCATCGGCTCCGCCCCCTGATCGATGCGTTGGGTATTGTCACTCTGGTGATAACTGACTTGGACGCGGGTCTCCTACAGGTCGGCAAACCTGTCGAGCGAAAGAAAGGCCAAACCACTAACAACCCAACCGTGCGCCAT
>Ga0308159_1001366_pt1 | contig 36344 bp, 33 predicted proteins | sample PhyCR1_FD_201040 | JGI IMG/M metagenome (GOLD analysis project Ga0308159, IMG submission 201040) | Phyllosphere microbial communities from UC Gill Tract Community Farm, Albany, California, United States - DLSLC.R1 | ecosystem: Host-associated > Plants > Phyllosphere > Unclassified | place: USA... | reverse complement strand
TCTGGCTTCGATGAACTGAAGCGCAACCGCTGCCGAAAACTGCGTAACTCATTGAATCTCAAGGAGTTTTCCGTTTCGACTGCGCCGGAAGTGGGGCGAATTATAGACCTGTAGAATCTGCCGTCAAGGGTTAATTACGATTTTGTTGCAGAAGATGCTTTTTTAGCGATTAGGCGCGGAATCCGGCGCATTACAGGAGGAGCACGCAGCAGCAACAATAGCCCCCCTATAGAAGCGTAGACCGACCACTCCTTCAGGTCCGCCCGGACAATCCATAGCATATGCAGCAGCCCCAGCCCCAGGATGAGATAAACCAGGCGATGCAGCTTCTTCCAACGCGCGCCCAAGCGACGCTGGCTATAACGATTGGACGTCACAGCCAATAACAACAGAAAGAGGAACCCCAGGCTTCCGACAAAGATATAGGGGCGCTTGCGCAACTCAACTCCCAGCTGCGACCAGTCCAACCCCAAGATGAATACCCCATAAGCACTCAGGTGCAGCACTACATAAGCGAAGCACCACAACCCCAACTGTCGGCGCACAGCGATCCAGCCCGACCACCCCGTGAGTTTTTGCAAAGGAGTCATGCCCAAGGTGATCAACAACAGCACCAGCGTGCCCAACCCCAGACGATCAACCAGCACCTTGCCCGGGTCCGGTCCCAAGACCGAAGCCCAAGCCTCATACAGCCAATACAGCGGCCAGATAGCCGCAGCGATGAAGACGCCGATACGCCAGAACGAATAACGCATCAATAGTTCTTCCGCAGATCCATGCCGCTATATAAAGAAGCGACTTCATCCGAGTAACCGTTGAACATCTGGGTTTCCCGCACATTGGGACTGAACAGACTGCTGGGTAGGCGCCGCTCCCGGGCCTGGGTCCAGCGAGGATGATCAACCGTTGGATTCACATTCGCGTAAAAACCATATTCGTTGGCCGCAATGCTCTGCCAGGTAGTCTTGGGCTGCTCGCTGACCAAGCTGATGCGCACAATCGACTTCACACTTTTGAAGCCATATTTCCAAGGCACTACAAGGCGCAGCGGCGCACCATTCTGGTTAGGCAGTTCACGCCCGTACATCCCCACCGCAAGAATCGCCAATGGATTCATTGCCTCATCAAGACGCAATCCCTCGACATAGGGCCAGTCGATCAAGGCAAAGCCGGAGCGCTGGCCCGGCATACTCTTGGGATCCTGCAACGTTTCAAACCGAATGAACTTGGCGTTGCTGGTGGGCTCCACCTGCTTGAGCAAGGCTGAGATTGGAAAACCTATCCAGGGAATCACCATCGACCAGGCCTCGACACAACGCAGTCGATAAATACGCTCCTCCAGCGAGTAGGGCTTCATGAAATCCTCCAGGGCGTAGCGGCCTGGCTTAGCCACCTCACCATCCACGACCACACTCCACGGCTGAGTCTTGAGCGCGCCCGCGTTGGCCGCGGGGTCCCCCTTGTCAGTGCCGAATTCGTAGAAGTTGTTGTAGTGAGTCGCGTCCTTGAAAGGCGTGATCGCCTCATCCCTGACGGTTACTGCTTGCCACTGAGTGGTCGACAGCTTGTCGGAGAACCACCCGGGAGCCTGGCCCGGCTCAACATCGGCATAACGCGACGCGTCCTGTGCTGCTGCCCATCGCGGCAAGCTGGCAAACGCCATGCCCGCAACCGCACCACTCAGCAGGCTGCGTCGAGAGAGGTAAAGAGATTCGGGCGTAACCTCAGACTCATTGCAGTCGGACGACTTGGGGAATTTGAATAACATGGCAACTCCGCAGTATTGGAGGACAGATGTACCAATAGACTGCGGAGTATGGGGGAAATTACATCACTCGACGCTTTTGCGACGACGCAGGTGCAACAGGTACTGGATAGGGCCCGACGCCGCATAGGCGAGGAACACCAAAAGCAGAATGCGCGGCGGATCACTGAACACCACCGCAAACACCAGCACCACCGCCAGGATCGCCACAAAAGGTACGCGCCCTTTCAGGTCCAGGTCCTTGAAGCTGTTGTACTTGATGTTACTGACCATCAGCATGCCTGCGGCGGCCACCATCAACGCCACCAGGAACGACATCTTCGACCCCTGGATCCCGTAGTCGCTGAATGCCCAGACGATACCAGCCACCACACCCGCCGCTGCCGGGCTGGCAAGCCCGATGAAATAACGCTTGTCGGCAGTACCGACTTGAGTATTGAAACGCGCCAGACGCAAGGCCGCGCCTGCCACATAGATGAAGGCGACCATCCAGCCGACCTTGCCCATGTCACCCAGAGCCCAGCCAAAGGCCAACAACGCCGGCGCTACGCCGAATGCAACCATATCGGACAGCGAGTCGTATTCAGCGCCAAAAGCACTCTGTGTGTTGGTCATGCGGGCAACACGCCCATCCAGGCCATCGAGCACCATGGCCACGAAAATGGCGATCGCGGCGAAGGCAAAGTACTTGCTCGCCCCGGCCGCATCTCCGGCACTCATTGCACTCTGGGCGCTCATGGAGCTAATGATGGAATAGAACCCCGCGAACAGGTTCGCAGTGGTGAACAGATTCGGCAGAAGATAGATACCACGATGCCGGACTTTACGGCCTTCAGCGTCATGCCCTTCTTCGACATGCTCATCGATCGGTAGCAGGCTTTCGGCGTCAGAGGCCTGGTTTGGCTCTTCGGGACGTTCGCTCATGGACATTACCTTGCAACGGTGTGAAAAGTTTCGACAGATACCCAGGGCCGCGATTCGGCCACAAAGGATCCAGCTTTATACCAGAACCTATCCATGCAAACGAAAAAACGCGGCCTAGGCCGCGTTTTCCCTGACAAGACTCGAACTTAGTTCTTGGCTTTGTCGACGATTTTGTTGGCACCGATCCAAGGCATCATCGAGCGCAGTTGCTCGCCGATGATCTCGATACCGTGAGCGGCGTTGTTACGACGCTTGGCGGTCATCGATGGGTAGCCGGTAGCGCCTTCGCTGATGAACATCTTCGCGTATTCGCCGTCCTGGATGCGCTTCAGAGCATTGCGCATGGCCTGACGGGATTCGGCGTTGATGACCTCTGGGCCAGTCACGTACTCGCCGTATTCAGCGTTGTTGGAGATCGAGTAGTTCATGTTGGCGATACCGCCTTCGTACATGAGGTCAACGATCAGCTTCAGTTCGTGCAGGCACTCGAAGTAGGCCATTTCTGGAGCGTAGCCAGCTTCAACCAGGGTTTCGAAACCGGCTTTGACCAGCTCGACGGTACCGCCACACAGAACAGCCTGCTCACCGAACAGGTCGGTTTCAGTCTCGTCCTTGAAGGTGGTTTCGATGATGCCGGTACGGCCGCCGCCCACGCCTGCGGCGTAGGACAGGGCAACGTTCTTGGCGTTGCCGGAAGCGTCCTGGTAGATCGCGATCAGGTCAGGAATACCACCGCCCTTGACGAACTCGGAACGTACGGTGTGGCCTGGAGCCTTCGGCGCGATCATGATCACGTCGAGGTCGGCACGAGGCACAACCTGGTTGTAGTGGATCGCGAAGCCGTGGGAGAAGGCCAGAGTGGCGCCCTTCTTGATGTTCGGCTCGATTTCGTTCTTGTACAGCTGGGACTGGAACTCGTCCGGGGTCAGGATCATGACCAGGTCGGCACCGGCAACGGCAGCAGCAACGTCGGTCACTTTCAGGCCGTGGGCTTCAGCCTTGGCAACGGTAGCCGAGCCTTTACGCAGGCCGACAGTCACGTCTACGCCGGAATCCTTCAGGTTGCATGCTTGAGCGTGGCCCTGGGAACCGTAGCCGATGATGGCAACTTTCTTACCCTGGATGATCGACAGGTCGCAGTCTTTATCGTAGAAAACTTTCATGAATTTCCCCTATATCAGGCCGTTCCGGCCATTCGCTAATTTGAGTTAGATGCTCAGTACTTTGTCGCCACGGGCAATCCCGGTGACACCACTGCGTACGGTTTCCAGAATCGATGCGGTGCCGATCGATTGAATGAAGCTGTCGAGCTTGTCGCTGGTACCGGTCAGTTGAACGGTATACACGCTGGCGCTGACATCAACGATCTGCCCACGGTAAATATCGGTAGTGCGCTTGACCTCGGCGCGCTGGGCGCCAGTGGCCTTGATCTTGACCAGCATCAGTTCACGCTCGATGTGCGCGCTTTCCGACAGGTCTACCAGCTTTACCACCTCAACCAGCTTGTTCAGGTTCTTGGTGATCTGCTCGATGATCTCGTCATGGCCAACGGTGGTCAGGGTCAGACGCGACAGTGTCGGGTCTTCAGTCGGCGCCACCGTCAGGCTTTCGATGTTGTAGTTGCGTTGCGAGAACAGACCTACAACACGAGACAGAGCACCCGGTTCGTTTTCCAGAAGCAAGGAAATAATGTGCCGCATGATTAAGTACGCTCCGTCTTGCTCAGCCACATATCGCGCATGGAGCCGTCTTTGATCTGCATCGGATAGACGTGCTCGCTGGTGTCGACCTGGATATCGAGGAACACCAGGCGATCCTTCATGGCGAACGCTTCTTCCATCTTCGGCTTCAGATCCTTCAGATCCGTGATACGCATGCCCACGTGACCATAGGCTTCGACCAGCTTGACGAAGTCAGGCAGCGATTCCATGTAGGAGTGCGAATGACGGCTGCCGTAGCTCATGTCCTGCCATTGGCGCACCATACCCAGCACACCGTTGTTCAGGTTGATGATCTTGACCGGCAGATCGTACTGCAGGCAGGTCGACAGCTCCTGGATATTCATCTGGATACTGCCCTCGCCGGTGACGCAGGCGACATCATTATCCGGAAAGCTCAATTTCACGCCCATGGCCGCCGGGAAACCGAAGCCCATGGTGCCCAGGCCACCGGAGTTGATCCAGCGGTTGGGCTTGTTGAACCGGTAGTACTGCGCCGCGAACATCTGGTGCTGCCCCACGTCGGAGGTCACATAGGCATCGCCCTTGGTGACTTCGCACAGGGTTTCGATCACGGTCTGTGGCTTGATGATGCTGCCGTCGCCCTTGTCGTAAGGGAACAGGCCGCGATCGCCGCGCCACTCTTCGATCTGCTTCCACCAACTGGCGACCGTCTCCTTGTTCGGGGTATCGCCGATTTCCTTGAGTGCCGCGACCATTTCGGTCAGGACGCTCTCCACTGGACCGACGATAGGCACATCGGCCTTGATGGTCTTGGAGATGGAAGCCGGGTCGATATCGACATGGATGATCTTGGCATTCGGGCAGAACTTCGGCGCACCGTTGATCACCCGGTCATCGAAGCGCGCGCCCACGGCCAGGATCACGTCGGCATGGTGCATGGTCAGGTTGGCGGTGTAGCTGCCGTGCATGCCGAGCATGCCCACGAACTGCCGGTCGGTGCCCGGATAGGCGCCCAGGCCCATCAAGGTATTGGTCACTGGCAGATTGAGCATCTTGGCCAGTTCGGTCAGCGGTGCGGAACCGCCGCCGAGAATCACGCCGCCGCCGGCATAAAGCACAGGGCGCTTGGCCGCCAGGAGCATTTCTGCCGCCTTGCGGATTTGCCCGGAGTGACCGCGAACAGCTGGGCTGTAGGAGCGCAGCTTGGCTTTCTTGGGGAAAACGTATTCGAACTTTTCAGCCGGGTTGGTCATGTCCTTGGGGATATCGACCACCACCGGACCAGGACGACCGGATTGCGCCAGGTAGAAGGCTTTCTTCATGACTTCCGGGATTTCCGAAGCGTGCTTGATCATGAAGCTGTGCTTCACGATCGGCCGGGAGATACCGATCATGTCGGTTTCCTGGAACGCGTCGGTGCCCACCATGGTGCTGGGCACCTGGCCGGAAATGATCACCATGGGAATCGAGTCCATATAGGCGGTGGCAATACCGGTAATGGCATTGGTCGCGCCCGGGCCGGAGGTCACCAGTACCACGCCGGCTTTACCGGTGGCACGGGCATAGCCGTCAGCCATATGGGTCGCCGCTTGTTCGTGACGAACCAGGATGTGGGTCACTTCCGGTTCTTTGAACAGGGCATCGTAAACATGAAGGAGAGCACCACCTGGGTACCCGTAGATATATTTGACGCCTTCGTCACGCAAAAAGCGGACGAGCATCTCACCGCCAGATAAAAGCTCCACGTTGTTCACCTCTAAAACGCCAGAATACCGCCCTCAAAAGGGAGCGGGTCTTAATAGGTTTACTTCTCAGCAGAGCATGAGCGACGGTGGTCGCCGACTACGTCAGCACTGACTGAGCAAGTATTGGGAGCGCCCCAAAGTGTTGCGGGGTTTTCCCACCCAGCGCGAGGTAACGCGTTGCGGGTGTAGCACTTCGGCGCGGATGTGCGCCTCATGATCTGCTGAGTGGGTCTGCTTCTGGCAGTCCCTCTACAGCGGACTTTGGATTCTTCTGTTTCGTCCTCTTCAAGTCAAGTCGTCTATGTGGTTAATTCGAACTAAGCGCATGAGAACGCAAGAAAAAACCCAAAAACGACTGCGGTCTGCGCTTCAATTGCGCAATCTTCGGCAAGCAACTCAGAAATGCGAACCCGGACTTTGGGCGAAACCCCATTGCCAGAGAGCCGAGAGGAACGTCATGCACTGCAACAACAGCAATGCACGGACAGACATGAACCCTCCGAAGTTGTCACCTCGAGAGAGCGAGACTGAAGTGGGCAGCATGGAGGGAGGCGACTGCCAGGCATACCTGGCAGTCGTGTTTCAGCGAGTAGCAACGATGAGCTGATCAAACTCTTTGAGCAGAACTCGCAACTGCTGGTCGCGCCCCTGCATCGGACGAGTGGAGAACACCATCTCGGCCATTTCCTGAATACCTGACGCATTGGGCAGCGGCAAATTCTGCTCCAGAATCATCTTCATGCGGGGCAGAAAGATCCACTGCAGCCATTGCTCGAACTCCAGAGTATCCACGGCAAAGGGCTGAGTGCTGGCCAGTGCCTCGGCGCTGGGCACAGCGTCGTCCCACAGGCCCTGCACACGCAACTCACGCTCGATCAGCAGCAACTGTTCGGCGATCCTGGGAAAGCGCCCATCCATCACAGCGAAACCCGAGCTTTCTGGCGCGCCTGCGCTGCACCTGCGGCATCACCCTGTTTCTCACGCGCCTGGGCAATCAGCTCCCACAGGCTTGCCTGGAGATCAGGGCGGCCGTTGGCAAAGCTCAGGCCACGGCGAGCGAACTGCTCGGCCTGGGGCGCATCCCCCTGGGCCATGCGTACCTGAGCCAGGCGATACAGCACCTGCGGCTCGCGTGGCGCAACACGCTGCGCTCGCTCGAGGCTGGAGGAAGCACCGTTCAAGTCACCACTGGACTGCTGCTGTTGCGCAGTGGTCAGCAACGCCAGCACCGGGCCATCCAGTTGCTCATCGGCCGACAGACCACCGGCCCGGGCCGAAGGGATGCCACTGGGCGTAGAGGGCATGTTGTAAGTGCCCTGGCTGATCGGCGCCGACTGATAACCGGAGCCGTCCACCGGCCCCGGGGTAATAGGCCCTGAAGTGACCGGCCCCGGAGTAATGGGCGAACTGCTGATCGGCGCCGAGGCCGTAGCGCCGCCGCCCGGAACCATTACCACTACGCCGGAATCTTCCGGAATCGCCTGTGCCTGAGCCTGCGCCGGGCGCTTGATGGTCGTCTGGCGAAAGCCTCCGGAGGCGGAAATCCGCTCGCTGTTGGACACGGCAGTGCCGGAATCCACGACGGGAATAGAGCCGCGCTGCACACTGGCGCAACCGTTGAGCAACGCCAGAGCTGTAATAGCTGGAATCCACCACTTGTTCACGTCAAACCCTCATCGCTTAGTTCATCCAGCCCTTGACCCAATCCATCACCGAATCGCCGCCTGCCGGGTTTTCTCCCCCACAGGAAGCACCGGGAGGCGGTTCGCTGCCGCGAATATACGGCATCTGCACAGCCCCCGGACAGTTGGCATCGGAGCCCTGCCCGGTACGCGAATCGACCCAGGCCTGAACCACGTTGTCCGGCTGCGGCATATCCAGCGGCAGCGGGTCGGCCTTGCGCATGAAACTGGTCCACACCTGCAAGGCGCCGGTAGCACCGGTAAACGGCGTCTTGCCGTTATCGTCGCGACCCAGCCAGACCACGGCTAGCAGGTCCTGGCTGAAACCGGCGAACCAGCTGTCACGGGAGTCGTTACTGGTACCGGTCTTGCCCGCCAACGCTAGAGTCTTGGGCAACACGTTGTACACCGAGCTGCCGGTGCCCTCGCGCATCACCCGTTGCATCGCGCTTTGAATCAGATAGATCGAGCCGGCATCAAAACGCTGCTGAATCTGGAAGGGATAGCGCTTGAGCGGCTCGCCTTCCGCTGTCAACACGCTGCGAATCCCGCGCATCGGCGTATTGAAGCCGCCATTGGCCAGCGTCTGGTACATGGTCGCCACTTCCATCGGGCTCATGCCCCCTGCCCCCAGCAGCATCGATGGGAAGGCCGGGAACTCGCGGGTCACCCCCAGGCGCCCAAGGGTCTTCAGGACATTGGGCACACCCACTTCCAGGCCGAGCCGTGCGGTAGACAGGTTGTAGGAGTGAGCCAGGCCCTGGTACAGGAACACCGTACCGTGGGAGCGCCGGTCATAGTTCTGCGGCTTCCACACCTGGCCGTCTGCACCTTTTACCGAGAACGCCTCATCCGACAGCCAACTGGTCAGGGTGTACTGGCTGGGCTTTTCCAGGGCGGTCAGGTAGACCGCAGGCTTGATCAGCGAGCCGATCGGACGCACCGCATCCAAGGCACGGTTGAAACCGGCAAAGCTGGCCTGACGACTGCCAATCATGGCCTGGACCTCACCGGTTTCCGGGTTGGTCACCACCATCGCCGCCTCGACGTCTTCCGAGCCCTTGCGCCCGGCCAGGCGCTTGAAGGTGTCGTTGACCGAGGCTTCGGCCTTCATCTGCAGGATCGGATCGAAACTGGTGAAGATCCGCAGGCCTTCTTCAGTCAAGTCTTCATCACGGTAGTCTTCGCGCAACTGACGCTTGACCAGGTCGAGGAAACCGGGGAAGGAACTGTCCGCCAGGCTGCCGCGCTTGGTTACGCCCAGCGGCATCTTCTTCGCCGCCTCCACCTGTTCCGGGGTAGCCACGCCCTGCTGTGCCAGCAGATCGAGCACCAGGTTACGCCGCTCCAGAGCACGTTCCGGGTAGCGCCGCGGGTTGTAATAGGAAGGCCCTTTGACCATCCCGACCAACAGCGCCACCTGGTGCAACTTGAGTTCGGACAGGGGCTGGCTGAAGAAGAACTGGCTGGCCAGACCGAAACCGTGCACCGCACGCTGACCGTCCTGGCCGACGAAGACCTCGTTGAGGTAGGCCTCGAGAATCTCGCGCTTGTCGTAATGCAGCTCCAGCAACAACGCCATCATCGCTTCATTGAGCTTGCGCGACAGGCTGCGCTCGTTGGTCAGAAAGAAGTTTTTCACCAACTGCTGGGTCAGGGTACTGCCGCCCTGGCGCATCTGGCCGGACGAGGTGTTGACCCAGATCGCACGGGCAATCGACTTGGGCGACACCCCGTGGTGTGAATAGAAGTCGCGGTCTTCCACCGCCACCAGAGTTTCCAGCAGATACGGCGGAACCTGATCGATCTTGATCAGGATCCGGTCTTCGAGGTTCTTCGGGTACAGGCCGCCGATCAGCAATGGCTCCAGGCGCACCACCGCGAGCTTGGCCCCCTTGCTGCCGGACAGTTCCGCCACGTAATCGCCGGAGAAGCGCACGCGCACCGGCTGAGCCTGCTCCAGCCCTTCATAGAACTGGAAGCCGCGGGTGTTCAGGTCCACGGTATTGCCATTGACCGAGGCTGCGCCCGGGCCGTTGGCGACACTTTCGCGGCGATAGCCCAGAGCGTCGAGTTCCGTAAGGAAATCGTCCTTGCTGAGCTTTTGTCCGACGAACAGCTCAAGCGGGCGGGCGTAGACCTTGGCCGGAATGGTCCAGCGCTTGCCGGAGAATTTTTCCTGGACCACGGCATCGAGGTAAACCGCAAAGCCGGCGAGCACCACCAAACCGACCAGACTGAGCTTGAGGGCCCAGCCCAGCCAGGGGCGCAGGCCACCAGACGGCGTTTTTTTAGCAGAACGAGGGGATCGGGTACGAGTCATGGCGGCGGATTATACGCACTTTATTCATCCTCAACATGCGCCACCCGAGGTTTGCCTTAGTGCGCTCAGCGGCCATAATGACGCCCTCGATTTTCCCGACTCTGAAGGATCGCCTGTGAGCCAGTCACTGATCGCTGCCCTGCAAAACCCCGCCTTGTTTCCTCATCCCGTAGAAGGGTTTCAGGTCATCGAAACCCACATCTCCTGGGTTTTGCTCACCGGCCCCTTTGCCTATAAGGTGAAGAAGCCGGTCAATTTCGGCTTCCTCGACTTCACCAGCCTGGACGCCCGCGAACACTTCTGCGGCGAAGAGTTGCGCCTGAACCAGCGCCTGACCGAAGACCTGTACCTGGAAGTCCTGCCGATCACCGGTAGCGCCGAAGCCCCGGTACTGGGCGGCGATGGTCCGGCTATCGAATACGTACTGAAAATGCGTCAGTTCCCGCAAAGCCAGTTGCTCAGCACCTTGCAGGCCAACAGCGAGCTGACCACTGCGCACATCGATGAGATGGCCAGGCAGATCGCCCACTTCCACCTCAACGCGCCCAAGGTTCCAGCTGAGCATGAAGCCGGCACCCCGGAGAGCGTGATGGCTCCGGTGCGTCAGAACTTCGAGCAAATCCGCCCGTTCCTCAGCGACAAGGCCGACCTGCAACAACTTGAAGCCCTGGAAGCCTGGGCCGAAACCAGCTTCGAACGCCTCAAACCTCTGCTGGCCCAACGCAAGAGCGAAGGTTTCATCCGTGAATGCCATGGCGATATTCACCTGGGCAACGCCACTCTGATCGACGGCAAGGTGGTGATTTTCGACTGCATCGAATTCAACGAACCGTTTCGTTTCACCGACGTCTACGCCGATACCGGCTTCCTTGCCATGGACCTGGAAGACCGCGGTCTGAAGAGCCTGGCGCGACGCTTCATCAGCCAGTACCTGGAGCTGACCGGCGACTACCAGGGCCTGGAGCTGCTCAATTTCTACAAGGCCTACCGTGCCCTGGTACGCGCCAAGGTCAGTCTGTTCAGCATGCCTGCCGAAGCCACGCCGGTGCAGCGCGCCACCACCCTGCGCCAGTACCGCAACTACGCCAATCTGGCGGAGAGCTACAGCACCATTCCATCGCGTTTCCTGGCCATCACCTCAGGCATTTCGGCGGTCGGCAAGAGCCGCGTGGCCATGCGCCTGGTAGAGGCACTGGGCGCCGTTCGCCTGCGCTCCGACGTAGAGCGCAAGCGCCTGTTCGGCGAGCAACAGGTGCCCAACGACCCACACGCTGGCATCTATAGCAGCGAAGCCAGCAGCGCCACCTACGCGCGCCTGCATGAAATCGCCGAAACCATCCTGCGTGCAGGCTTCCCGGTAGTGATCGACGCGACCTACCTCAAACGTGCCCAGCGCGATGCCGCGGCCAAAGTGGCCGAGGCCACTGGTACGCCCTGCCTGATCATCGACTGCAACGCTCCTGAGGCAGTGGTTGCCAGCTGGCTGGCCCAGCGCCAGGCCGATCAGAACGATCCATCCGACGCCACTTTGGAAGTGATTGCCAACCAGCAAGCCACTCGCGAAGCGCTGACCGACGAAGAGCTGCTGCGCAGCAAGCGCATAGAAACCAACGAAAGCGGCAGCCTGGACGCCCTGGTTGCCAATATTCGCCAACGCCTCCCAGGCCTGTAAACGGTCATTTCAGCCGTGAAGTGGCAAAGACTTCACGGCTGAAAAATAGTGGCACTATACTGGCGTCATAAATCCAACACTGGTGACGTCGCCATGAGCCAACCGAAACTTCTCGACACTCCGCTTTACGCCCTGCTGCATAAAGACGACATCGTCGGCTTCAACCGCGAACGCCCGAAAGATCAACCCATCGACATGCGCGGCGGGGATTTCCGCGGCCTCGACCTGCGGGAACTGAACGCACAAGGCATCGATTTCACTGACGCCTACTTTCGCTCCGCGGATCTGCGGGGGCTGGACTTGAGAAACTCGTCCATGGAAGGCGCCAGCCTCGCCCATGCACAGATTTCCGGCGCCTACTTTCCGGTGGAACTGAGCGCCGACGAGATTCTCATGTCGGTCAATTTCGGCACCCGCCTGCGTTACCGCACTCGCTGACCCCCGCCGCCCGTCTTTGTCCGGCGCTCTGTTTAGCGCCGGACCTGGTCCGCTTTCTCGCCTGCACCCTGCCCTTCGCATGGCCTGCCCCCTCCTCCCTTCGAGCTTCACCGCTGCGCCCTTAGAAGCATTTGCGCCAAACCCGACCAAAGAACAGCGCGTTTTCTACTGAGCGCTACACTCCTCTGAGGCTGCCCACTCACCATTCGGCCATCGCCAGGAGGCTTAATGAATGATGAACTGCAACACCTGAAGAACCTTGGCAAGACATCGGCACAATGGCTGCATGCAGTGGGCATCCATAGCGCTTCCGACTTGCGCCGCCTGGGTGCGGTGGACGCCTACCGGGCCGTGCGGACCCGTGGTTTTCGTGCGTCGAAAGTCTTGCTCTATGCCATCGAGGGCGCCCTGATGGACATGCACTGGAACGACCTTCCCGCCGAACGCAAAGAGGCGTTGAACAAGCAACTGGACGCCATTTCCTCTCGTCACAAAAACTGACTGGCAGAGCCAAATGTATCTAATGGGGGAGCAGCCGGCTTACGCCGACGCCTTGATCAACAGACTGCAGAGCATTCCGCCGCAATTGCTGGACGGGCTTGCGCCCAGCGGCCCGACGTTGGAACTTGGCCCCATCGCTGAGCTGTCCAGCGTATTGCCCGGCGACCAGTTGTTCCTGCTGGCAAGTGGCGTGATCCAGGCCAGTGTCGAAGAGCGGCCACTGTTCTACCTGCATGAAGGCGACCTGGTGGGGCTGCGGCGCGGCATCGAACTCCCGCAGTGGCAACTGCACTGCGATACGCCGCTGCAACTGATTCCCTATCTGAGGACTGAAGTGTTTCGGCACATCCAGGCCGACGTACAACGCTCGGAACTGCTCGTACAGTATCTGATCGGCCAGACCGCCCTGCTATCCGATGCAATTGCCCGTCTCAAGCCGCCAGAGTTGCGCAGCAGCAACGGCTTCAAGCGCGTGGAGGCGGGCGAAAGGCTGATTACCCAGGGGGATGAGGCAGATCATGTGTTTGTAATACTCGAAGGCCATGCACAGGCCTTCGTCGACGGGCACAAGGTCGGCGACGTCCCCAAGGACGAGATTTTCGGCGCCATGGCAGTGTTCACCGGAGAAAAACGCAGCGCCAGCGTGATCGCCAGTGAACCCAGCACAATCATGCTGATTCCCAAGGACCAGTTTCTCAGCCTGACCCAGAGCAATCCGCGCATTGCCCACAGCCTGATCGAAAGCATGGCGCGCCGCATCGAACTGTTAAACAAGGAAGTGACCCGGCTCATGACCTTGAACAACCCGAACTGAACCCGGATTCCAGGCAGATCCAAACGGACGTTTGGCAAAATATGCAGAAATCTGAAAAGCCTTGTTGACTTCGAAATGAGAATCGTTATGATTATCACAACTGGTCGCGAGATCAGTCGATAACCTGGAAGACCAGTGGTTCGGACTCTCAGATTATCTCCTCATCAGGCTAATCACGGTTATTTGACCCGGCTCTTGCCGGGTCTTTTTTTGCCCGCAGAAAAGCCCTCCGATCAGGGCCTCAGTTGCGCGCAATAGTCCTTGGCGGGCTGGGGCGGCGTATACCAGACGTAGTCGGCCGATGCCGCGGCAACCTGTTGCCCCTGCTCCGCCAGAATCAACACCACCACCTCCTGGCTTCGGTCCAGATCGGCAAGATGCAGGGGCACGCCAAGATCCTTGCGACCGTGAAACGCCCCGGCCAGCAACAGGGCCGGAGCCGGAGCCGCCAGCAGCTGTTCAGCCATGCGTCGGTCCCGTTGCTGCTGCACCGCCCGCATTGCCGGCACCTGGCTCTCCGGCAGCAAGCCACAGTGCGATTCGCGGATTTGCCCGGCCAATGCCTCGATCACCGACGATGCGTTGCTCTGTGTGCCGGTCAGGACGGGCGCCCGTGCATAAATGGCACGCACCTCCTGGCGATCCAGATTGGCAGCGAGCAAGGGATAGGGCTGACGCAGGGCAAAACCCACCAGCGGGCCGTAGAGGCTCCAGTCCCAGCCTGATTGCCAGGCCAACCTGCCGGGTAGGTCATCAGGCAAACGCCCCCCATCAAGGGAGCGTTTTACCCCATCGACTTCTGGCTGCTGATCCGGGTTGAGCATTTCCAGCAACAGACTGCCCTGTGGCCGCTCCCGGGCCATGGAGCGCAAGAGCCAGAGTTGCAGGGCATGATGATCGGGATTGTCATGCTGCTCGCCAATGATCACTCGGGGGGCCCGTGCCAGGCGCCCTACCAGTTCGACAGGGGTCAGCGCCTGGGCACTGCGCAGCTCAATGATACTGCCGGGCGCCGAAGCCACCGGCGGCGGCAGGATCCCCGGCATGCTGTGACAGGCGGCCAGCAGCATGGCCAGCAACAACGGCAATACGCGCATCAGGTCTCTCCGGGCTTCGCCTCAGCGGGCGATGATCAACGGGTGCCCGCGTTCGGGATGCTCCTGCACCAGAACTTCCAGGCCGAACACCGCCTTCAGGGGCTCAGGCCGTAGTACCGCGGTCGGTGTTCCCAATGAATGCGGACGGCCGCCTTCAAGCAACAAGACCCGATCACAATAACGCGCAGCCAGATTCAGGTCATGCAGGATGACCAGCACCGCCGCCCCGCGGTCGGCAAAGGCTCGAATGGCCTGCAAGGTGACGTGCTGGTGCAAGGGGTCGAGTGCAGAAGTCGGCTCATCCAGCAGCAGGTTGTGCCCTGGCTGGCCCGGCCACAGTTGCGCCAGGACCCGCGCCAGATGCACCCGCTGGCGCTCGCCGCCGGACAGCGCGAGATAGCTGCGCCCCGACAGGTGCGCCACATCGGCAGCATTCAAAGCAGCGTTGACGATTTCCTCGTCACGCACGCGCCCGGTCTGATGGGGCAAACGCCCCAGCGCCACCACCTCCTCCACACGAAAGGCGAAATCCAGGCTCGAAGCCTGGGGCAGCACTGCCAGGCGCTGCGCACGCTCGGCGCCCGACCAATGAGCCAGTTCCTGATCATCCAGCAACACCTGTCCCTGATGAGCCGCCAGTTCACCACTCAAGCCCCCCAAGAGGCTGCTTTTACCTGCACCATTAGGGCCGAGTACGCCCAGTACCTCACCCGGCAGCAACTGCAGGTCGATGCCAGCCAGGACGTCTTTGCCGCCGCGCCGCACATGCAGGTTCTCGACTCGCAGCATCAGGCACGTCCTCGCAACAACAGGTACAGAAAGAATGGCGCACCGATAAAGGCCGTGACGATACCGATGGGCAACTCGGCAGGCGCCAGCGCCAGGCGCGCCACCAAGTCAGCCAACAGCAGCAGGCTGGCTCCGGCCAGGATCGAGGCTGGGAGCAAGGTCCGGTGATCCGGACCGGACAACAGTCGCACCAGATGCGGCACCACCAGGCCGACAAAACCGATCATTCCCGCCGCCGCCACGGCAGCGCCCACACCCAGCGCGGTGCAGAACACCAGCTCGCGCTTGAGACCTTCGACATCGATGCCAAGGTGCTTGGCCTCGGACTCGCCCAACAGCAGTGCATTCAACGCCTTGGCTCGGCGCGGCAGCCACAGCGCAACCGCGGCGGTCACCAGCAGCAAGGGCCACAAGCGCTGGTAACTGGCACCATTCAGGCTGCCCAGGTTCCAGAAAGTCAGAGTGCGCAACGTGGCGTCGTCCGCCAGATAGGTGAACAACCCCACCGCCGAACTGGCCAGCGCCGTCAGGGCAATCCCCGCCAGCAGCATGGTTGCCACATGGGTCTGCCCGTTGCGCCGCCCCAGGCGATACACCAGCGCCGTCACCCCCAGGCCGCCAAGGAAGGCACACAGGGAGAGCAAATAAGGGCCGACAGCCTCTGGCAGGCCGCCGAACATCGAGCCGCCAACAATGGCGATGGCCGCACCCAATGCTGCACCACTGGAAACCCCCACCAGCCCCGGGTCTGCCAGGGGGTTGCGAAACAGCCCCTGCATGGCGACCCCGGACAGCGCCAGAACTCCGCCCACCGCAAGACCGAGCAGAGTCCGGGGCAAGCGAATCTGTCCCAGGATCAGTTCCGCCTGCTCCAGGCCCTGCCCGTCGATCGGCAATCCAAGCAGGCGCAAGGCGGCACGCAAGGTATCAAACAAGGGCAGGCTGACAGGGCCCAGGGCCAGGGACAGCCAGATCGCCACAAGGCACAGGACGCCCAGCCCGATAAACAGTGTTCGAGGCTTGACCAGACGACTCATTGGGCCGGCTTGGCCTGGGGATAAAAGGCGCTGGAGAGGCGTTTCAGGCTATCAGGCAAGCGAGGGCCCAGGCCTCCCACCAGCAAGGTCGGGTCCAGTTCCACCACCCGCCCGGCCTTGGCCGCCGGTGTGGATGCCAGCACCGGGTTCTCCTTGAACAGTGCGGCACGAGCGACATCGCCGGTCAGGCTGCGATCGGAGAACACCAGTACATCCGGATTCAAGCCCGCCAGGGATTCGACCGAGAATGGCTTATAGCCGGTATGAGTCGCCAGGTTGCGCCCACCGGCCTGTTGCAATAGCCAATTCGCGGCGGTGTCCTTGCCGGCGATCAGGGGTTTGCCGCCGGCATGCCCGAGCAACAACAGCACCCCGGGCGCCGCGTGCTGCGCTTGAGCCTGGGCGACCCACGCCTGCTGCTGCCCAAGTTGTTGCTGATAGCCCTGGAACAGTTGCCCGGCCTGCTCTTCTCGGCCCAGCAATAGCCCCAAGTGCTGCAGGGTAGCTTGCAAGGTCGGCAAGTCGGCCTGGGCGGAAAACAGTTCGACCTTGACCCCGGCACTGCGGATCTGCGAAAGCACTGGCGGCGGCCCCATCTCCTCGGTACCCACCAGAATCTGCGGCCGCAGGCTGAGAATGCCTTCGGCCGACAACTGACGCTGATAGCCGATGCTCGGCAGCGCCTTGAGCGACTCCGGATGCTGGCTGGTGGTATCGACGCCCACCAGCTTGGACTCGGCCCCCAGAGCCGTTATCCACTCGGACAAGGCCCCACCGGCACTGACCCAACGCTGCGGCAACTCATCAGCGGTGGCCCACTGGCTCACCAGCAATCCGGCACAGAACGCAATGGCGCAGGCACTCAGGCGCATAAGAACATTTCCTTCATTAAAGTGGGGGCCCGCGCAGCTGCTGTCCATGTGACATGCCGGACAGGCCGGGCATCGAAAGGAACAAGCGCCCCGTAACGGGCGGGGCGGCCATTTGATAATTGTTTTCATTTAGCCGTCAAGCGCCGACATGTTTCATCCTGCAGCCGGAAAGAAACTGTGACAGCCTGGACGCAGAGCCTTCGGACCAAGAGGATAGCCATGAAATTTCTTTGCGCCGGCAACGATCTGCCTGAAGCCGGCAGCCGGGGCTTCCAGCTCGCGGGGCTGAAGCTGTTCGCCGTGCGGCGCGAGCAGCGAGCCTATGTCTATGCCAATCGCTGCCCGCACCGGGGAGTGGCGCTGGAGTGGCAAGCTGACCAGTTCCTCGACCCCAGCGCCAGCCTGATCCAGTGCGCCACCCATGGCGCCCTGTTTCTGATCGAGAGCGGAGAGTGCGTGGCCGGACCTTGCGCCGGCCAGTTCCTGGAGAGCATCGGCTGCCATGAAGACAGCCAGGGGATCTGGGTGGACCTCTAATCCCCGAGCAACACTTCAAGACGTCGGTCGATGCACACTTGCTCGGCCGTCAGGCACACACCATAGGCCAGCACCTCAACCCCCGCCGCGCGGGCTTCGCGCAGGGCAGCGGCGTAACCCGGATCGATCTCCTGCGCCGGCCGCACCGCGTCGATGCCCGAAAGGTTGACGCAATACAGCTGAACCGCCCGCACGCCCTCCCGGGCCAGGCTCGCCAGTTCCCGCAGATGCTTGGCGCCGCGCTGGGTCACGGCATCGGGAAACGCTGCCACCGGCGTGCCATCGAAGCCCAGGGTGACGCTTTTGACCTCGACGTACGCCGGACCGTCCGGGTAATCCAGGCGAAAATCGATACGGCTGTTCTCTTGCCCGTAAGGCACCTCGCGCTTGAGCCCGGTGAAGCCGTTCAACTCGCTGATAAGCCCCGCCCGCAAGGCTTCTTCCACCAGCCCGTTGGCCCGCCCGGTGTTGACGCAGGCCAGGCGGCCTTGAGGGGTTTCGCTGATTTCCCAGGTGCCCGGCAACTTGCGCTTGGGGTCATTGGAGCGGCTGAACCACACCTGCCCGCCCTCGACCATGCAATTGAGCATCGAGCCGGTATTGGGGCAATGGATGGTCAACAGCTCGCCGGTGGTGGTTTCGATGTCCGCCAGGAAGCGCTTGTAACGACGCAGCAGACGCCCCTCTTCCAGGGGAGGATCGAAGCGCATCAGGCGTGCCAGCTCTGCAGGCCACGGGCGATACGCTCAACCGCCTCCTGCAGGCGTTCCAGGCTCTGGGTATAGGCAAAGCGCACATGATGGCCAGCCTGATGCCGGCCGAAGTCCAGGCCAGGGGTAAAGGCCAGGTGCTCGGTTTCCAGGAAGTGCCGGCAAAAGGCGAAGGCATCACCGCCGAAGGCGCTGATGTCCGCGTACAAGTAGAACGCCCCTTCAGGCTCCACAGCGATGCCGAAGCCCAACTCACGCAAGGCTGGCAGCAGGAAATCCCGGCGGCGCCCGAACTCGGCGCGGCGCTCCTCGAGGATCTCCAGGGTCTGCGGCTCGAAGCAAGCCAGCGCAGCATACTGGGCCATACTCGGCGCACTGATATAGAGGTTCTGTGCCAGCTTTTCCAGTTCACCCACGGCTGCCGGCGGAGCTACCAGCCAGCCCAGGCGCCAGCCGGTCATGCCGAAATATTTGGAGAAACTATTCAGGACGAAAGCGCTGTCATCCACTTCCAGAACGCTGGCGGCATCGGTGCCATAGGTCAGGCCATGGTAGATCTCGTCCACCACCAGATGCCCGTTGCGAGCCTTGATCGCGGTGGACAACCCCGCCAACTCGTCCCGGCTCAGGACCGTGCCGGTGGGGTTCGCCGGCGAGGCCACCAGGGCGCCCACGCTGTCCTGATCCCAATAGCGCTCCACCAGGTCCGGCGTCAGTTGGTAACGCACATCCGGCCCCACCGGGACCAACTGCGCAGCGCCTTCCACTAGACGCAGAAAATGCCGGTTGCACGGATAACCCGGGTCCGCCAGCAGCCAGTGCTTGCCCGGGTCCACCAACAGGCTGCTGGTCAACAGCAGGGCACCGGAACCTCCGGGGGTGATCATGATCCGCTCGGGATCGATGTCCAGGCCGTAACGCTGCTGATAAAAGCCGGAAATCGCCCCTCGCAGCTCGGGAATTCCGCGGGCTGCGGTGTAGCGCGTCTTGCCGGCGCTCAGCGCGGCCTGCCCGGCCTTGATGATTGGCTCGGCGGTGGTGAAGTCCGGTTCGCCGATTTCCAGGTGAATCACATCATGCCCGGCGGCTTGCAGCTCATTGGCGCGGGCCAGCAAGGCCATGACATGGAAAGGTTCGATAGCGCGACTACGCGCACTGTAGGGCTGAGCCATTAGCCTTCCTTCATTGATTCGAGGGGGGAGCAAAGGACCGATTCTACCCATCTGATCAAGCCCGGGAGAACCCAGGCAGATCCGAGCGGTCTGTTGCTTGCGCCAACTGGCGCCAACACAACCCGCAGACTTGACTAAAATCAATGATTGAACGAACCGATCAGCAAGCCATGTCAGACTTTTCCCATATCCATGGACGAAGCAGGACATAGGCTCGACAACCGGGAGTAGCGCGCTCTGGTTTGATCTGGTAAGTTCGCCCGCTTGCAGCCGCAGGGCCGGCAAGTGTCGGAGATGGAGCAATCCTGCGCAATGGATTACAAGAGTAGAGGCGGTCCATTCATGCCCACCCAAGCAAAGCAACAGATTCAATCGATCAGCGGTTTTGAACCTTACGTTGAAACTGCGGGCGAAGAGTACATGGGCAAGCCCATGCGCGAGCACTTCACCAAGATCCTGAACAAGTGGAAACAGGACTTGATGCAGGAAGTCGACCGCACTGTTGATCACATGAAAGACGAAGCGGCCAACTTCCCCGACCCGGCTGACCGTGCCAGCCAGGAAGAAGAGTTCAGCCTCGAACTGCGGGCCCGCGATCGCGAGCGCAAGTTGATCAAGAAGATCGACAAGACCCTGCAACTGATCGAAGACGAAGAATACGGCTGGTGCGAATCCTGCGGCGTCGAGATCGGCATCCGCCGGCTGGAAGCCCGCCCAACCGCCGACATGTGCGTCGACTGCAAGACACTGGCGGAAATCAAGGAAAAACAGGTCGGCAAATAATCGCCGGCTGGAACCTGAAACGGAGCGTACCCACGCTCCGTTTTCGTTTCTACCTTCCCTGCAAGAGCAAGCCCGCTCGCCAAAGCGATCCCCCGGCACCATCGTCACCCCGGGGCCAGACGAAGTAACATCCGCTCCATGACTGCCTCCACCTCTTCCTCGTACATCGGGCGCTTCGCCCCCACTCCCAGCGGCTATCTGCATTTCGGCTCTCTGGTTGCCGCGCTTGCCTCCTATCTTGATGCCCGCGCCGTCGGCGGCCGCTGGCTGCTGCGCATGGAGGACCTTGACCCGCCCCGGGAAGAGCCCGGTGCCCAGGCGGCCATTCTCAAGGCTCTGGAAAGCTACGGCTTCGAATGGGACGGGCAGATGATCCGCCAGAGCGATCGCCACGACGCCTATGGCGAAATCCTCAATCGCCTGTTCCAGCAGGGCCTGGCCTATGCCTGCACCTGTTCGCGCAAACAGCTGGAACCCTACCACGGCATTTACCCAGGACTGTGCCGCAACCTCGGCCACGCCCAGGACGACGCCGCGATCCGCCTGCGGGTACCCGAACTGGAGTATCGCTTCGTCGATCGGGTCCAGGGCGAATACCGCCAGCATCTGGGCCGGGAAGTGGGGGATTTTGTGATCCGCCGCCGCGACGGTCTCTACGCTTACCAACTGGCCGTGGTGCTCGACGATGCCTGGCAAGGCATCACTGATATCGTGCGCGGCGCCGACCTGCTGGATTCCACACCGCGCCAGCTGTACCTGCAGGAACTGCTGGGCCTTTCCCAGCCCCGCTACTTGCATGTACCACTGATCACCCAGCCGGACGGGCACAAACTGGGCAAGTCCTACCGTTCGCCCCCGCTGACCGAGGATCAGGCCCCGCCCCTGCTGCTGCGCGCCCTGCGGGCACTGGGCCAGAAGCCACCGACGGACCTCGATGGCGCCAGCGTCGCGCAGATAATGGCCTGGGGCATGGCCCATTGGGATGCCGCCCTGATTCCACGCACACTGAGCGTGCCGGAAGCGCAATTAAGCTGACGCCACTTGCAGCTTGGCGCCCATCCGTTACCATCGCCGCACGTTTTCGGGCACGCACACAATAAAGAGAGGCCGAGATGTACATCTATCGCTTGGTCCTGCTCCTGGTAGTGGGGATCTATCTGTTCTCCCCCGCCATCATGGATTGGTGGATCGATGCTACTGGCGCCTGGTATCGCCCGTATCTGCTCTGGCTGATTCTGATCGTCGTGACCTTCATCCTGCAGAGCCAAAAAGATGCCGATGAGCTTTAGCCTGACCCAGATGATCCTGATCAGCGCCGCCTACCTGGCGGTGCTGTTCGGTGTTGCCTGGATCAGTGAGCGCGGGATGATCCCCCGCTCGATCATTCGCCACCCGTTGACCTACACCCTGTCACTCGGGGTCTATGCCAGTGCCTGGGCGTTCTACGGCACGGTCGGCCTGGCCTACCAGTACGGCTATGGCTTCCTGTCCAGCTACCTGGGGGTTTCCGGGGCCTTCCTGCTGGCACCGGTACTGCTCTACCCGATCCTGAAAATCACCCGCACCTACCAGCTGTCATCCCTGGCCGACCTGTTCGCCTTCCGTTTTCGCAGTACCTGGGCCGGTGCGCTGACCACGATCTTCATGCTGATCGGCGTACTGCCATTACTGGCGCTGCAGATCCAGGCCGTGGCCGACTCCATTGGCATTCTCACCCACGAGCCAGTGCAACATCGGGTGGCGCTGAGCTTTTGCGCGCTGATCACCTTGTTCACGATCTTCTTCGGCTCGCGGCATATCGCCACCCGGGAAAAACATGAAGGCCTGGTGTTCGCCATTGCCTTCGAATCGGTGATCAAGCTGATCGCCATTGGCGGTGTCGGCCTGTACGCGCTGTACGGGGTATTCGACGGCCCGCAACAACTGGAACTCTGGCTGCTGCAGAACCAGACTGCCCTTGCCGCACTGCATACACCCCTTCAGGAAGGCCCGTGGCGCACCCTGCTACTGGTGTTCTTCGCCTCGGCGATCGTCATGCCGCACATGTACCACATGACCTTTACCGAGAACCTCAACCCCCGCGCCCTGGTCAGCGCCAGTTGGGGGCTGCCGCTGTTCCTGCTGCTGATGAGCCTGGCAGTGCCGCTGATTCTCTGGGCCGGCCTCAAGCTCGGCGCTACCACCAACCCGGAATACTTCACCCTGGGCATCGGCATCGCCGCCAACAGCCCGGCCCTGGCTCTGCTGGCCTATGTCGGCGGGCTGTCGGCCGCCAGCGGCCTGATCATCGTCACCACCCTGGCGCTCTCGGGGATGGCCCTGAACCACCTGGTGCTGCCGCTCTACCAGCCGCCGGCGGAGGGCAACATCTACCGCTGGCTGAAGTGGACCCGCCGCGCCCTGATCGTCGCCATTATCATGGCCGGCTACGCCTTCTACCTGCTGCTGGGCGCCGAGCAGGACCTGGCCAACCTGGGGATCGTGGCCTTCGTCGCCACCCTGCAATTTCTTCCGGGCGTGCTGTCGGTACTGTACTGGCCGACCGCCAACCGCCGGGGCTTCATCGCCGGCCTGCTGGCGGGGATCCTGGTGTGGCTGGTGACCATGCTGCTGCCGTTGATCGGCAACCTGCAGGGTTTCTACATCCCGCTGCTGAACATGATCTACGTCCTGGACGACACCAGTTGGCATATGGCGGCCATCGCCTCGCTGGCGGCCAACGTCCTGATGTTCACCCTGATCTCGCTGTTCACCAATGCCAGCACCGAGGAGGCCAGCGCCGCCGAAGCCTGTGCCGTGGACAACGTGCGCCGTCCGCAGCGCCGGGAACTGCACGCCGCCTCGCCCCAGGAGTTCGCCACCCAACTGGCCAAGCCGCTGGGGGCCAAGGCAGCCCAGAAGGAAGTGGAGCAGGCCCTGCGAGATCTGTATCTGCCCTTTGACGAACGCCGACCTTACGCCCTGCGGCGCCTGCGCGACCGCATCGAAGCCAACCTGTCCGGATTGATGGGCCCCAGCGTCGCCCAGGACATGGTGGAAACCTTCCTGCCCTACAAGGCCGGTGGAGAAAACTACGTCACCGAGGACATCCACTTCATCGAAAGCCGGCTGGAGGACTACCACTCACGCCTCACCGGCCTGGCCGCCGAGCTCGATGCCCTGCGCCGCTATCACCGGCAAACCCTGCAAGAGCTGCCGATGGGGGTCTGCTCCCTGGCCAAGGACCAGGAGATCCTCATGTGGAACAAGGCCATGGAGGAGCTCACCGGCATACCAGCCCAGCACGTGGTGGGCTCACGCCTGAGCACCATTACCAACCCGTGGAAGGACCTGCTGCAGGGCTTTATCAACCTGCCGGACGAACACTTGCACAAACAGCACCTGGCCCTCGATGGCCAGACCCGCTGGCTGAACCTGCACAAGGCCGCCATCGATGAGCCTCTGGCCCCGGGCAACAGCGGCCTGGTACTGCTGGTGGAAGACCTGACCGAAACCCAGACCCTGGAAGACAAGCTGGTGCACTCCGAACGCTTGGCCAGCATCGGGCGCCTGGCGGCCGGGGTGGCCCATGAGATCGGCAACCCGATTACCGGCATCGCCTGCCTGGCGCAGAACCTGCGCGAAGAACGGGAAGAGGACGGCGAACTGACGGAAATCAGCGAGCAGATCCTCGAACAGACCAAACGCATCTCGCGTATCGTCCAGTCGCTGATGAGCTTCGCCCACGCCGGCAGCCATCAGCACAACGACGAGGCGGTGTGCCTGGCCGAAGTGGCCCAGGACGCCATTGGCCTGCTGGCGTTGAACCGGCGCAATTTCGAGGTGCAGTTCTTCAACCTGTGCGATCCCGACCACTGGGTCGACGGTGATCCCCAGCGCCTTGCCCAGGTACTGATCAACCTCCTTTCCAACGCCCGCGACGCCTCCCCTCCTGGCAGCGCGGTACGCGTCAAGAGCGAGGCTTTCGAGCACACGGTCGACCTGATCGTGGAGGACGAAGGCAGCGGCATTCCGAAGAACATCATGGACCGATTGTTCGAACCGTTTTTCACCACCAAGGACCCTGGGGAAGGCACCGGTCTGGGCCTTGCACTGGTCTATTCCATCGTTGAAGAGCATTATGGACAAATCACCATCGACAGCCCGGCCGATCCTCAAAGCCAACGCGGCACCCGTATCCGGGTGACTTTACCGCGTCATGTCGAAGCGACGTCCGCTGTGAACTGAGACCGTCGAGAGAATTGAATCAATGCCGCATATTCTGATCGTCGAAGACGAAACCATTATCCGCTCCGCCCTGCGCCGCCTGCTGGAACGCAACCAGTACCAGGTCAGCGAAGCCGGCTCAGTGCAGGAGGCACAGGAACGCTTCAGCATTCCCACTTTCGATCTGATCGTCAGTGACTTGCGCCTGCCAGGCGCCCCGGGCACCGAATTGATCAAGCTCGGCCAGGGCACTCCGGTGCTGATCATGACCAGCTACGCCAGCCTGCGCTCAGCCGTGGACTCGATGAAAATGGGCGCGGTGGACTACATCGCCAAGCCGTTCGATCACGATGAAATGCTCCAGGCCGTGGCGCGGATCCTGCGGGATCGGCAAAGCGCCGAAAATGCCCCGCCAGACCGTCCGGCCGCCAAGGCTGGCGCCACTGCGGAGCGGGCCGGTGCGGGCAACAACAATGGCGAAATCGGCATCATCGGTTCCTGCGCTCCCATGCAGGATCTGTACAGCAAGATCCGCAAAGTGGCGCCCACTGACTCCAATGTACTGATTCAGGGTGAATCCGGTACCGGCAAGGAACTGGTAGCCCGGGCCCTGCACAACCTGTCCAAGCGTGCCAAGGCACCGATGATTTCGGTGAACTGCGCAGCCATTCCGGAAACTCTGATCGAGTCCGAACTGTTCGGCCACGAGAAAGGCGCGTTCACCGGCGCCAGCGCCGGCCGTGCCGGCCTGGTAGAAGCTGCGGACGGCGGCACCCTGTTCCTCGACGAGATTGGCGAGCTACCGCTGGAGGCGCAGGCGCGATTGCTGCGAGTACTGCAGGAAGGCGAGATCCGCCGTGTCGGCTCGGTACAGTCACAGAAAGTCGATGTGCGCCTGATTGCAGCCACTCACCGCGACCTGAAAAGCCTGTCGAAAATAGGCCAGTTCCGTGAAGACCTGTACTACCGCCTGCACGTGATTGCCCTGAAACTGCCGGCCCTGCGTGAGCGCGGTGCAGACGTCAATGAAATTGCCAATGCCTTTCTGGCCCGCCAGAGCGCGCGCGTCGGCCGCACGGACCTTAAGTTCGCCGCCGATGCAGAACAGGCCATCCGCCATTACTCCTGGCCGGGGAACGTGCGCGAACTGGAGAACGCTGTCGAGCGTGCGGTCATTCTGTGCGAAAGCCCGGAAATCTCGGCCGACCTGCTGGGCATCGACATCGAACTGAGCGACCTGGAAGACGACGACTTCGTCGGCCTGCCCCCACAAGCGGGTAACACCAGCCACGAACCGACCGAAGACCTGTCCCTGGAGGACTACTTCCAGCACTTCGTCCTCGAACACCAGGACCACATGACCGAGACCGAGCTGGCACGCAAACTGGGCGTCAGCCGCAAGTGCCTGTGGGAACGTCGTCAGCGCCTGGGCATCCCACGGCGCAAGAGCGGGGTCGCCAGCGAAAGCTGAACTACGGCTGACGAAAACGCGGGTAACACTCGCTTTTGTGAAAAAAACTGTTACCTGCTCCATCGCACGTAACAGGAACCGGGGCTAAAGGTAACGAAGCCCCGGTTTTTTTTGCCCTGAAAAACACCCAACGGCACGCCTAACCCCTTGTTTTACTGGGGATCTCAAAAGTTGGCACGGCACCTGCTATATGTTTGGTACAAGAACAATAACAAGCAATGCACAAGACAATAAAAATAAGACGAATCGACTCACGCATAATAAAAACAACACGGCGGAGGCGCAGCTAACTGATTCTTTTGGAGAGGCGTTGTATTTGGGGCTTGCCCCACAACCAGGCCGAGAACAACAAAAACTGCCCTAAGGCAGAGCCTGAACTGGTTGGATCGAAAGGTCATTGCAACTCAGCGATCAAAGCAATCCGTTTGCTCTTGGCTCCCGATTGGGAGGGTCATCCTGGGTAAACCAGATGACAAGGGCGTTTAACAAAAACAAGAAGCCCGAAACCAATAATAAAAATAGAGCACGCAACTATTCTGGGGGAGCTTCGGCTCCCCTTGTGGTTTCCGGAATTCGTGTTTTCACTCCCCCGCCCCCATCCAACCTCGCCAAACCGCAGCTCAGCGCCAGCCTGTACAAGTCGCGGCAGCTTCCTACACCATCCTTCGACTAAATGCTAGAATCCCCGCCCATCATGCGGCCACTCTTCGTTTTGGCCGAATATTCCTTCAAACAGTGCATCCCATGCTGAAGAAGCTGTTCCAGTCATTCCGTTCTCCCTTGCGTCGTACGCAACATAAACGCAGCACGCCTGAAGTGCTCAATAGCAGCCAGCATTCGCTGCAACGTGCCCAGTTCAGCCGGTATGCGGTGAATATCGTCGAACGCCTGCAGAACGCCGGCTACCAGGCCTACCTGGTGGGTGGCTGCGTGCGCGACATGCTGCTCAATATCACCCCCAAGGACTTCGACGTCGCCACCAGCGCCACGCCGGAACAGGTCAAGGCCGAGTTCCGTAACGCGCGCATCATTGGCCGGCGTTTCAAGCTGGTGCACATCCACTTCGGTCGCGAAATCATCGAAGTTGCGACTTTCCGCGCCAATCACCCGCAAAACGAAGACGACGAGGACAGTAACCAGTCATCGCGCAACGAAAGCGGGCGGATCCTGCGGGACAACGTCTATGGCACCCTGGAAGAGGACGCGCAACGTCGCGACTTCACCATCAATGCCCTGTACTACGATCCGGTCAGCGAACGCATTCTCGATTACGCCAATGGCGTACACGACATTCGCAACAACCTGATCCGCCTGATCGGCGATCCTCGCCAGCGTTATCAGGAAGACCCGGTACGTATGCTTCGAGCAGTACGCTTTGCAGCAAAACTGAACTTCGACATCGAGAAACACACCGCCGCGCCCATTCGCGAACTGGCACCGATGCTGCGGGAAATCCCCTCGGCGCGCCTGTTCGAAGAAGTGCTCAAGCTGTTCCTCTCCGGCTACGCGGCGGACACCTTCGAAATGCTGGTGGACCTGCAACTGTTCGACCCGTTGTTCCCGGCCAGCGCCGAAGCCCTGGAGTACAACCCGACCTACACCCATACGCTGATCAGCGAAGCCTTGGTCAACACCGACCTGCGGATCAAGCAGAACAAGCCGGTGACCCCAGCCTTCCTGTTCGCCGCCCTGCTCTGGCCAGCCCTGCCGGCCCGGGTGCTGCGCCTGCAGGAGCGTGGCATGCCGCCGATTCCGGCCATGCAGGAAGCCGCCCACGAGCTGATCGCCGAACAGTGCCAGCGCATCGCTATTCCCAAGCGTTTCACCATGCCGATCCGCGAAATCTGGGATATGCAGGAACGCCTGCCACGGCGCAGCGGCAAGCGCGCCGACCAGTTACTGGACAATCCGCGCTTCCGCGCCGGCTACGACTTCCTGCTGCTGCGCGAAAGCGCCGGCGAGCAGACCGATGGCCTGGGAGAATGGTGGACCGACTATCAGGACGCCAATGACGCCGAACGCCGCGACATGATCCGCGACCTCAGCGGCAAGGAAGACGCCAGTGGCGCGCCACGCAAGCGCCGGCGCAGCAGCGGTGCCAAGCGCAAGCGCAGCAGCGGCGCATCGGGCGAGTAATAGATGGAACGCATCTATATCGGCATGGGCAGCAATCTGGCAGCCCCTGACGCACAACTGCGCAGTGCCACCGAGGCCCTCGCGCAGTTGCCCGAAAGCCGCCTGCACGGCGTATCGGCCTTCTACCAGAGCGACTCATTGCTCCCAGGCCAGCCACGCTATACCAACGCCGTCGCGGCGCTAGACAGCGCGCTGGCGCCGCTAGCCCTGCTGGACGCCTTGCAGGCCATCGAAAACCAGCAAGGCCGCGAGCGAAATGAGCGCTGGGGCCCACGTACCCTGGATCTGGACATCCTGTTGTTCGGCGATCGACTGATCGACGAACCCCGCCTCAAAGTCCCCCATTACCACATGCAGGCGCGCCCCTTCGTGCTCTACCCGTTGGCGGAACTGGCCCCTGCCGACCTGCAATTGGCTGACGGCCGCACCCTGCACGAACTGCTCGCTGCCTGCCCATTTGTCGGCCTGGAACGCCTGGCCTGACCGCTGAAACGCATCAGTAACGGCGGTAACACTGGCAGCGTAACAATGCGGTAACACATCTAATTGACTTCCCGAGTTCTCCTCACGACTATAGGCGTCCCGTTGCCGCCATCACGGCGCTAAAGGGCGCAATTCAAGTGAAGTCGGTTCGCGGCGAGCCCGGGAAACGCCAGGCAGGGGCAGTTGTGCAACGGCGGTGGCACCCGCTGGCATGGCACCTCTTCTGGGCACAGAATGATGGGTCCGACGCCACAGGCGCGACTCCCGCAAGCCCGTTCAAATCGCTTGGAACCAGGCTGTATAAGCACGACAAAAGACCGTGCGCCTGAATAACGAAGAATCACGCGCGTTACTCGCAGTAGTTTCCAAAGCGCCTGAAATGAGGACCCCTTTCATGCCAGATATCACTCTGACCACCCTGCAAAGCCTCAAGCAGAAAGGTGAGAAAATCACCATGCTGACCTGCTACGACGCCACCTTCGCCCACACCTGCTGCGAGGCAGGCGTCGAAGTCCTGCTGGTAGGCGACTCCCTGGGCATGGTGCTGCAAGGACACGACAGCACACTGCCCGTCAGCACCGCTGACATGGCCTATCACGTCGCGGCGGTCAAGCGCGGCAACAACGGGGCACTGATCCTGGCCGACCTGCCATTCATGTCCTACGCCACCACTGAACAGGCCCTGAGCAGCTCGGCCCAGCTGATGCAGGCCGGCGCCCATATGCTCAAGATCGAAGGCGCAGCCTGGCTGGCCGAGCCGGTGCGCCTGCTGAACGAGCGTGGAGTGCCGGTCTGCGTGCACATGGGGCTGACGCCACAGACCGTGAACGTTCTGGGCGGCTACAAGGTCCAGGGCCGCAATGAAAGCCAGGCACGGCAGATGCGTGCCGATGCCATCGCCCTGGAGCAGGCCGGCGCGGCAATGCTGCTGCTGGAGTGCGTGCCCAGTGAACTGGCGGCGGAAATCACCCAGGCGGTGAAGATCCCGGTAATAGGTATCGGTGCCGGCAATGCTACCGACGGCCAGGTCCTGGTGCTCCACGACATGCTGGGGCTGTCCCTCAGTGGTCGCTCGCCGAAGTTCGTGAAGAACTTCATGGCAGGCAAGGACAGTATCCAGGCCGCCTTGAGCGCCTATGTCGAAGAAGTCAAAGCCGTCACCTTCCCTGGCGCCGAACACGGGTTCTCTGCATGAATACAGTCAAAACCGTGCGCGAATTGCGCGCCGCGGTCGCGCGCGCGCGCAGTGAGGGCAAGCGGATCGGCTTCGTGCCCACCATGGGCAACCTGCACAGTGGCCACGCCGCCCTGGTGGCCAAAGCCGCCCAGCGGGTGGACTTCGTGGTCGCCAGCATCTTCGTCAACCCACTGCAGTTCGGTGCCGGCGAAGACCTGGACAAGTACCCACGCACCCTCGCCGCCGACCAGGAAAAATTGCTGGAAGCCGGTTGCCACCTCCTGTTTGCCCCCAGCGTCGAAGAAATGTACCCCGACGGCATGGCCGGGCAGACCCGGGTCAGCGTTCCCCAGCTGTCCGAAGGCCTGTGCGGCGCCAGCCGTCCCGGGCATTTCGAAGGCGTGGCTACAGTGGTCAGCAAGCTGTTCAACATGGTCCAGCCCGATCTCGCGGTGTTTGGCCAGAAGGACTACCAGCAGTTGGCAGTGATTCGGGCCCTGGTGCACGACCTGAACATGCCGATCCAGATCATCGGTGAGCCAACGGTACGTGCCGCCGACGGCCTCGCCCTGTCGTCGCGCAACGGCTACCTGAGCGAAGAGCAGCGCGCTATCGCCCCGGTGCTGTACCGCAGCCTGAGCCAGATTGCCCAGGCCATCAGGAACGGCGAACGCGACTATCCCAAGCTTGTGGCCGAACAACAGCAGCAGCTTGAAGCCGCCGGTCTGCGTCGTGACTACCTGGAAATCCGCCAGGCACAGAACCTGCGTCCAGCCACCGCGCAAGACCGTGAACTGGTGATTCTTGTGGCAGCCTATCTGGGCGCGACACGGTTGATCGACAACCTGCACCTGGACCTCGACACACCGGCATGAACGCCCGATTGCCCGAACTCCAACCTTCGGGCAAACTGCCGCCGGCTGGGGCCTGCAGCCCATGACTGCGGGCCCCGTTCAAGGATCCGCCCCAGGGAACACCCCATGTACACCATCATGTTCAAGGCCAAGGTCGGTGATCGAGCGACCCTCTGTACCTATGCTCCCTGCAGTGAAGCCGAACTGCTCGGTTTCAAGCCGCGCATGCTGCACATGGCCCCTGGCAATGAGCAGAGCCTTACCAGCCCTGCGATTGCGGATCAGGTCGCCTGACGCTTCCCCCTATTTCTACCCATTGAAAACCCGAATCCAGACCAGGCAGGCCCGCTGAGTACAAAATAGTACTGGCCACCAGTCGGACAAAGCCAAGACAGAACAGCACGCCGGGGTTACTGTTATCCCCCCGAGTGATTAAACGTATCAGCACAAGGCCGGCCCAACGGGTCCTTGAGACCGCGCAGGACGTTCCGGGCTTTTCAGTGTCCAAAAGGCAGTTCAAGCAAAAGGAAAACCGCAGCGATGGCGTACTACCGCACTCCTCATGACGTTACCGCTCTGCCCGCCTGGCAAGCGTTGAAAGACCACCGCCAAGCCATGCAGGATTTCAGCATGCGCGAGGCGTTCAATGCCGATCCGCAGCGCTTCAGCCAATTCACCCTGAGCAGCTGCGGGCTGTTTCTCGACTATTCGAAGAACCTGATCACCAGCGAAACCCGCGACCTGCTGGTGAACCTGGCCAAGGAAGTCGGCCTCTCAGACGCCATCAAGTCCATGATCACCGGCGAACTGGTCAACGCTTCCGAAGGCCGCCCGGCCTTGCACACCGCACTGCGCCGCCCGGTGGGCGACAAGCTGTCGGTGAACGGTGTCAACGTGATGCCCGAAGTGCACAAGGTACTGAACCAGATCACCGAGCTGGTGGGCCGCATCCACGACGGCCTGTGGCGCGGCTACACCGAGAAGCCCATCACCGACGTGGTGAACATCGGCATCGGCGGCTCCTTCCTCGGCCCGGAGCTGGTTTCCGAAGCGCTGTTGTCCTACGCCCAGAAAGGCGTGCGCTGCCATTACCTGGCGAACATCGATGGCAGCGAATTCCATGAGCTTTCTGCGAAAATCCGGGCAGAAACTACGCTATTCATCGTTTCCTCCAAGTCTTTCAATACCCTCGAAACCCTGAAGAACGCCCAGGCAGCACGGGCCTGGTACCTGGCCCAGGGCGGCTCGGAGGCCGAACTGCACCGCCACTTCATCGCCGTGTCGAGCAACAATGCGGCGGCAGTGGCCTTCGGCATTCGCGAAGAGAACATCTTCCCGATGTGGGACTGGGTCGGCGGGCGCTACTCGCTGTGGTCCGCCATCGGCCTGCCGATCGCCCTGGCCATCGGCATGTCCAACTTCAAGGAGCTGCTGTCCGGTGCCTACACCATGGACCAGCATTTCCAGAGCGCCCCATTCGAACAGAACATGCCGGTGCTGCTGGCGCTGCTGGGCGTGTGGTACGGCAATTTCTGGGGCGCGCAGAGCCACGCGATCCTGCCGTACGACCACTACCTGCGCAACATCACCAAGCACTTGCAACAATTGGACATGGAATCCAACGGCAAGAGCGTGCGCCAAGACGGCACCCCGGTGGCCACCGATACCGGCCCGGTGATCTGGGGCGGCGTGGGCTGCAACGGCCAGCATGCCTACCACCAGTTGCTGCACCAGGGCACCCAATTGATTCCGGCCGACTTCATCGTGCCGATCGTCAGCTTCAACCCGGTGGCCGACCACCATCAATGGCTGTACGCCAACTGCCTGTCCCAGAGCCAGGCACTAATGCTGGGCAAGACCCGCGCCGAAGCCGAGAGCGAACTGCGCGAGAAAGGCCTGAGCGAAGCCGAAATCGCGAAGCTGGCACCGCACAAGGTGATTCCCGGCAACCGTCCGAGCAACACCCTGGTGGTGGAGCGCATCAGCCCGCGGCGCCTTGGCGCACTGGTGGCGCTGTATGAACACAAGGTCTTCGTGCAAAGCGTGGTCTGGGGCATCAACGCCTTCGACCAGTGGGGCGTGGAGCTGGGCAAGGAGCTGGGCAAAGGCGTCTACAACCGCCTGGTCGGCAGCGACGAAACCCTGGCCGACGACGCATCGACCCAAGGCCTGATCAACTACTTCCGCGGCCGTCACCGCGGCTGATCGACCCTGTCACCCCAGGAGCCGGCCACACCGGCTCCTGTCCGGGCCCCTGCCCTTCCCCACTTGAACCTTCCCGGCACTTGTGCGCACCCTTATGACTTGTCGCAAAACAAGAATAAGGAACCGTCATGTTCGATATCAGCACTTTTCCGAAAGCCGATGCCGTCCGCCGGGCGGCACAAATGAGCCAGGACGACTACCACCACCTCTACCGCCAGTCCATTGAGCAGCCGGACCAGTTCTGGGCCGAGCAGGCCAGGCGCTTCCTGCACTGGAGCAGCCCCTGGGACAGCGTCCACAGCCACGACATGCGCACCGGCGAGGCCAACTGGTTTCGCGGTGGCCAACTCAACGTCAGCTACAACTGCATCGACCGTCATCTGGAAAAACGCGGCAATCAGGCGGCGATCATCTGGGAAGGTGACAACCCGGCAGACTCCCAGCGCATCACTTACCAGGAACTCCACGACCGGGTCTGCCGCCTGGCCAACGTGCTGAAAAGCCGTGGCGTGAAGAAGGGCGACCGGGTGTGCATCTACATGCCGATGATTCCCGAAGTGGCCTACGCCATGCTCGCCTGCACCCGGATCGGCGCGGTGCATTCGGTGGTGTTCGGCGGTTTTTCGCCGGAGGCCCTGCGCGACCGCATTCTCAACGCCGACTGCCGCACCGTGATCACCGCCGACGAAGGCGTGCGCGGCGGCAAACTGATTCCGCTGAAGAGCAACGTCGACAAGGCCCTGCTCAGTTGCCCGGATGTCAGCAGCGTGCTGGTGGTCGAACGCACCCGCAACCCGGTGAACTGGGTGCCAGATCGCGACATTTCCTATGAACAGGCCGTGGCTGGCGCCAGCAACCAATGCGCCCCCGAGCCGATGGACGCCGAAGACCCGCTGTTCATCCTCTACACCTCCGGCAGCACCGGCAAACCCAAGGGCGTGCTGCACACCACCGGCGGCTACCTGCTACAGGCCGCCATGACCTTCAAGTACGTGCTGGACTACCGCGACGGTGAAGTCTTCTGGTGCACCGCCGACGTCGGCTGGGTCACCGGCCACAGCTACATCCTCTACGGCCCCCTGGCCAACGGCGCGACCACGCTGATCTTCGAAGGCGTGCCCAACTACCCCAGCACCTCGCGTTTCTGGGAGGTGGTGGACAAGCATCAGGTGAACATCTTCTACACCGCGCCCACCGCTCTGCGTGCCCTGATGCGCGAAGGCAGCGCCCCGCTACAGAACACCTCCCGCGCCAGCCTGCGCTTGCTCGGCAGCGTTGGCGAGCCGATCAACCCGGAAGCCTGGGAGTGGTATTTCAACGTGGTCGGCGAACAACGCTGCCCGATTGTCGATACCTGGTGGCAGACCGAAACCGGCGGCATCATGCTCAGCCCCCTGGTCAGCGCCCGGCAGATCAAGCCCGGATGCGCCTCGACCCCGATGTTCGGCGTACAACCGGTGCTGCTGGACGACCAGGGCAAGGAAATCCATGGGGCAGGCAGCGGCATCCTGGCAATCAAGGCCAGTTGGCCGGCGCAGATCCGTAGCGTCTATGGCGATCCCAAGCGCATGGTCGAAACCTATTTCGCTCCCTACCCCGGCTATTACTTCACCGGTGATGGTGCCCGGCGCGACGAGGATGGCAGCTACTGGATCACCGGGCGCATCGACGACGTGATCAACGTTTCCGGGCACCGCATCGGCACCGCCGAAGTGGAAAGCGCCCTGGTGCTGCACGACAGCATCGCCGAAGCGGCGGTGGTCGGTTACCCCCATGATCTCAAGGGCCAGGGAATCTATGCCTTCGTCACACCGATGCAAGGCGTCGAGCCCGACGAGGCACTGAAGAAGGAACTGCTGGCCCTGGTCAGCCGCGAGATCGGCAGTTTCGCCAAGCCGGAGCTGATCCAGTGGGCTCCGGCCCTGCCGAAAACTCGCTCGGGCAAGATCATGCGGCGTATCCTGCGCAAGATCGCCTGCAACGAACTGGATACCCTGGGTGACACTTCGACCCTGGCGGACCCCAGCGTGGTGGACGGCCTGATCGACAAACGCCTGAACGTTTGAAACCGGCGCGGCATCCGCCGCGCTTCTTTTTTAAATAGCCACACCGAGCTGTCATGGAATTCATTCGCAGCCGCATCGAAAGCCAGGTCATGAGCCTGTCCGGCCTGTCTCTGGGCCAACTCGACCTGGAACATCCCAAAGGTGACCCCGGCCTGTTCGGGCCGGGGTCCGTCAGTTGGCAGGTGCACGCCGACTTCAGCAGCATGCTGATCGGCGGCATCAGCGCCCTGTTGATGCAGGCCCTGCATCCTTTGGCCTTGGCCGGCGTCTGGGATCACTCGAACTTTCGCCAGGACATGATCGGCCGCCTGCGCCGCACCGGGCAGTTCATCTCCGGCACCACCTTCGGCTCCCGCCAGGACGCCGAATGGCTGATCGACAAGGTACGCAGCATTCACTTGCACATAGTCGGCACCGCCCCCGATGGCCGCCCCTATGCTGCCAGCGACCCCGATCTGCTGACCTGGGTTCACGTGGCTGAGGTCAGCAGCTTTCTTGCTGCGCACTTGCGTTACCTCAACCCTCATCTTTCCGGGGCTGACCAGGATCGCTACTACGACGAGATCGCCCTGATCGCCGAACGCCTGGGAGCCCGGGACGTGCCGCGCTCGCGACGCGCCGTGGCCGACTACCTGCAGGCCATGCGCCCCCAACTGCTCTGCGACCAGCGCAGCCGGGAGGTCCTGCGCCTGCTGCTGGCTGCCCCAGCCCCCAGCCGCCTGGCCAAACCCTTCGGTTCGTTGATGATGCAGGCCGGCATCGACCTGCTGCCGGACTGGGCCAGCGCCATGCTCGAGGTCAATCAGAACCCGCTGCAACGCCAACTGATTCGTGCCAGCGTCAAGCGCAGCACGCCGATGCTGCGCTGGGCGGTACGGGACAGTTCCGTGCACCGGGCGAAACGACGCATGGGCCTGTAAAAACCGACCGTTCAAGCACAACCCGACCGGCCGGTTCGCGATTGGCCGGCTCCCGGGGTTGTGTGCAACCATGATTTCGCCAATTTCCAGTGCCTGTGCCGCCCGGCCAACACCCGCACCACGCCACAGGTCCCCGCCACCGAACACAAGGACCCGATCATGCAAGACGTCGTAATCGTTGCCGCCACCCGCACCGCCGTGGGCAGTTTCCAGGGCTCCCTGGCGAACATTCCCGCCGTTGACCTGGGCGCCGCGGTCATCCGCCAATTGCTGGCCCAGACCG
>Ga0308159_1001364_pt1 | contig 36397 bp, 27 predicted proteins | sample PhyCR1_FD_201040 | JGI IMG/M metagenome (GOLD analysis project Ga0308159, IMG submission 201040) | Phyllosphere microbial communities from UC Gill Tract Community Farm, Albany, California, United States - DLSLC.R1 | ecosystem: Host-associated > Plants > Phyllosphere > Unclassified | place: USA... | reverse complement strand
CTTCGACGCTGCCGGTGGCACCCATGCCGACCGCTTGCCAGCCCTGATCGGTGATGGTCACGCCCGGTTGATCAAGCGCCACCGCCACCAGTTGCTGACGATCTTCGGCGTCCCACGCGGTGAGCAGCGCATGGCTGAGCACCGCCGCCCCGGAACACCAGGCCTTGCGCCCGTCGAGACGCACCATGTGCCCGGCCGGTCGCACGTGCACCCGCGCCTGCGGCGGTTCCGCCGCCCACATGCCCCAAGTGCTGCCCGGCGTGGGCGTACCCCCCAGCTGCTCGATGATCGCCAGTGCGTCGGTGTGGCCTTCGTAGAGTTTGCACAAGCCCAGGTCGTGTCCGCCGACTTCGGCCAGACGCTGAAAACGCTCCAGCGTAAGGCCGCTGCCCGGTAACGGCAGTTGATCCAGCCCGGCTTCGACCAACGCCCGCAGGCAGTGGCCGAGGGCGGCGGTGTCGGCGTAGTCCGGCGGGCGGCGCGCCAGATAGTGTTGCAGGTCCATATCAGTCTTCTTCTTCGCGTTGCAGTTCGAACAGCAGCAGCGAACGGCCGGTGACCGAGTATTCATGGCCGAACTCGAAGCGCTCCTGACCGCGAATGGCCGGCTGATTGGTGTCGATCATGCAGGTCCAGAAACTGCCTTCCGGCACTTCCGGCAGGCTGAAATTGACGATGTCGTGATGGGCGTTGACCACCAGCAGCAGCGTCGCGTCGGCACCCTTGCGGCGGATCCCGGTCTCCTGCGCACGGCCATCGAGCAGCATGCCCAGGCAACGGTTATGCGCGTCATGCCAGTGTTCGGTGGTCATCTCGGTGCCATCCGGCGCCAGCCAGGTGACGTCCTTGACGCCGATGTCCTCGTTGTATTCGCCGACCAGGAACCGCCCACGGCGCAGAATCGGATAAGCCATACGCAATTTGATCAGGCGCTTGACGAACTTGAGCAGCGCCTTGCCATCCTCGCTCAGGTCCCAGTTGACCCAACCGATCTCGCTGTCCTGGCAATAGGCGTTGTTGTTGCCGTCCTGCGTGCGGGCGAACTCGTCGCCGGCAACGATCATCGGCGTGCCCTGCGACAGCAGCAGCGTGGCGAAGAAGTTGCGCATCTGCCGGTGGCGCAGCGCGTTGATCTCCGGATCGTCAGTCGGGCCTTCGACGCCGTGGTTCCACGACAGGTTGTTGTTGCTGCCGTCCTGGTTGTTCTCGTCGTTGGCCTCGTTGTGCTTGTCGTTGTACGACACCAGATCGTTGAGGGTGAAACCGTCGTGGGCGGTGATGAAATTCACCGACGAATACGGCCGTCGCCCGCGCTGGTTGAACATCTCGCCGGACGCGGTCATGCGGCTGGCGAAGTCGGCAACCTGGCCATCGTCACCTTTCCAGAACGCGCGCACGGTGTCGCGGAATTTGTCGTTCCACTCGACCCAGCCCGGTGGGAAGTTGCCGACCTGATAACCGCCGGGGCCGCAGTCCCACGGCTCGGCGATCATTTTCACTTGGCGCAGTACCGGATCCTGACGGCAGGCGACGAGGAAACTGTGGCGTTCGTCGAAACCGTCGTGATAACGCCCGAGAATCGTTGCCAGGTCGAAGCGGAAACCGTCGACATGCATTTCGCTGGCCCAGTAACGCAGCGAGTCGGTGACCATCTGCAGCACGCACGGGTGGCTCAGGTCGAGGGTGTTACCGGTGCCGGAATCGTTGATGTAGTAGCGCTTGTCGTCAGGCATCAAGCGGTAGTACGAGGCGTTGTCGATCCCGCGCATCGACAGGGTCGGACCTTGCTCGTTGCCTTCGGCCGTGTGGTTGTAGACCACATCGAGGATCACTTCGAGATTGGCATCGTGCAGGTGCGCGACCATTTCCTTGAATTCGGCGATCTTGCCGCTGGCCAGGTAGCGCGGGTCCGGGGCGAAGAAGGCGATGCTGTTGTAGCCCCAGTAGTTGGTCATGCCTTTTTGCAGCAGATGCTGGTCATTGACGAAGGCATGGATCGGCAGCAATTCGACGGTGGATACGCCGAGCTTGCGGACGTGTTCGAGCACATCGTCGACCATCAGCCCGGCAAAGGTCCCGCGTACATTTTCCGGCACGGAAGGGTGACGCATGCTGATGCCGCGCACGTGGGTTTCATAAATGATCGTCTTGTCCCATGGCACGCTGACGCGGTGGTCGTTGCCCCAGGTGTGTGCCGGGTCGATGACCTTGCACTTGGGCACGAACGGCGCGCTGTCGCGTTCATCGAAACTGAGGTCGGCGTCCGGATGGCCGATGGTGTAGCCGAACAGCGCTTCCGACCACTTCAATTCGCCGACCAGTTGCTTGGCATACGGGTCGATGAGCAATTTGTTGTGGTTAAAACGGTGGCCGTTGGCCGGATCATAGGGGCCGTAAACGCGGTAGCCGTAGATCAGGCCGGGATGCGCATCGGGCAAATAGCCGTGGTAGATCTCGTCGGTGTATTCGGGCAGTTCGATGCGCTCGAGTTCGACTTCACCGGCATCGTCGAAGATGCACAGTTCGACCTTGGTGGCATTGGCGGAAAACAGAGCAAAGTTTACCCCCAGACCATCCCAGGTCGCACCGAGCGGGAAGGGCAGGCCTTCACGGATTCTGGACGGCTCGGCATGCGCGGCGGGCTCGGCTTTTTTTGGACGGGTCATGATTGCTCCTGCAAAAACGCGGATGGTTCGGTTGACTCTTTCCCTGTGGGAGCGGGCTTGCCCGCGATAGCGGCGGTACACTCAGCACTGAAGGTGAATGTGATGACGCCATCCCGGGCAAGCCCGCTCCCACAGGACTTTAAGTATTCTTGAGGGCGAGTTAGCCCTCGATGGCGAGCAAGCCCGCCACACGTTCGTTCAGTTCAATAATCGAGTGGCGTCAGATCGTCGGAGGCTTTCTCGGCGCGCGCGGTTTTTTCTCGGCGGCTTTTTCGCCCGGCGGCACCACTTTCGGGGTGCTGGCCGGCTTGGCCTTCGCTGCCGGTTTGGCTTTCGCCGCCGGCGTGGTCTTGCCGTTTACCGCTTTACCCTCAGGCGCCTTGCTGGTCGCGGTCTTGCCGGCGGTTTTGCTGCCCGTGGCCTTTGGCGGCTTCTTCGGCGCCAGTGCTTCGGCCTCAGCCAGCTTGCGCGCCATCTCCCAGTGACGCTCCTCATGGCCTTCGGGTTTACCTTCCGATTCCCATATCTGATAAGCGAATTCGCGAATGCGTTTATCGTCGGTGCTCATCGCAATACTCCTGAACTGAACTCATGCTTACGTTAAGTGTTGGATAAAGAGATTGACCGGGACATCCCCCAGCGCTTCGCTGACATTCAGCTCCCTGTTTTTTGTGACTGCGGCGCTGGCAAAAAGTCCCTTCAGGTTTGTCTCGGAGGCGGCGAACGGTAAAACCACTCGCGTATCGCCCCAGCGCAGCGCATCCACTTGCGGCAGGGCACTGTTTTCCAGCAGCGTCGCGCACCGCACCGGCACGATCACAACGGCCCGTTCGCCTTGGTGTTCGCGGGCGAAGGCGAGCACGTTGTGCGCCTGACTGCCGAGCACTTCCAGAGGCTGATAGCTGCCACGGCGGAACAGTTCGGCATGCTCGGCGCGCTGGTTCAGCACCTCGGCGATCAACGCTTGCTTGATGCGCCCGTCGCGCCAGTTCGCCAGCAGTTCGGCGGGTGCCGATCGCGCCTGCAAAGCCTGCGCGCGCCCGGGGTAATCCACCGGCCGACGATTGTCCGGATCGACCAGGCTGAAATCCCAGTACTCGTTGCCCTGATACAGATCCGGCACCCCCGGCACCGTCATGCGCAGCAAGGTTTGCGCCAGGCCATTGAGCGCGCCGGCGGCGGCAATGCTGTTGACGGTCTTGCTCAACGCTGCGCGCAACAGTTCGCCTTCAGCACTGGTCAGGAGTTTTTCGGTGAACGCCTGCGCAGCGCTTTCATAGGCTTCGTTCGGCGCGCTCCAGCTGCTTTGCAGTTTGGCTTCACGCAGGGCTTTTTGTTGCCACTGCCAGATTCGCTTGGCGTAGTCGGCGAATCCGGCCCGATCGTCGTCGCGCAGGTCCAGCGGCCAACTGCCAAGCAAGGCTTGATAGAGGATCAGTTCATCGCCATTCGACGGCATCTGCTCGTCACTGCGCACCGGGCGGGCGAGGGCACGCCACAATTCGACCTGCTCGGCGTACCAATGGCTGCGTTCACTGAGCACGGCCAGCCGCGCACGGGTGTCCTCGCCACGTTTGTGGTCGTGGGTTGCAGTGGCCAGCAAGTTGTCCGGAAATTCGCTCAGACGCTGTTGGTTGACGGCATGGAACTCACTCAGCGGCGCGCTGAACTGCTCGGTGTCGTAGCCGACGTCGTTGCGCGACAGCAGCACTGCCGAGCGATACAGCGCGGTGTCTTCGACGGCTTTGGCGGCGGCGGGTGAGGTCAGTTGCTGGAAACGTACGCAGGCATGCTTGAGAATCTTGCGCGAGCGCCCGCGCGGCTTGCGCCGCCACGGCGTGCCACCGAGCCAGCCAGCGACACACTCGAGCACCGGCCAGTCGGCTTCGCTGAGGGTTTGCCGGGCACCGTCCATGGCTTTCTGGAAGAACACTTCGTCCTGTTCCGAGCGGCCCATGGCGCTGACATAAGTGCGGTACACCGGGAAATGCACGATCAGCGCCTGTAACACCCGGCGGATCGCGCCGAGCGTCAGGTCGCGGGTCATCAGGTCATCGCGGGCCACTTGCAGCAACGCCTGGGCGACACTTTCGCAGTCGCTGGCCAGCGAGCCGTTGAGAATCTGCTGACGTGCCAATTGCGCTTCTTCGATAAACGCGGCGGGGCGTTCGGTGCGCCGTTGCCACAGTTCACCGAGGACATGTTCACCGTCCGGATCGTGCTGCAACAGCGACAGCTGATTCATGAATTCGTAACCGGTGGTGCCGTCCACCGCCCAGTCGCGGCGCAGGGTCTCACCAGCGCCGAGAATTTTCTCGACGTAAATCGGCAAGTGCCGGCCCGGCGCGAGGCTGTCGAGACGCCGACGCAGTTTGCGGCAATAACCGCGTGGGTCGGCGAGGCCATCAATGTGGTCGATGCGCAGGCCGTCGACCAGACCTTCTTCGATCAACTGGAAGATCTTGCCGTGGGTGGCTTCGAACACTGCCGGGCGCTCCACGCGCAAACCGCCGAGTTCGTTGATGTCGAAAAAGCGCCGCCAGTTGATGTCATCTGCGGCGGTGCGCCAACTGGCGAGGCGATAGCTCTGACGTTCGAGTAACTGATGCAGCTTGTCGAAGCCTTCCGTCGTGGTCGAATCGTAGCGCTGCAGATTGCGCTGAATTGTATCGAGGATCTGCGGGTCGCTGGCCAGTTGCTGCAGTTCCTGTTTCAACGGAATCGACAGCGAATGCGCATCGGTCTGATAACTCAGCGCACTGAAACGATCGGCCAGTGATTTCAGCGCTTCATCGCCCTTGAGCAATTCGCCGTAATCGTTCGGGCAGATCGGGAAGTGATGGTCGTAATGCTCGACATGGAAACCGCCGGTCTGCGCGTTGAATTGCAGCTTCAGCGTGCCTTCCTGCAACGCCACACCGTAATCGCTGCCAAGGAATGGCAGCAACAACTGGCCTTCCATCAACGGGTCCGGGGAATGCCACTGAATATCAAAGAATTCGCCGTAAGGGCTCAGTCGGCCCCATTCGAGCAGGTCGAGCCACCACGGATTGTCACTGCCGCCCACCGCCATGTGGTTGGAAACGATGTCGAGAATCAGCCCCATGTTGTGCTCGCGCAGGGTGCTGACCAGACGCCGCAGCGCCGCTTCGCCGCCCAGCTCCGGATTGACCTGGGTCGGGTCGACCACGTCGTAACCGTGCATGGAGCCGGCGCGCGCCGCCAGCAGTGGCGAGGCGTAGACATGGCTAATGCCCAGTCGGGCGAAGTACGGCACCAGTGGCACCGCTTGTTCAAGGGTGAAGCCTTTGTGAAATTGCAGCCGCAGGGTCGCGCGCAGCGGCTGGATAAGCGTTTGGTTCATTGGTCACGCTCGGCAGCCTGGAGTCGGGCGCAGGCGAGCAATTCCAGGCGGCGCGCGGCATCGTCGGTATCGAGCAGCGCTTCGCTGGTGCCCGGCAAGCGCCGCGACCAGTTCGGGTGGGTGTCGGTGGTGCCCGGCAGGTTCGCCTGCTCGTTGATGCCGAGGGCATCTTCCAGCGGTAAAAGAACCAGCGGCGCACGGGTGTGGCCGAGGAACCGCACGCTGGCATCGACCACTTGATCGGCCTCGTGGGATTCCTCGCGGAAGTTTTGCGGGTCTTGGCTCAGAGCATTGCGCAGGCCTTCGCGTTCGCGCTGGCGGTGATGGCGCCAGTCGATTTCGCCGTTGGCGTCGACCAGCCCGAGGCGCGCATTCCAGTCGATATCCCGACCGTGCCACCAGCCATTGAGCGTCGGCAGGTCGTGGGTGCTGGTGGTCGCCAGGGCGTTGTCCGGCCAGTCGAGAATCGGCTTGAAATGCGTGTTGTCCTGCTCGAACAGCAGCACGCGCATACCCAGCATCGAGCGCGCGGCAAGTTTTTCGCGCAGGCCTTCGGGCACGGTGCCCAGGTCTTCGCCAAGCACGATGGCTTGGTGACGATGGGATTCCAGCGTGAGCAAACGCAGCATGTCGTCGAACGGGTAATACAGGTACGCGCCGTCAGCGGGATCGGCCCCATTGGGGATCACCCACAGACGTTGCAGGCCCATGACGTGGTCGATGCGCAGGCCACCGGCGTGGGCGAAATTGGCCCGCAGCATGTCGATAAAGGCACGAAAGCCGTTGCGCACCAGACCTTCTGGCGAGAATGCGGAGATGCCCCAGCCCTGACCGGAACGATTAAGAATGTCCGGCGGTGCGCCGACCGTCAGCGAGGCCAGCAATTCATCCTGAAAACTCCACGCCTGGCTGCCGGCACCGTCGGCACCTACGGCGAGATCAGCGATCAGGCCGATGCTCATGCCAGCACTGCGCGCGGCAGTCTGTGCGCGTTCCAGGCAGCGGTGGATCAACCATTGGCAAAAGGCGAAATAGCCAATGCGCTCGGCGTATTCCTCGGCGAAGGCTGCCAGCGCCGCACCGCGCGGATCACGCCAATGTTCCGGCCATTCGCGCCAGTCGAGGCTTTCGCCACGGGCGGCGCGCATTTCCTGGATCGCTTCGAAACGGCAATGATTCTCCAGCGCTTCGCCGCCGCTGTGGCGGAAACTGGCGAAGTCCGGGTGCAACGGGTGATCGCCAGCGACAAAACCGTCGTACAAGGCTTGCAGCAATTTCTGCTTGGCCTCGGCCGCGGCCGGCCAGTCAATCAGCGTCAGGTCTTCAAGCTGCGCGAACTGGTTGCCCAAGCCGGATGCCTCGATGGCATCGCGTAACGCCCGTTCGCCGAGGATGGTGCCCGGCGCGGCATACAAGGAATTCAAAAACAGACGACTCGACGGCGAATACGGGCTGTAGCGGCTGGTGTCGGCGCTGAACATCGCGTGCATCGGGCTGATCGCCACAGCGTCGGCGCCGCGCTCACCGGCCACGCGCACCAGTTCTTCGAGGGCGAGGGTGTCACCGAAACCGCCATCGCCGGGGCGGCGCAAGGCATACAACTGTGCGCTCAGGCCCCAGGCCCGGGGGATCGGATTGTCCACCGCGTCGGCGACGCTGAAGCAGCGTTCCGGCGCCACCGCGAGGGTGAAATATTGATCGCCGATATGCACCTGCTGATAACCGACCGGGATCAGGCCGGGCAGCATCGCCTGCGAATCCAGCTTGAGATCCAGGCGCGAGCCGTCTTCCAGGTGAATCTCGCAAGGGGTTTCCGGGGCGAAATAACGCGTGAGATCCAACGGTGCGCCGACATCGCAAGTGAGCAGCGGCGGCAGATGGTGGTCCTGTTGCGCCGCTTGCAATTCCAGCAGGCTGGCATCGATTTCCTGTGCCGTGCTGGCGGGGTGGCCGAGGCCGATCAAGACATTGCGGAGTACCGCAGGAGCGACTTTTTGCTGACGCCCGTTGGCGTCGATCCAGTCGACGGCGAGGCCGGCTCGGCTGGCGAGTATTTCCAGTTGCGCATCGCTCATAGGCGCTCTCCATCCAGAGGTAGCAAAGGGGTTGCGGCCGTGAGGCTGACAAGCGCGCAATACGCGGGCAGTTCGCCCGAATCCGGGGTGACACCGCCAGGCTGCTGAAACAGCCACACGGCATCGGTGTGTGGAGGGTTGACCACTGGCGTGTCGCTCAGGTTCAGGTCAATTCGCAGCTCGCTGCCATCGCCCAGCCGCCAGCGCGCGCTAACGGCGGCGTGACCGAGCTTCTGCGCGCCCAGTGTTTGCGTACCGGGCAGGTGGGGAGTGATGTGCTGATGGCGCAGGTGCAACAGCTCGCGATACAGCTCAAGGGTCTGCTGCTGACGTTGATTGGCGTTTTCTTGCCGTGGCTGGGAAGCGTGGAAGGTTGCTTCGGCATTCGGGTCGGGAATCGTCTCGCGTTTGTGCGGATCGGCGAAGGCACTGAACGCGGCGAACTCATTGCGCCGGCCCTCGCGTACCAGTTCGGCCAGTTCACCGTGATGACTGGTAAAAAACAGAAACGGTTGCTCAGCGGCGAACTCGTCGCCCATGAACATCAGTGGGACCATCGGTGACAGCAACAGCAATACCGTGGCTGCCTGCAAGGCGCGCGGGTCGGCGAGTTGATGCAGGCGCTCGCCAAACGCGCGGTTGCCGATCTGGTCATGATTCTGCAGAAACAGCACAAATGCCGTGGACGGCAAATGCTCGCTCGGCTCGCCGCGCCGTTCACCATGACGGTTGACGTGGCCCTGGAAAACAAAACCCTGACTCAGGCAGCGCACCAGTTGCTCAGTCGGTTGCTCGGCATAATCAGCGTAATAGGCGTCGGTTTCGCCGGTCAGCAGTACGTGCAGCGCGTTATGCCCGTCATCGTTCCATTGCGCGTCGTAATCGTGCTCCAGCAGACTGGCCTGATTCAGCTCGTTTTCAACGGTCAGCCAGACGTGACGGGCCGGATCGACCTGTTGTCGCACGCGTTGGGCCATTTCACGGAGGAAGTCGGAGTCGCCAATCGCATGCACGGCATCCAGACGCAGGCCGTCGAAGCGATATTCGAGCACCCACATCAGTGCGTTCTCGATGAAAAATTCGCGGACTTCCGGGCGGCGGAAATCGATCGCTGCGCCCCATGGCGTGTGCTGGTCCTCACGGAAGAAGCTTTTGGCGTAGCGGTGCAGGTAGTTGCCGTCCGGGCCGAAGTGGTTGTAGACCACGTCGAGGATCACCGCCAGACCATGACCATGGGCGGTGTCGATCAGGTGCTTGAGTTGTTCGGGGGTGCCATAAGAGGCTTGCGGGGCGTAGGGCAGGACGCCGTCGTAACCCCAGTTGCGGTCGCCGGGGAATTGCGCCAGCGGCATCAGTTCAATGGCGGTGATGCCCAGTGCGGTGAGCCGTGCCAGATGTTGCTCGACTTCTGCGAAGCCACCGAGCGCACCGACATGCAGCTCGTAGATCACCGCTTCGTTCCACGGCCGCCCGGTCCAGGTGCTGTGTCGCCAGGTGTAAGCGTGCGGGTCAACCACCACGCTGTGGCGGTCGAGGTCGCCGTCCTGCGCTCTGGAGGCCGGGTCCGGCACCTCCAGTTCGCCATCGATACAGTAGCGGTAGCGACTGCCCGCCGGACAGCGGGCCTTGATCACAAACCATCCATCACCCTGCGGCAGCATGGGCAACGATTGACCATCGGCCAGTTCAACACTGACGTAAAACGCATCGGGAGCCCACAGAGCAAATTGCGTGTGTTCGGCGTCCAGCACGATCGCGCCGTGGGGCCAGGTTTCTTGGGTCCTTGACGGCATCTTTGAAACCTCCCTGATTATTTGTGGCTGGCTTTACCCAATGCCTTGGCCACCAGTTGTTCGTACAGTTCGGCGTACGGTTCGACGGCTTTGCTCCAGTTGAATGGCGCCGCCATTGCCCGGCACCGCATGGCGTTGAGCAGCTCGGGGAAGGCAAAGACCTTGAATGCGCGGCTCAGGGCTTCCTTGTAGCTGTCGACGGTGGATTCATCGAAGAGGAAACCGGTCACGCCGTTTTCAATGGTGTCGGCCAGGCCGCCGGTATTGCGTGCCACCGGCAAAGAACCGAAGCGCTGGGCGTACATCTGGCTCAGGCCACAAGGCTCGTAACGCGACGGCATCAAGAGGAAATCGCTGCCGGCGAACATGCGCCGCGCGTCAGTCTCGTTGAAGCCGATGCGTACGCCGATCTGCCCAGGGAAGCGCAGTGCCAGCTCACGCATGGCCTGTTCTTCCTCCGGCTCGCCACGGCCGATGATTGCGATCTGGCCACCGTTCTGCACGATGAACTCGGACACCGCTTCAGTCAGGTCCAGACCTTTCTGATAGACCAGACGCGAGACCACCGCGAACAGCGGGCCGCTGGAATCGTTGAGACCGAACAGCTCGCGAACATGGGCGGCGTTGACCGCTTTGCCTTCCCAGTCGCCAATGGCGAACGGCGCGAACAGGTGCGGATCGGTGGCCGAGTCCCAGCTCTCATCGATGCCGTTGGGGATGCCGCTGAGCAAGCCTTGCTGGGTCTTGGCGGCGAGGAAACCGTCGAGGCCGCAGCCGAAATCCGGGGTGGTGATTTCCTGCGCGTAGGTGGCGCTGACCGTGGTGATGTGACTGGAATAGGCCATGCCGGCCTTGAGGAACGACATCTTGCCGTAGAATTCCATGCCTTCCTGCTGCAAAGCGTGGGCGGGAATACCCAGTTCCGGGCAGGAACCGAGGCTGGTCACGCCCTGGTACGCGAGGTTGTGAATGGTGAACAGGGTCGGCGTGCGCTGACCGCGCCAGTGCATGTAGGCCGGGGCGAGACCCGCTGGCCAGTCGTGGGCGTGGACGAGGTCCGGGCACCAGTGAATCTGCGCAAGGTTGGCGGCGATATCGGCAGCGGCCAGGCCGAGGCGGGCGAAACGAATATGGTTGTCCGGCCAGTCGCGGCCGTTGTTGGCGCCGTAAGGGCCACCTTCACGCTCGTACAGTTCGGGGCAGATCAACACGTAGATCACCAGACCGTCGGGCATGTCCATGCGCCCGATCTTGCACGGTGGCAGCGCGGCGTGGCCACCGAGTTCGCCGATGATGTGAATCGGGTTTTCGCTGTGCATCACTTGCGGGTAGCCAGGAATCAGCACGCGCACATCATGCAGATGCGCCATGGCGCGGGGCAGGGCGGCGGATACGTCGCCCAGGCCGCCGGTTTTCACCAGATCAGCGATCTCCGACGTGACAAACAAAACCTTTTTCTTGTTGGGATTCTGGCTCGCGACCGGAGCCAGCGTCCGGGTGCCGGGAACGTTGATCGATCGGCTGCCGGGAACGCTGACAGTGCTCGAGTCGCCAATCACCTGGTGAGCACGCTCTCCCTGAATATCCAATGCCGCACTGATCATATGTATCTCCCGTTGTGTTGATCTGATTCTTGTCTCGTACAAACGAAGTTCAGAGCCACGTCCTGTGACCGGGCGCAAACGCGCCACGCATCGGTGAGCAAACGCTACCCAACACGCGCAAGCAGAATGGGTGGTGAAGCCATTGCAAGGATTGCACCAGTCGTTTTGGCTCTGTCTTCTTGATGACCCGACGCGCGATGCAAAAGTTTCGAGTTTTTTTCGACGATGTGACCGGGCGGTTTCACCCTGCGAAAATCAGTCTAGGCCAGATCCTAGAGCGGGCCAGAGCAAATGGGTAAATTGTTCGACAATCGGTTTGTTCGTAAGAAATTTTTGCTGAAACGGAGCAAACGCACCGACGAAGGGCAGGTTTTTTTGCGACGGAGGGCCAAAACGGTGACTGGGCGGTCACGATTTTGTGCTAGTGGGGAGGGCGGTTGCACTGTTGTGGTGCGATGTGTTCGGGGGCAAGGACTATGCTGGCCGCTTCGCGAGCAGGCTCGCTCCCACATTGGACCTCAGGGCACCTCGAAATGTGGTGCCTGGCATGATCCAGTGTGGGAGCGAGCCTGCTCGCGAATGCGATGGGCGGGACACCACCGCTACCCATGGATGTTTAATTCAACAGGCGAATCGGCTCGCCCGCAGCCCATGCCTGAATATCCTCGATCATCTGCGCAAAGAACTGCGCATAGTTCTGCCGACTGACATACCCCACATGCGGCGTCGCCAGCACATTGTCGAGTGTGCGAAACGGGTGCAGGGCCGGTAACGGTTCCGCGTCGAAGACATCCAGCGCTGCCCCGGCAATGTGCTGTTTCTGCAGAGCCTTGATCAGCGCCGGTTCGTCGACGATCGGTCCGCGCGCGGTGTTGACCAGCAACGCAGTCGGCTTCATCCAGCCCAACGCCTGCGCGTCGACCAGCCCGCGGCTGCGTTCGCTGAGCACCAGGTGCACCGACAGCACATCGGCCTGCTCGAACAGTTCCTGCTTGCTGACGTAGGTCACGCCGACCTGCTGGGCGCGCTCGGCGGTGAGGTTTTCGCTCCAGGCAATCACCCGCATGCCGAACACCTGGCCGAACTGCGCCACGCGCTGGCCGATGCTGCCCAGTCCGAGAATGCCGAGGGTCTTGCCATGCAGGTCACCGCCCAGCCCTTGCTGCCATTGACCATTGCGCAAGGCGTTGGCTTCGTTGAGCAGATTGCGCGTGGCAGCCATGATCAGCGCCCAGGTCAACTCGGGCGCGGCGTGCTTGTAACTGTCAGTGCCGCACACCTTGATTCCGAGTTTCGCCGCCGCCGACATGTCCAGTGCTGCGTTACGCATGCCGCCGGTGACCAGCAGCTTGAGCGCCGGCAAGCGCTTGAGCAGGTCTTCGTCGAAACGCGTGCGCTCGCGCATCACGCAAATCACCTGATAGCGGCCCAGACGTTCGGCCAGGGTGGCGTTGTCCGCCGGGTAGTCATGCACGAAAGTGACTTCACCGATGCCCTCGAGCACTGACCAGTCGACCACGTCGCGGGCCACGTCCTGCCAGTCATCGATCACTGCAATCTGCACCGCCATCAGCCTTACCTCATCAACGAACGGGATTGGATGTACTCAGCCAGCCGAGCAGGGCCTTGTGGAACTGCGCCGGTTCTTCCATTTGCGGGGCATGCCCCATGCCGGGAAATTCGACCAGCGTCGACTGCGGGATCAGTTTGGCGACTTGCTTGCCGAGTACGTCGTAGTGGCCGATCTTAGCTTTGACTTCCGGCGGGGCGATGTCCTTGCCGATCGCGGTGGTGTCGGAGGTGCCGATCAGCAACAGCGTCGGCATCTTCAGGTCCTTGAACTCGTAATACACCGGCTGGGTGAAGATCATGTCGTAGATCAGCGCCGAGTTCCACGCGACCTGAGTCTTGCCCGGGCCTTTGCTCAGCCCGGCGAGCATGTCGACCCAGCGGTCGAATTCCGGTTTCCAGCGACCGTCGTAATACGTGGTGCGCTCATACTCGCGAATGCCCTGGGCGCTGACTTTCAATTCGCGCTGATACCACTGATCGACGGTGCGATAGGGCACGCCGAGGGCTTTCCAGTCTTCCAGGCCGATCGGATTGACCATGGCCAGTTGCTCGACCTGCTCGGGGTACTGCAAGGCATATCGGGTGGCGAGCATGCCGCCGGTGGAATGCCCCAGCAGTGTGGCTTTCTGAATGCCCAGTGCTTTGAGCAACTGCTGCGTGTTGGTTGCCAGTTGCTGGAAGCTGTATTGATAGTGCTCGGGTTTGCTGGAGGTACAGAAGCCGATCTGATCCGGCGCAATCACTCGGTAACCGGCTTCGCTCAACGCCTTGATCGAACTGTCCCAGGTCGCTGCACAGAAATTCTTGCCATGCATCAGCACCACGGTGCGGCCATTGGCCTTGCCGTTGGCGGCAACGTCCATGTAGCCCATCTGCAGGGATTTACCCTGGGATTCGAAGGCGAAGTGTTTAAGCGTGTAAGGGTAGTCGAAGCCTTGCAGCTCGGGGCCGTAAGCCGGGCCTTCGGCCGCGGCTGGCGTGGCAGCGTGCACGGACATGGGCAGAGCAGTGCACAGAAGCAGGCCGGGAAGCCAGCGAGGAAACGAGACAGGCATAGGGTCAAACTCCGTTTGAAATGGGCCGATGCTCGAACGGCCGGATTATGGCGACGTTAAAAACAGGCAATGATCGTGGCCGATGGTTCAACCCAGCCAGCCCAGAGTCAGCATGGCCAGCACACCGTAACGGGCGCCTTTGGCCAGGGTGACGATCAGCAGGAAGCGCCCGAGCGGTTCACGCATGACCCCGGCGATCAGCGTCAACGGATCACCGATAACCGGCAGCCAGCTGAACAGCAGCGACCAGTGGCCGAAGCGCTGGTAGTGCTGTTGAGCTTTGGCCATGTTTTGCGAACTGACCGGAAACCAGCGACGGTCCTGAAAACGTTCAAGCCCGCGGCCCAGCCACCAGTTGACCAGCGAACCAAGGACATTGCCCAGCGTCGCCACGGCCAGCAGTCCCCACAGCCAGTAACGCTCGCTGACGATCAGACCGACCAGCAGCGCTTCCGATTGCAGGGGCAACAGCGTTGCGGCGCCGAACGCAGCCAGGAACAGCCCGGCGTAAGCAGCTCCGATCAATGCGCCGGGTAATCCGCCACGACGACATCAGCGCCGTTCTTTTTCAGGCCGATCACTTGCCAGGCGTCGCTCATGCCGTCCATTTCCATGCCCGGCGAGCCCATCGGCATGCCCGGTGCGGCCACGCCAAGCAGGTCGTCGCGCTTGCTCAAGGCCAAGACCTGTTCGGCCGGGACGTGGCCTTCGACGAACTTGCCGTTGATGATTGCGGTGTGGCACGAGGCCAGACGGGGTGGCACGCCGTGCTGTTGCTTGAAGCTGCTCATGTCGCTTTCGACGTGATCGTCGACCTTGAAACCGTTGGCTTCGAGGTGGCTGATCCATTTTTTGCAGCAACCGCAGTTGGCGTCGCGATGGACTTCAATCGGGATCAGATCGGCGGCCTGGGTGAGGGAGGACAGGAACAGGGCGCTGAGGGCGAGCAGACGCAGGTGGGTTCGCATGACGGATTCTCGGCTCGGGTGGCGGTCAGAAGAGAACGCATTTTGCCCGGTTTTCGCTGTTCAGCATCAACGCAGTGTTTCTGGTTGTTGCAAACAGATCAACAGCCCTGGGAGCGAGCCTGCTCGCGAATGCAATTATCCAGACAATGATGGAGTGACTGGCAGATCGCTTTCGCGAGCAGGCTCGCTCCCACAGGGACTCGTGCAATCTGTGAATCCCCGCGGGTGCATGATTCAGCGCACCTTGAACCGCCCAATGATCGCGCTGACCCGGCTGTTGGCTTCCAGCAACTGGCGAGTGTTGAGTTCGCTGGTCTGGCCGCTCTGCACCAGTTCATCGACCATGTGACGGATCTGCACCATGCTGCGGTTGATCTCTTCGGTGACGGCGCTTTGCTGCTCGGCCGCGGTAGCGATCTGGGTACTGAGGCTGTTGATATGGCTGACCGAACCGGCCATTTCGTCCAGTCCCGAGTTGACGCGCGCGGTGGCGTCAGCGGCAGACTGGCAACTGGCCTGCGTATTTTCCATGGCGCTGACCGACGAGCTCACACCTTGAGTCAGGCGGGTAAGCATCTCGTTGATTTCCGAGGTGCTGGCCTGGGTGCGGGCGGCGAGGGCGCGCACTTCATCGGCCACCACGGCAAAACCGCGTCCCTGTTCACCGGCGCGTGCGGCTTCGATGGCGGCGTTGAGTGCGAGCAGGTTGGTCTGCCCGGCAATCGCGCCGATCACGCCGAGAATTTCGGTAATGCGCTGGGCGTCCTGCTGCATGTTTTCAACCTTGTGCGTGGCACTCGCCACTTCGTCGATCAGCGCAACGACGCTGTTGGTGGCTTCGCCGACCACCACACGCGAGCGATCGGCGTTCTCGTTGGCGCGTTGAGTGAAGGCGGCCGTTTCGGCAGCATTCTGTGCCACGCTTTCAGCGGTGGAACTCATTTCGGTGATGGCGGTGACGGTCTGATCGGTTTCCGAGGCGTGGCGCAGCAGGATTTGGCCGGTGTGCGCCGAAGTACGCTGCAAGTCGTCGAGGCTGGAAGCCATGGCGCCGGTGGCCTGGGTGACTTCGCTGATCATGTTTTGCAGGTAGGCGATAAACGTGTTGACCGAATGACCAATGGCACCGAGTTCGTCCTCGGCGCGAATGGTGATGCGGCGGGTCAGATCGGCATCGCCGCTGGAGAGCAAGTCGATGTTGGCTTTCAAGGCTTTCATGCGTTGCACCAACTGGCGAATCGCATAGACCTGCAAAAGCACCAGCAGGATCACCAGCGGAATCTGCAGCATGCTCAAGGTGCTGAGGACGTCGTCACGCTGGGCAGTGAGCATTTTCGTCGGCAGAGCGGTGGCGAGGAACCACGGCGTGCCCTCGATCGGGCGCATGAAGAACGTGCTGTCTTCACCGTTGTTATCGAATTCGCTGCGCTGCGCCTGGTCGCGGTTCTGCAGACCCGCTTTAACCTGGGCGGCGAAGGTCGAGGTCGCAGCCAATTCACTGATGTTCTTCAGCACGATCGGACCGCTGATGCGCGAACTGTTGCTGATGATCTTGCCGTCGGCTTCAACAATCAGCATTTCGGCGTTGAGGTCTTTTTCCTTGCGCGCCACCAGATCGTTGAAGAAACCCAGGGTCACGTCAATCGTCGACACGCCCCAGGCGCTGCCGTTTTTCTGAATCGCCATGGCGCAGTTGGTGCGTGGCTCGGCGCTGGCATCATCTTTATACGCCGCCGCCCAGGCGCACTGGCCGCGGGGTGTGGCCATGCCGCCCTTGTGCCAGCTCTGGTCGTAATAGTTGGGGGCGGCGTCGCTGTTCCAGAACGTGTTGACGGCAAGTTTGCCCGAGGCATCGCGGTGCCAGAACGTGCTGAACTTGTTGCGCCCGGCTTCACGCTGGCCCGGCAGTGGCCAGATCCCGCCGCCAAACACCTTCAACTCGCCGTACTGATCGACCAGCCCCGGCAGCACGGCATCGATGGCGGCGCTGTCGAGCAATGGAATGGTCTGGGTGATGCTGCGCTGTTGCGCCTGCACCTTGTTCAATTCGCCCTGAATCTGCTCGGCCACTTCAGCGATACGATTGAGCACCACTTGCTCTTCGGTTTCCCGCAGTTTCGGGGCGACCAGTTGGCTGATGCCGACCACCGTCAACACCGACAACAACAGAATGAACAGAACCAGAAACAGCGTATAGCGAGCCTGAATAGTGCGGAATGCGGGCATGGAGACCGGTCCTTGAGCAGCGATTCTTGTTAGAGGGCAGGGTTGCAACAGTGCGGGTATCGAAAGCGTATCGTCGTTCTCCAGCGAAGCTTGAGGTACTTGCGTGCTAATAATCGCGGCGCCGATGACCGGTTAGTATCAGGCTTGATACGAACGTTGGGGCCGGCACCTGCGCGCGTTGTAAAATTGCGTTGACGTGACAATGCGATGACAGCTCTGGCACGCGGCCTGCGGGTGTTTGGCTTTTGTATCGTGAATGTACGAGAATTGTAAAAATGTGCAGAAAGAGGTTGGTGCCATCAGTTCGCCCGCCGATACTCGCGCCCATTGAACGTATTCAAAACGGACATTTCATGGTCATTTCGCAGGGAGACATTTCATGACAATCGGTATTGTCGGCGGCTGGGAAAGCAAGGCGGGGGTGATGGTGCGCGACACTGGCGCCAAGAAACAGGTAGCCCAGAGCGTCAAAGTGCAGCAGATGCTCACGCTGGTCGGCAACGATCCCAACGCGATCAATACCGCCGAAATGGACAAGCAAGGATTGCGCAAGGCGATCAAAGGCTTCGATCCAGCGAATGTTTCGGTCAAACAAATGGGCAATCTGAGTGAAATGCTGCGTAGCCGCGGGCTGATCTCGGAAATCACGTCCTTCACCCTGATGAACGCAGGCGACAAGTTTGATCGTTTCGGCGTGACCAAAGATGTCGATGCCAAATTCAACGCGCTGGAATATTTTGCCACCCAGCTCGATGCCATCCAGACCAATGGCCTGAATGGCAACGCCTACGGCAAAAACCTGATTCCTGAGTTCAAGAAAGCCATTTACGTCCTGCAGAACCTCAAGACCTACGGCGAAGGCAACGTTGCCAAACCGGTCGACCAAGGCGTAAAGGCCAAGGCATAAACGCGGCGGTGCTGGCCCGCTCATGCTCGAGCGAGCCGGGCCTGCTCAATCCATTGGCGGCATCTCGGCAACACAAGGTGTGATGTGCTGCTGGGCTCGGTCATGCAGACCCTGAATGTGCGGGCAATGCAGTTCGAGGGTTCGCGCGCGGTAGCCCCGATGAAACAGCGCCAGCCATCCCGCGCAACATTCATTCGGGGCAATCCCGGTGAAGATGAACCCCATGGCTGCCAGGCTCTCGGTGGCGCTGGCAAAACCGCTGGCGAGTCTGAGTCTGATCGATATCATCCATTGCCGGGGCAGCTGGCGTAGCTGTTTCAACAGGCTGCCATCGAGTTTTTTCAAGGTCACGTCGTAACGTCCGGAACGGTGCTCGACATGCATGGGCGGCCCCACCCATGGCGGCTCTTTATCCTGCGTCCCGTATATCCTGCACAAGCGCTCCATGAAAATGCCACAGCTATCAGGCCACGCAAGTGCCGGTAGCGGACGGCGATAACCATCAATTGCGATGAATCCGACCACAATCGACTCCGGCAGGGGCTCGCCGAAGGGCGAGGGGACGTAATCAAGTAACAACCCAGTACTGCAAAAACCCAGGCGATCGGCCATGCGTTGCGTGTAAAGGTGTTGCGTCACCTGTTTGATGGTCACGCCCTGGCAGCCCAGCGCCTGTGCGTGAATCAGCAGACGCCCGCCCAATTGTGTGGCGATGTTCTGCCCGCGTCCCGATGGGTGTACCACGCTCAACGCCAGCTCCGCCGTCTGCGATCCGGTGTTTCTGCACAGGCTGGCATGTCCAAGCAGCTTTTTGTCCGAGTGCGCCAGCAGCGAGTGCCAGCGACCGTCGCCGTGGTTCTGGTTGATCATCAACGGCAGATACACGTGCGGCTGAACGTAGTGGTCACCATAGATTTCGCGAAACAGCCGGCTGACGGCACCCGCGTCGCTGCGGCGATAGCTGCGTAACGTCACGTTGTCCATGGGCGTTGCTCCGGTCGGGTATTGTCATAAACACGCAGATCAACGACGCGTTGATGCTTACCGGAACGCGGATGGCGCGCGAGTTGCTCGGCGGTGCAGCAGATGACCTGTACTTCAAGCAATCCCTCTGCGCCCAGTTGCGTGATCAGCGGATACTGGTCGATGAGTTCGCTGTGTAATGCTGCGCTGGCTTGCGCGGTTGCTGACTTTCGCACATCCGCCAGCCACTTGAGGCTCACGACATCGACGCTCGCCGATTGGCTGATACTCAGTTGCCAGTCTTCGCTGCCGGTGGTGCGCTGGACCATCCGCTCAATGTCGTCAATCAACAAGGTCAGACTGCCGACACGGACACGCTGGCTGCTGCCACTGCGGCCCATCAAGGCAAACTTGCGCATTGCGGCAGTGGCCGGTTCGCGCCAGCAGGCAAGGTCGCCGACCGGGTAACGAATCAGCGGCATCAACCGACGGGTGAGGTTGGTCACGACCAGCCGCCCGATGCGCTCACACTCATCGATGACTTCACCGGTGTGCTCATCGACAATTTCCATCAGGCTGTGGCCTGGCAGCATGCGGTGTTCGCCCAGGGCGCAGTCGCGGGTCGAGGCGCCGATGAATCCAGCGTCGACACTGGCGTAGCCGATGGATGCAATCCGCGCGTTGGGGAATACCCCTTGCAGCCGTTGCACTTGCCCGGCGAACAGGCTTTCGCCGCCGTAAAGTACGGTCTGTACCTCAGCGAGCTGTTGCGACTGGCGCTCGAGTTCGCTGGCAAACGTCAACAATTGCGCAGGGACACCGGCCAGTACGTTGATTCGATACTGACGGATCGCACCGGCCAGGACCGCAGGATCGACATCGCCGGTGAACGGATATTCGATGACGCCTGCGCCTTCGTGCGCCAACGCGTCGTGGATGAAAATGAAACTGGCATACAGATCGCCGACGAAGAACAGGTTGGCCAGCCGATCGCCCCGATTGAGCTGTTGGCCGAGCTGGCTGCCGAAATCGCGGACCAGCGCCTGCCATTCTTCGTGGGTATACACGGAAAGTTTACCGGCGCCGGTGCTGCCTCCCGTTTTGAATACCAGCGCGCGTTCGACTGCCGAGGTCAGCACCGACCAGTCTTCAAGAGACTGGCTAGCGTGCCAATATTGTTGAGGATCGACGACGGGCAATTGTGCGAGCTGGGTGTTTTGCTCTGCAACATGTTGCCAGTGCCTGGCGTAATACGCTGATCGTTCGCGGGCAAACGCCAGCAACTGATCGAGTTCAGGTGTTGTGTTCATTCAGGTCTCTTTATTATTCAGGCCATGATGATCGCGACCGCTAGCGGCGCGCGTCGATCAGCAGCGGGGTCTTTCCGCTGTGGTTATTTCGGCGAAACTGCTCTGGGGCGCAGCGTTGCGCCGTCACCGTGAGCAGCCCGGTACGCTGCAGGGTGTGCAGCGTGGCGTAGTGTTGCAGTCGCTCGCGGACGTCAGCCGGTTCGCGCGGGCTGCGTATCAGCAAGCGTTCCAGGCCGTCAGCGGCTTGATCGAGGTGCAATTGAAACGGCGCCTGCAAGTGCCGGGCGAGCTCCTCCAGGCAAATGAAATCCGTGCCGATGCGCAGCAGGCGGCCGTGCCGTTGCAGCAGTTCGAAGCGCGGCGAGCCCAGGCCGCACGCGCAGTTGCCGGGCAGCCAGCGACCGGTATCTCCGACCTCATAACGCTGCACGCGCTGTCCCTCGCGTGCTTTGGAGGTAAACAGCAAACGGCCGACCTCATCGCCCGTCACCGGCACATCGGCGTCCAGCGCAACGATTTCCAGTTGCTGGATCGCCTCCATCAGATGGAACACGCCGTCGCCGGTCGCCGCGCAGGCATGCCCGAAGGGGCCGGCATCGACGCTGCCGTAGACCGCCGAGCGAATGCAGGTCACGCCACAAGCCTGCAACAGTTCACGGCATTGCTCACTGACGTGCTCACCGCCGAGAAATACTTTTTCGATCGCGCCGTACCCGCGCAGGCGCTGTTCTTCGTTGAGAAACAATCGATGCACCGTGCTGGGCATGCCGATCAGCACAGTGACCTTCTGTTCGATGATCACCTGCGCAATGTCGCCGTAGTCATCATCCGCTGGCGCTCCCATGGGCAGGTGCCTGGCGCCCAGCAATTCGAGCACCTTGGCGAAACTGAAGAAACCACCGTACAGACCGCCACTGAAGAACAGGTTCATGACCTTGTCGTGGCGCGGATCGAGACCTGCCGCAAACAGGCCGTCGGCCGTCGCGCGCATTTGCTGATGAAAGTCGCGGTAACTGAAGCCCGACAGCGCCGGGGTGCCGCTGCTGCCGCCGGAGCGGAAAAACAGTTGCGCAGCAGCGCCCGGCGGCGTTGCGATGAAGGTGTTTTTATCAGTGATTGGCAAACCCGCCAGGACTAGGGTGTGCGGGGCCGGATCGAGATTCATCTGGCGGGGGAGATGCGTCGGCATGACGCTGACCGACACACGCCGACTGAGACGTTGCAGTGCGTAGACACCGTCGTGGGGCTCGCCTGCATAACCTTCATGAATCGCATCGATCGGCGCAATTCGACTGACCCCTGCGGCAATCAGCTCGCGCGCCAGCTCGCCGAGCTGCGTTTCATCGCAGATCAGTGCGCAGCTCTGCAAGACGTTGCGCCATGGCAACAGATGCTCGCTCAACTGCTGACGCGGCAGAGGTTTGAGCCGCAAGGTGCGAAACAGCGGGGAGGGCGCAAGCGCCTGATCATGAGTCCAGATCACTCGCCATCCCGGCGCGCTCCAAACGCGACCGATCGTTGCAGAAAAACTTTGGCTCAGCCGCGCCATCATTACCTGGGTGCTGATTTCACTGGCTTCCTGAATCGTTGGCAATAGCGCCGGCCAGCGTTCGGCGCGGCGCTCGAACGCCTCGGCAAGGTCTGTGCCGATTGCTTCGAGCGCGGCCGGGTCATCGCTGTCGACCAGCAGCCATTGCGGACTGGAGCAAGCCTGCTGGTCCAGTCGACACACCTCATCGACCAGCGCATCGAGGGTTTGTGGTGAAGCGGCCTCCGGCGTCAGGTAGGCGAAGCTGATGCGATGGCCCCAGTCGATCCAGCGACAACCCGGCGGCAGTTGCTCGCGGATGGCCCGCAGCGCAGTTTCGCCGCCCCAGGCCGATACGCCATTGGCCCACTGGCACAACTGACCGATCTGCGCCGTTGCGACCGGCAGCACCGCCACATGATCGCGCAACTGCCCGCTCGCGTCGCTGTGCACAAGGGCGTGCAGCACGGTTGCCGTCAGACCTTGATCGCTGCTGCTCGGCCGCAGCCAGTTGATGTTGCCGGCCAGCAGGCTTTCGATGATCGCGCAACAGGCCAGCAGTGGTGCATTGGCCGGCGTGACGTGCACCACCAGGCCCAAAGCGCACCAGCGTTCGAAATGCGCTTGCCGATATTCGATGCGTCGCAGCGACTCGGGCTGTTCGCCCAGTTCGCGGCCAAGCTTGTGTTGCAGTGCTTCAGGCCGACAGAAATCAATCAGTGCCAAGCGCTGTTCATCATCGAGTGGCAGCGCTGGCGTAGCGCTTTGTAATTGCCGTGCGAACTGGGCGACCGCGGCGAGCACGGTTGTGCTCTCCAGCGGGGTGCGCAGCTGTTGCGGCAAGCTTTGGTTCAGGCGCTCGAGGGCATTGTCTAGATCGCAGTCGGCTGTGAGTTGTCCGTTGATCAGGTACATGTCAGTGCCTCCCCAACAGTTCGGATGCCGCCATGGCGCAACTTCTGCCGGCGGTGGTACTCGCGCGGCCATGCAGTTCGAACCAGTCGCTGGTCAGGCCACAGCCGCAGCTCGACCCGGGGTGCAAGGTCGCCAGATCACTCATCACCACCGCGTGCGCCGGACTTGAGGAAATGTAGGGCGACACGAATCCCAGCAGTCCCTGCTGACCGTAAGGCTGAACGGAAAAATCCTCCGGTTTGCGCACGATGGCTTTGGCGTAAACCGGTACATGGAAATGGTGGTGTGCGCACTCGATGTAAGGCACCGCGTGCTCGACCGCGCCATAACCGTCTCGACAGCGTGACGTTTCGATACCCAGCTGTTCGCTGATGCGCGTGTACAGTTGCTGTTTCGGGATCTCCTCACTGGCGCGGGTTTTCCAGCCACCGCCGAAAAATACCAGTGACTGCTCCGGCAATTTCAGTGCGGGCATCCCGGTCGCCTGCATGTGTTGGAGAACCTGCCAGAGAAACGCCGGGAAACCGAAAATCCGCACGGGCAGACCTTCTTCAGCGAACGCCTGCAGAGCCGCGATGACCCCGAACAGGTCGAACTGATGGCCTTGGCCGTTGCTGCGTAACGCATAGGTCAGCCGATTGACGGGCGCGAAGCGGCAGAGGAACTGGTCGGTGAACGATGTTCCCAGCGTGATGGCGCCATGCGCCTCGTAACTGAGCAGCAGATAATTGCAGGGCGTATCGGCGGAATGCCAACCGTAGTGGTTGAAAATACGCTCTACCATCCATTGCGCGCGTGACAGGCTGCGCGGGTCGTAGCGCATACGGCTTTTTTGCCCGCTGGTGCCGGACGAAGTCAGCTCCAGGGCGTTTTCTGCGCAGGGGCTTAGCAGCAACTGTTGCTTGAAAAAGTTGGCGAGAATGGGCGGCAGTCGCGACCAGTCATCGAGATCGTCGAGGTCCTTGACATCAAAGTGGTTGGCTTTCAGCCAGTTTTCGTAGCCCGGTGTGTGCTGGCAGTGAAAACGACTGAGTTCGCTCATGGCGCGATCGAACAGACCGGCAGGCACGCAATCCTGGCGATAGGGCTGTGGCAACGCGCAAAGCGCATCGCAGGCGGGTAACGTAATCATTTCAATAATCCTTTATTGATCAGTAGCTGAGGCGGGGGCGCGGCTTGCCAACAAGACTTGCAACAGAGGCAGGCACATCAATCCGCTGAAGGCGGCGCAGAGCGCAAAGAGTTCAAGGCGTGCGCCACCGCCGATGGTTGCAATCAGCCCGCCGCCGAGGCCCATCACCGCGATGGACAACATGCCGACTGACGCCGACACCAGGCCTTTGCTGTCATCGCTGGCAAACAACGCGAGCCGATACAGCGCTGCATTGCTCATGCCCAGCCCAACTGCGTACACCGAGAGACTGGCGACCACGGTCGCGAGTCCGGCGCCGGACAGCGCGCCGCCAATCAACGCCAGAAGGCCGCCGCAGAACGGCCAGAGCGCCAGGCGGACGAGCCGTGGCAGTGAGCAGGTGGGCAGTAGACGATCAAGAATCAGGTTGCCGACGATCACCGCACTGAAGATCGGGATCTGCCACAGGGCATATTGCACAGGCGTCAGTCCCAGCAGTTGTATCAGCAGCAGCGGGGCCAAGCCGATCCAGGCAATCAACGGCAGACTCATCAGTCCCAGCGCCAGGCTTGCGGCGAGAAAACGCCGATTGCCCAGCAGTGCGCAATAGCGCTGGCAGGTCTGTCGCCAGGAAAAGCGAATCGGCACTTGTCGATGTCCGTCGCGACGGGTGACACCGATTGTTTCGGGCATCCAGAGGCACAACCCCAGCCAGACCAATGATGCGGCTAAACCCAGAAACAGAAACAGTTCGCGCCATGACAGCCATTGCAGTAGCAAGACGCCCAGCAGTGGTCCGAGCAACGGTGATAGCAGGGCAATATTGCCCAGCAGCGCCATCAATCGCACCGCATCAGCCTCGCAGAAGACTTCCTGAAGCGCTGGGTAACTGACCGCGACAACAAACCCGATGCCCATGCCTTGCAATAGCCGCAGCAGATTGAACGCGGCAATGCTCTGGCTGAGGAATGCCGCTGCGCAGGCTGCCGCGAACAAGGCGCAGCCGATCAGCAGAAGGCGTCGTCGCCCCCATTGATCCGATAGCGGCCCGATCAGCCATTGCAAGCAGACACCGCCGAGCAGATAGAGGTTGAACGCATGGGGAGCATGGCGCGCATCCGCCTGCAAATCTGTTGTCACGCTGAGCATCGCCGGCATGATCAGATCGCTGGCCATGTACGTCAGTAGTTCAAAGGCACTGATTGCCAGGCAGAAGCCAAGCACCTGTCGCGGCCTTATGGATATAAGCGTTCGCTGCATAAACGTCCCTGTTGGTTAATCGAAGAAGTTGCCAAAGACTAAGTTGCGGGGACTCGCGCAACCTATTGCTTTGCTGCCACATGAAATTTCAAATGCTTGCAACTTGTTTAATGCGCTGTTGATTTTGCTTGAGGCAGAAACAGCAAAGCCCGCAACGGGCGGGCTTTGTTGAGAATGAGGCGGAGCAGTGAGGTTCAGCCTCGGTCAGTTTTCCGAGAGTGTGGAGGGGGGAGCAATCCTGTTCTAACGATGTTGGTAATAACCAGGGCCTCCTTGGTAATAACGGTGATGATCGCCATGCCCGTGGGGAAAAATGATGCAGCCACTGAGCGTTAGCAAGGCCAGAACGGGAATCAACCAGGTGATGCGACGCAGCATTTGAAAAATCCTCAGGGTTACGCCGCCAGCAAGCCAAAACTCCTGCGCGGCTGTAACATGAGACTCCGTTTGCTGCGGCGCATTCCGCAAACACGGTAGGTGCATGGCATGCAATTGGATACAAACCGGATACATATCAGAGTTACAGGAAGCCGCAATGACCCAGAAACAACGCTTGATTTATTCGATTCTGATCGCCTTGTCGGTTCTGGCGATCATGCTGGGCCTGTCGTGGCTGCAAAACGCCGGGATGATCACCGAGAAGACCTTTCAGTTCGTCGCCATTGGCGTGGCGGTGATCGTCGTGGTGATCAATGGCGTGATGCGCCGCAAGGTCAAGCCTTGACGGCGATGGTCGCCGGCTTCAAGAGTGATTGAGAACGGCCGCAGCCTGTGGATGCAGGCTGTAGCTTTTGTCTTCATTGAAGGTGATCACGCCTTCGGCACACAAGCGTTTGAGCACTTCGCGCACACTGAGAAAGGACAGCGGAATATCCAGATCCAGCAAGTGGCTATGGACACCGCGCACGCCCAGACGTCGCTCACTTTGGGCTGCGACCAGCAGGGCGTCGATGACTTTCAGGCGGATCAGGCTGGTGCGCAGACCGAAACTCTTGAGCAACAAGCGGATGCGTTCGTTGCCGTGTCGCTCGCCGCGTTGGCCGAGATCGCTCGCGTGTGGGCTCATGGAGATTCCTTGGGGGGCCTGGCTACCGTCCGTTGGTAGTTGCGAGTTGTACATGCGCTTACTCCTTTTCAGGGCCTGATCGGGAATGGGTTTTTTTGCTCTCTCAGAACTAGACGTATGAGCTTGGCGAATCATGAAAGAAAAGATGTGGAAAATTTGTTGGCCCGATGTTTTTTTCTTGTGATTTGGGGGGGGGCGTGGCGGCCTCTGGGCCGACCAGACTTTGGGTGTTTTAGGTGTATATCCGTTTTTTGGGGTGTTGCGGCTGGCGGTTTCGCCCTTACGGCGAGGCACTTTTTCCAGACGCCGAAAAAGTACCCAAAAAGGCTTGCTCCTGCGTTCGGCCCTCGCAGGCTCGGGTTCCTTCGCTCCGGGATCGATCCGGGCGCAGCGGCTACGGTTTGCTTCGCTGCACCTCCTTCCGCTGTGTCTGGCTGCGCCAGACGGTCGCTGCGCTCCCACGCCCGGATCAATCCCTGCGCTCAGCCTTCCGATGTCGCTGGTTAGGCAAGATCAAGGGCACTCGAGCTTCGCTCATTGTAATGAGTGGTTAGAAGCGTGGTGTTCGGCTTTGGATTTGTGGTGGATTCGCCCCTCACCCCAGCCCTCTCCCCCTGGAGAGGGAGCCGATTTGGGTTGGCTTCAAAGTTTGAGTTCGACTCGGTATTCAGGTCGGCGTTGCTCTCGCATTCACCACGGTCAGTCCCCTCTCCCTCCGGGAGAGGGCTAGGGTGAGGGGCTTTTGATTTTGCTCTGGCTTTTGATTTGGTTTTTGATCTTTTGCCCCTTCGGAAGGCTTTTTGGCGTTTGAAAAAGGGACTCGCTGTAAGAGCGAAACCATAAGAAGCCGTTACCGCAGCAACGGATATGCTCACAAATCTCATCCCCCGAAACCAAAAAAGGCGCGATTCCAAAGAATCGCGCCTTCTTCACAAGCAGCTGAAGATCAGCTACCCAACGCCTTGGAAGCCAACCAGAACAACCCGGCCGACAGCGCCACAGTCGCCGGCAAGGTCAACACCCAAGCCAGCAAAATGGTCTTGACCGTACCGCCCTGCAAGCCGCTCTTGTTGGCAACCATGGTCCCGGCCACACCCGAAGACAGCACATGAGTGGTCGACACCGGCAGGCTGAAAATGTTGGCCATGCCGATCAGACTGGCCGTGGTGATCTGCGCCGACATGCCCTGGGAATAGGTCATGCCCTGCTTGCCGATCTTCTCGCCGATGGTCAGCACCACACGCTTCCAGCCCACCATGGTGCCCAGGCCCAAGGCCAGGGCGACCGCAAGAATCACCCAGAACGGGGCGTATTCGGTGGTGGTGGTCAGGTCTTTGCGCAGCTTGTCCAGGTCTGCCTTTTCACGGGCTTCGAGGCCTGGCAGTTTGCCGACTTTCTTCGCGGTGTCGTCCAGGCACAGCAGGTAGCGACGGACTTCGATGCGGCTTTCCGACGGCAGCGAGTGGTAGTCCGCTACACCTTTAAGGGTGTGCAGCAGGGCGGAAATGGTCGGTTCGGTCTGCTGCGGGTTGCAGCGGAATTTCTCCGGCAGGTCGCCTTCCACGCTTTTGCCCAGAGCCAGGAATTCACCCAGCGAATCGGCGTTGCGCTGGTAGAACTGGCTCAGGTGCAGAGTCGCGTCGCGGGTGCGTTCGATCTGGTAGGTGGTGCTGTTCAGGTCGAGCACGAACTGCGCAGGCACGATACCGATCAGGACCAGCATGATCAGGCCGATGCCTTTCTGGCCATCGTTGGAGCCGTGCACGAAGCTCACGGCCATGGCCGAGATCACCAGAACCAGACGGTTCCAGAACGGCGGGTGTTTCTTGTCGTCGATCTTGCGGCGTTGCTCCGGCGTCTTGTGCATCTTCGACAGCGGGCGCCACCACTTCAGGCCGATCAGCACCAGCGCGGCGATCAGGAAGCCGGCCATTGGCGAGAACACCAGCGAGGCGCCAATGTCGATCGCTTTCTGCCAGTTCACGCCGTCAGCCAGCGGGATGTCGTTGATCAGCGCGTTGGCCAGGCCGACACCGAGGATCGAGCCGATCAGCGTGTGCGAACTGGAAGCCGGGATACCGAAGTACCAGGTGCCCAGGTTCCAGGCGATGGCCGCAGCGAGCAACGAGAAGACCATTGCCAGGCCATGGCCGGTGTTCACATTGATCAGCAGCTCCACCGGCAGCAAGTGGACGATGGCATACGCCACGCCAACACCGCCCAGCAGCACGCCGAGGAAATTGAACACGCCGGAAAAGAACACTGCCAGATGCGGCGGCATGGCTTTGGTGTAGATAACAGTGGCTACCGCGTTAGCGGTGTCATGAAATCCATTGATGAACTCGAAGGCGAGGACAAACGTCAGGGCGAGCAAGAGGCTCACAAGCACCCAAGCATCCAGTCCGCTGAATAAATCGATCATGAAGGTTTTCTGACCCGGTCGTAAGGGGGCGCGATTATGCCAGAAAAGACAGGAAATCGATGCCCTCCCTGCTCACTGGTCACACTCTTCTTCACGTTAATTTGTTGCAGCGCGTTAAAACCCAGTGGCACGCAGGGTTTTTCAAGTCACTGATTCTGAAGAGAAATCTTATGATTTGCCGACGTTTTCAATGGCTGGGCGATCGCTCAAACGCTTGTCTGAAATATCTGTGAAACCTGTAGGACGTCTGTCATCAGCCTGTCAGACGCGAGGATTGCCGCTGCTCGCGGGTAGCGGGCGCGCAAGGCATCGTCGTTTCACCGCGCTTGTGAACGGTGCGGACACAAACCTTCAATAACCGCCGCCTGGGTTCAAGGCTCTTCGGCTTTGAGTTCCTTTTCGATTTTCTCGATTTCCTGCTTGAACACCTGATCCTGAACGGTCGGGCGCTTGCGCCAGGCTTTACGTTCCGGTTCGGGCTGGGCGGCGTAGGTGGTGACTTCCCCGCCGTAAACTTCCTTGTAACGTTGTTCCTGGCGCTCAAGTTCCGCGCGCAGTTCGTCTTTCGTCACAGTGATACCTGTATGAGTTGAGTTGAATATCCGGTGAAACGCACTGCAACGAATCGCTCGAGCGCCCCCGCCATTTCAATGCCTGAACAGGCATTAGTTGAATCGGTGAGCGAACGGACTTTCGTCTGTCAGGCGGCTACGGCACCCGATAAAACTGACGCAGCATCAGTTTCCTGTTTCGGCGAACGCAGGCGTTGCATGAATAATGGCGTCTGGCGCTGGCCGGGCTGTCGATGATGAACATCACCTCAGCGGGTGGCGATCGCGGTCAATGAAAACGCGGCGCCACTGAGGTGCATTATAGCCATCGATTGCGGAATGACTATCTTTGCCAAGTTAAAAACGGTTCTGAATGTGTGATTGTTTTGTTGCGTGCAAGTTTATTAGTTGCACTGCGCGCTGCGGACTATTTGCCGGGTGCTCAGTTTTTGACGCCATTAAATGAACAACTAATTCGACATGGTGAATAAGGCGGGCCGTTGAACGGGTCAGGCTAACCGAATGTGATGACGGATTGCGATTATCGGTCGGCGGTTCGATAATCGCCCAATGTTGCGTTGCCAGCGCTTGTACATTCGCCTGTGAGCCGTTTGTATAGCCACTGATCCGAGCCGGACCAAGGACCTTAAATGAACGATCAAATGCGCAATTCCTTCACTTCCGTGGCGCCGCCGATCGTCGCTTCGCCGGCCAAGCGCATCCAGGCCCTGACCGGCGATCCGGATTTCATGACCTCTTTGGCCCGCGGTCTGGCCGTGGTGCAAGCGTTTCAAGAGCGCAAGCGCCATCTGACCATCGCCCAGATCAGCCACCGCACTGAAATCCCTCGCGCGGCGGTGCGCCGTTGCCTGCACACGCTGATCAAGCTCGGCTACGCCACCACCGACGGTCGCACCTATTCGTTGCTGCCGAAAGTCTTGACCCTCGGCCACGCCTATTTGTCGTCGACACCGCTGGCCGTTTCTGCCCAGCCGTACCTCGACCGCATGAGCGAACAACTGCACGAAGCCTGCAACATGGCCACGCTCGAGGGTGACGACATTCTTTACATTGCCCGTTCGGCAACGACCCAGCGGCTGATTTCGGTGGACCTGTCAGTCGGCGGGCGGCTGCCAGCCTATTGCACGTCGATGGGGCGGATTCTGCTGGCGGCACTCGACGATACGTCGCTGGGCGAATACCTCGATCACGCTGAACTGGTGGCCAAGACCAGTCGCACGATCCATACCCCTGACGCCTTGCTCGCCTGCCTGCAAGAGGTGCGGCAGCAGGGCTGGTGCATCGTCGATCAGGAACTGGAACAGGGCCTGCGCTCGATTGCGGTGCCGGTGTATGACGCGTCCGGTCAGGTGGTTGCGGCGCTCAATGTCAGCACCCACGCCGGACGAGTCAGCCGCAGCGAGTTGGAGCAGCGCTTCCTGCCGGGCCTGCTCAGCGCCAGTCGCGACCTCAGTGCGCAGTTGTTTGCCTGATGAAGCTGTTCGATAAACGCACAGTGTTGCGTTTATCGAATTGACGCTAAAACCCTCGGATCATTAATGTCGCGGCAGCGTCATCCGGCGTTGACCAGCAGAGTCAGCCCGGACTGCCGACTCCGATAATAATGACAAGAGGCACCTCACCATGCGCATGTTCTCCGACTGTCCGCCTTGCCGACTCTGTTGCCGGATGCAACGCGACGCCTGATTCAAACCCTCTATTCTCATGACCGTGCCGCCCGTTGGCCGGCCATCGTTCGACTGCGTTTTTTTGCGTGGAATAAAAATAATGAACCAGCCTCAGTCCGCTGTGGGTAACTGCCTCGACGTGCAGACCTTCATCAATGCCCAACCGATCTCGCGCTATCAATGGCGAGTGGTGATCCTGTGTTTCCTGATTGTCTTTCTTGACGGCCTCGACACCGCCGCAATGGGCTTCATCGCCCCGGCGCTGTCGCAGGATTGGGGCATCGACCGCGCCAGCCTCGGCCCGGTAATGAGCGCCGCGCTGATTGGCATGGTCTTCGGTGCGCTGGGTTCCGGCCCGCTGGCTGACCGCTTTGGGCGCAAAGTGGTGCTGGTCGGCGCCGTGCTGCTGTTTGGCGCTTTCAGCCTGGCCTCGGCTTACAGCACCAATGTCGAACAACTGCTGGTGCTGCGCTTCCTGACCGGTCTCGGCCTGGGCGCGGGGATGCCGAACGCCACCACCTTGCTCTCGGAATACACCCCGGAGCGCAAGAAATCGCTGCTGGTGACCAGCATGTTCTGTGGCTTCAACCTGGGCATGGCCGGTGGCGGGTTCATTTCCGCCAAGCTGATCCCGGCGTTCGGCTGGCACAGCCTGCTGTTGATCGGCGGGGTGCTGCCACTGATTCTCGCCGTGGTCCTGCTGTTCTGGCTGCCGGAATCGGCGCGTTACCTGGTAGTGCGCAATCGTGGCACCGACAAAGTACGCAAGACGTTGGCGCCGATCGACCCGGTGACCGTGGCCCAAGCGTCGAGCTTCAGCGTGCCGGAACAGAAAACCGTCAAGGCACGCAACGTGTTTGCAGTGATCTTCTCCGGCACCTACAGCACCGGCACCTTGCTGCTATGGCTGACCTATTTCATGGGCCTAGTCATCGTTTACCTGCTGACCAGTTGGCTGCCGACGTTGATGCGTGACAGCGGCGCGAGCATGGAGCAGGCCGCGTTCATCGGCGCGTTGTTCCAGTTCGGTGGGGTGTTGAGCGCGGTGGCGGTGGGCTGGGCGATGGACCGCTTCAACCCGCACAAGGTCATCGGCACGTTCTACCTGCTGGCCGGGGTGTTTGCCTACGCGGTAGGGCAGAGCCTGGGCAACATCACTCTACTGGCGACCCTGGTGCTGGTGGCGGGGATGTGCGTGAACGGCGCGCAATCGGCGATGCCGTCGCTGGCGGCGCGGTTTTATCCGACCCAAGGGCGGGCGACCGGGGTGTCGTGGATGCTGGGCATCGGTCGCTTTGGCGCGATTCTCGGGGCGTGGATGGGCGCAACGTTGCTGGGCCTGGGCTGGAATTTCGAGCAGGTATTAACGGCGTTGGTGATTCCGGCGGCATTGGCGACCACGGCGGTGGTGATCAAGGGCATGGTCAGCCATGCGGATGCGACCTGAGCCTCCAGGGCAGATCTTCTATGAGTGTTCCGGCCCCTTCGCGAGCAGGCTCGCTCCCACATTTTGAAATGCATTCCAATTGTGGGAGCGAGCCTGCTCGCGAAGCTTTTGTTCTTGATTGTTAGGGAAACAACAATCTGTTCGATAAACGAACACTCAGTCGATTATCGGATTGTTTGGCCATTTCCCCAGGCTTACTCTTCAGTGACTCCGGCGCTGAACCTCGCGCCTTTTTATCACTGGCGATCCACTCTAAAAACGGGAGCCCGCTCCATGGCTGAGATCCTTTCGCTGCACGACGCGGTGAAGCAATTCGTCAACGATGGCGACACCGTCGCGCTCGAAGGCTTCACACACCTGATCCCTACGGCAGCGGGTCATGAAATCATTCGTCAGGGCAAGAAAGACCTGACCCTGGTGCGGATGACCCCCGACCTGATCTACGACCAACTGATCGGCGCCGGTTGCGCACGCAAGCTGATTTTTTCCTGGGGCGGTAACCCGGGCGTCGGTTCGCTGCACCGTCTGCGCGATGCGGTCGAGAAGCAGTGGCCGCGTGCGCTGGAAATCGAAGAGCACAGCCACGCCGACCTGGCCAATGCCTACGTCGCTGGCGCGTCCGGCCTGCCGTTCGCGGTGCTGCGTGCCTACGCCGGCTCTGATCTGCCGAAGGTCAACCCGCTGATCAAAACCGTGACCTGCCCGTTCACCGGCGAAGTGCTGGCGGCGGTGCCGTCGGTGCGCCCGGATGTCACCGTGATCCACGCGCAGAAAGCCGACCGCAAGGGCAACGTGCTGCTGTGGGGCATTCTTGGGGTGCAGAAAGAAGCCGCGCTGGCGGCCAAGCGCTGCATCGTCACCGTCGAAGAAATCGTCGACGATCTCAACGCGCCGATGAACGCTTGCGTGCTGCCGACCTGGGCCTTGAGCGCGGTCTGCCACGTCCCCGGCGGCGCGCACCCGTCCTACGCTCACGGTTACACCGAGCGTGACAATCGGTTCTATCAGGCGTGGGACCCGATCGCTCGCGACCGTGAGACGTTTACCGCGTGGGTCAACGAATACATCCATGGCTGCGCTGACTTCAGCGAATTCCAGGCCAAATTGGCCGCTGCTTCGGAGGCCAAGTAATGACTTACACCACCAATGAAATGATGACCGTCGCCGCAGCCCGTCGCCTGAAGAACGGCTCGGTGTGCTTTGTCGGCATCGGCCTGCCATCGAAAGCCGCCAACCTGGCGCGTCTGACCTCATCGCCCGACGTGGTGCTGATCTACGAATCGGGCCCGATCGGCGCCAAGCCAAGTGTGTTGCCGCTGTCGATCGGTGATGGCGAACTGGCGGAAACCGCCGACACCGTGGTCCCGACCGGTGAGATTTTTCGCTATTGGCTGCAGGGCGGGCGCATCGACGTCGGTTTTCTCGGCGCCGCGCAGGTCGACCGTTTCGGCAACATCAACACCACCGTGGTCGGCGATTACTTCTCGCCGAAAGTGCGCCTGCCGGGTGCCGGTGGCGCGCCGGAAATCGCCGGTTCGGCGAAAAGCGTGCTGATCATCCTCAAGCAGTCGGCGCGTTCGTTTGTCGACAAGCTCGATTTCATCACGTCGGTCGGTCACGGCGAGGGCGGCGATTCACGCAAGCGTCTGGGCCTGCCGGGCGCCGGACCGGTGGGGATCATCACCGACCTGTGCATCATGGAGCCGGAGGAGGGCACCCATGAATTCGTGGTCACCGCACTGCATCCGGGCGTGACCCGCGAGCAAGTGGTTGCCGCCACCGGTTGGGCGATCCGCTTCGCCGATTCTGTAGAAACCACCGCTGAGCCGACCGACGTCGAGCTGACCGCGCTGCGCGATCTCGAAGCGCGTACCGCCGCCGCTCACGGTCAGGCACCGGGAGAAGCATGATGCGTGACGTGTATATCTGCGACGCGATTCGCACCCCCATCGGCCGTTTCGGCGGCGGTTTGTCCACGGTGCGCGCCGATGATCTGGCCGCCATACCGATCAAGGCACTGATGGAACGCAACCCCTCGGTCGACTGGAACGCGGTCGACGAAGTGTTCCTCGGTTGCGCCAACCAGGCCGGCGAAGACAACCGCAATGTCGCACGCATGGCCCTGCTGTTGGCCGGCCTGCCGGACAGCGTGCCGGGCGTGACCCTCAACCGTCTTTGCGCTTCGGGCATGGACGCGATCGGCACAGCGTTCCGGGCGATTGCCAGCGGCGAGATGGAGTTGGCGATTGCCGGCGGCGTCGAGTCGATGTCGCGCGCGCCGTTCGTGATGGGCAAGGCTGACGCGGCGTTCTCGCGCAACATGAAACTGGAAGACACCACCATCGGCTGGCGTTTCATCAACCCGTTGATGAAGGCGCAATACGGCGTCGACGCGATGCCGCAGACCGCCGACAACGTCGCCGACGACCATCAAGTCTCGCGCGAAGATCAGGACGCGTTTGCCCTGCGCAGTCAGCAACGTACCGCCGCCGCGCAGGCCGCCGGCTATTTCGCGGAAGAGATTGTGGAGGTGCGCATTGCCCACAAGAAGGGCGAAACCGTGGTCAGCCAGGACGAACACCCGCGCGCCGACACTACGATTGAAGCGCTGGCCAGGCTGAAACCGGTCAACGGTGCGGACAAAACCGTCACCGCCGGCAATGCGTCCGGGGTCAACGATGGCGCCGCTGCAATGATTCTGGCGTCTGCCGAAGCGGTAAAAAAACACGGCCTGACTGCCCGCGCAAAAGTCCTCGGCATGGCCAGCGCCGGCGTCGCGCCGCGGGTGATGGGGATCGGCCCGGTGCCAGCGGTGCGCAAACTCACCGAGCGTCTCGGTGTGGCGGTCAGCGATTTCGACGTGATCGAACTCAACGAAGCGTTTGCCAGCCAGGGTCTGGCGGTGCTGCGTGAACTGGGGCTGGCGGATGACGCGGTGCAGGTCAACCCGAACGGCGGCGCAATTGCCCTCGGCCATCCGTTGGGCATGAGCGGTGCGCGACTGGTATTGACCGCGCTGCATCATCTGGAAAAGACCGGTGGCAAGAAAGGTCTGGCGACCATGTGCGTCGGTGTTGGCCAAGGTCTGGCCCTGGCCATCGAACGCGTCTGACGCGTTGCGGCATCTACAAGAACTGAGGAAAGCGAAATGACTGACAAGCCTGGTTACCGTCGCCCGCAGGCAGGCACCCAGCCTGAGTACCTGCACCCGACCTACCAATCCACCAACCTGCGCTCGCCGTCCAAGCCATTGGTGCACCTGCCGCACTCGCTGTCGGAAATCACCGGGCCGACCATTGGCGCCGAGCGCCTGTTGGAAAATGATCACGACCTGACCGCGCAGCACGAAGGCGAGCCGTTGGGCGAACGCATCATCATTCACGGCCGTGTGCTCGATGAAGACGGCTTGCCGGTGCCAGGGATTCTGGTGGAGATCTGGCAGGCCAACGCCGCCGGTCGCTACAACCATGCGCGCGACCTGCACGACGCGCCGCTGGACCCGAACTTCACCGGCACCGGCCGCACCGTCACTGACGCCGACGGCTGGTATCAGTTCCAGACCATCAAGCCCGGCGCCTATCCGTGGGGCAATCACCACAATGCGTGGCGCCCGGCGCACATCCACTTTTCGCTGTTCGGGCCGAGCATTCTCACCCGCCTGGTCACGCAGATGTACTTCCCCGGCGACCCGCTGCTGGCGTACGACCCGATCTACAACTGCGTGCCGGACACCTCGGCCAAGGAACGCCTGATCGCTACTTTCGATCTGGAAAAAACCATTCCGTCCTACGCCCTCGCTTACCGTTGGGACATCGTGCTGCGCGGGCGTGAAGCCACGCCGATGGAGAAATAAGATGACGCTCAATGCGACCACGTCCCACACCG
>Ga0308159_1001363_pt1 | contig 36399 bp, 44 predicted proteins | sample PhyCR1_FD_201040 | JGI IMG/M metagenome (GOLD analysis project Ga0308159, IMG submission 201040) | Phyllosphere microbial communities from UC Gill Tract Community Farm, Albany, California, United States - DLSLC.R1 | ecosystem: Host-associated > Plants > Phyllosphere > Unclassified | place: USA... | reverse complement strand
CACTGCGACCTCGTCAACTATTGCTAGACGTTGCTCTTCTGTTAAATTCGATGATGCGAGAAGTGCCGCATGGAACGCTGACAACTTCTGAGTGTCGACCGGCCCGAAGGTGTCCTTGTTAACTTCGGATTTACCTCCGTGCCTGACCCCCGGGAGGGCATTCGATCGGCATGCGCAAACTCGAAGCGCAATCCAGTCGAACCATATGTTACCTAACGCGCCTAAGGTATCGGACCCGTTGTGATGGACTTCTGGCGGTAGCTCTATCCGTGGAACGGAGTACGAGGCCGCGGCAACATCCCGGAGGTCGCTGTTCATTAGAACTTCACCCTCCACGTCGGCCGCACGCGTGTAAAGAAGATGCGGGTGGGACAAGCGGCTGCGCTCTAAATCGTCAAAATCGCGATCGACTGCGAGCACTATAGCTTTTCGTCCAGCTTTTGCCCCTTGACTAAGCTCGTTGTTCTCGTCCCAATAATCAAGTAGCTTTAGCGATTGCTTTTTGCCGCCCGCGTGCACGCCTTCGAGAGTTATTTCTTCAACAGCGCGAACGGCATATTCACCGGCATCCAAGATGGTTTCAGCTACCCGGTCATAGAAGGCTGCATCGTTACTCTTCCCTTCTACGAGAATCCAAAGTTTTGCATTCCCCATCTGCACGCGGCGAGCGAAGGCGGCGGCCGTGTGAGTAATCTTGTTCATAGTTCAAAAATGTTGTGGTTCGGGACGTTAGCCATGACCTCGGGCGAGTGGGTTGCAAGCAGCAGCTGACAGTTCGGGTTGATTCCGCGCATGGACTCGACGAGCACGAGTTGCCAGTCGACGTGCATGCTGAGTTCGGGTTCATCAATCATCACGGTCCCCGACTCCGCCGCAAGGACTCCAAGCATGAGACGTAAGAGCTGTTTCTCGCCCGACGAAAGGGACTGTAGGGGAATTGGCTTTCCGTCAAGTTCTACGTGGATGGTATTCCTGGCAACCTGCGGACGGTCGAAAACGATGTGCTTATCTCCGGAGTAGAGGTTTTCGACAGTGGTCTGGAAGCTGCGCTGTGGGCGGAGCGCCTCGTCAACATCCGCCTCGACCTTTTCAATGGTGGCAATTACCCCCGGCAGCTTCGGGTCTTCTTGGTATTGACGCACAAACGCACCCGGGCCGACCTGAAGGCGAATGTTTTGACCCATGAGGAAGTTGCTTACAAGGCGGTATGCTTCCTGCGGAGTTGCACTTGAAGGCTCGGGTGAATCCGAGCTATGCGCACCATTGAACAGAATCGCTAGGGTGGCAGCTAGGCCTTGCTGCTGAATGCGTCGAATTCGTGTCGAAGACTCGACGTTATAGTGCTGCCACTGCGATCGAACCTGCTTTGCGAATTCCTCATCCAGAAGAGCGTCATCGATTGCCGCGTTTCTGGAGCCGTTGCTGCCATATGATCGGCCGTTGTTACTTCTGGTCATGCGCGAGATCGGCAGGAAGGTGTGTTTGTAGACACCATTCTGTTTAATTGGCCGATCCTCTCCCGAAAGGTTTTCGGTTTTCCAACGAACGGTAGACCCACGGGGGGTCTCCTGCCACAAACCATCGCCAAGAGATTCGAGGCGGGCTCCGTTGAATTCGTCATCCTCTTCGTCAGCGGCCCAGTCTTCGTCGGGCTTAGTGATAGAGCGTTTGATAAAAACGCCTTCATCTTCGCTATAGAAGACCACCTCAGCATGAGTGAAAGGTACTGCTCGCAGAAGTGATGTGTCGCTTCGCAGTGCACTGTGCAGAATCTTCAGCAGTGAAGTCTTGCCTGCCCCATTCGTTCCCCAAAAGACGTTGAGGTTTCGGTCAAGTACCTGGTGGATGTCCTTTTTGGAGCCGGCAAGGCCGCTCACAGAGAACTCGTGGATGTACGCCATGTCTCGTATCCCTAATTTGAAAGCAGACTCAGACTAGGGCACCTTGCGTGGACCTAACACCTCCCATTTTGGGCGGTGCGGTAGGCGGCTGTTTACTCGGGTACGGGGTCGTGGCCGCGCATTCGAGGGTCTTACCGGTGCGGTTGCCACTCGTGCGGCGGCAGCTCGACCGGGACGGCGGGCTCCTGCACGCCATCGACCTGTTGGAGGTGACCGAGGGTCCGGTCGCAGTTGCGGAACGGACCACGGCTGGAGTCGAACAGGATCGCCGCGTGGCGGTCCCAGTGCGATAGCCACCAGTCCGACAACGCCGACAGGTTCTCGCCGGCGTCCGCCTCGGCCTGTTCCCGCGCTTGCCAGAGCGCCCAGAGCCGCGCCACCACCTCGGGGTGCTGCCACCATTCCGGGCACCAGGGAGCCCTCTTCTCGGTGTGCACGTACTCGACGCCGGCGAAGTGTGCCGTTACCCAGTCGAGGAACACCGCGCGGATATCCACTGGTTCGGCGTCGGTGAGATTCGGGTCCGTGAGCTCACCGCCGGCGGGCTCCGCGGGAACGTCGTCTGGGTCGTAGCCCTCGGCGTCGACGTCAGCCACGAGTGCCCGCCTCGACCTGGTGCGGAGCGGTGGCCACGGCCGGCGCCGGGTCGTCTTGCTCGATCAGCCGGCGCAACGACTTGTCCTTGAACCACGGCAACGCCTTCAAGATCACCGGACGTGCGTTGCTGTTGAACATCACCACTCGCCACTTCGGGAGGTTGGCGAGGTCGTCGGTGCTGAGGATCGGCACTCGACGGGTGCTCGTCGTCTCCGAGTACTGCCCGTTGTTCCCAGAGGAGCCGCCATGCTGCACCTCGTCGCGTTCACCGATGAGGTTCGACAGCCCCTTCAGGAACTGCTCATCCATGCCACCGCCGCCGAACACCTGTGTCGCGGCACCACTCCAGATCGCACCCCATCCGTGCTGCCCGAACGCCTCGACGGCCTGGTCCCGGGACTGGAAGTACGTGTTGAGGGGCATGCCGAGCGAGCCGTAGAACGAGTACACGGACGGCAGCTCTGGCCACCGCACGATGTTCGCGCACTCGTCCAGCTCGATCACCAGCGGCACGGGCAGCCGGCCGCCGGCGCGCTGTGCCTGCCGCTCCCCGGACTTGCAGATCGCCCGCACGAGCGCGGTCAGCAATGCGCCGGCGGAGCCCACACCGTCCTTGGACAGCAGCACGAGGAGGTCGTCCGACTGCACGAACGCGTCGACGTCGAACCGCCGCACACCAGGTGCGTTCGTCCACTCCAGCAGATCGTCGTACGCCAGCGCGCCCGCCATGCGCTGCGCGGTCGCGTAGAGGCTCTGCCGGCTCCGGTCGGCCCACTTGTCGAACCCCGCGAGAGCCGACGCAGGGCCGAGCTTGCCGTGCCGGTTGAGGATCTCCACCACGGCGTCGCCGTCCTGGCGCGTGATCCAGCTGTAGACCCTCGACAGCGGCAGCTCGTCGAGGGCGGCTGCGAGGAAGAAGTACGCCAGCAGGTCGCGACCGGGCTCGTCCCACTGCGGGTCCCCGCCACGGTCGTTGGCCTTCCGGGTCGACGCCTCGAAAATCTGCGCCAGCTCCTTCGCATCCTCCGCCGAGGAGACGTACTCCAGCGGGTTGAAGGTGAAGTCCGGCCGTGACTCGTGCCGGTAGATGCCGTTCGGGTCGAACACGAACGCCGCACCGCGGCCGCGGCGGCCGCGGATGGCTTCCCGCACACCGTCGACCTTGTTCGAGGTCATCATGGCCGCGCCGGGGGCCTCCACCACGTGGCGGACCACCACGCCGGAGGTCTTGCCCCGTCCGGTGCCGAACAGGTAGACGCCCGTCTCGCGCCACCCCTGATACGCCCACTTCCTCGACCCAACGATGCGTGCGACCTTCTGCCCCGGCGGGAGGTCCCCAGCGGTCTTGTGCAGCTCCCGAGTTTCCTTCCGCCGGGCCCGCTCACGGATCGGTGAGTTCCCCGCCCGGGGAGTCATGATCTTCACCGCCGCGGCGTCGCGGCGTCCGGCGCTCCGCCTCGCGGACCACGCCAGCACCGTCGTGAACAGTGCGAGCACCACCAGCACGAACACCACCGAGAGGACGGTGGCGGCGGTGCCGGGCCACGGGGTGCCCTTGAACATGAATCCGAGCGCCAGGAGGATCGGGTTCCAGTCGTAGTCGTCGGTGCCGGCGACCGCCGCCCCGGCGTGGATGCCGAGGTACACCGCCCCGAGCAGCAGCGCGATCACCGTGCCGGCGACCACGTTCGCCCGTGTCTGTCCCTGCATCAGCTCTGCTCCTCGCTGGTCGTCGTCATGGTCGGTGTCCCCTCGTCGTGGTGGTTGAGCTGATGGAAGATCGCCCGTGCGATCCGGGACTCGGCGTCGTCGCCGGCGAAGCGTTCCGCCACGTGGACGTCCACGCCGAGCATCACGGCCATCTCGGACGGCATCACCCGGGACCGGCTGAGCCGCTCCAGGAGCGCGTACCGCTCCGGTCGGCTGCTGACGTCGAGGTTCTTCGCCTCCCGATACGTCTCGTGCAGCCACTCGACGACGCTGCGGACCCGCCGCACCTCGCCGTCGACGTCCTCGCCGTCGAGCTGGTACTGCATCGACACCGGCCCCGTGATCCCAGCGGCCACGCACGCGGCGCGGTGCTCCCGCAGGGTGTCATCGAGCCACAGACCGACGGTCACGACCTCAGGACGGTTCACACTGCGGACCGTCCATTCGTCGTTCGCGAGATTCGCGATCGACACCGCCTCCGTCGCCGGCATCACTTGTCCTCTCCGTCGAGCTTCATCGGCTCCTTGCCGTTCGGATCGACCTGCACGTGCACGTGGTTGCAGGAGTCGTCGAACTGCTTCATCGGCAGGTCGAGGCTCGTGCCAGCCGAGGCGCGGCACTGCACCTGGCCCGTGCCCGAACCGTCCGCCATCACCGGACCGAGTGCCCGGAGCAGCTTGACGGCGTTCGCGTCCGCGCCGGTCGTCGCGGTGCCGTCGAAGGCGTAGAAGTCGACAGCGTGGCCACCACCGTTCACCACGTGCGCCGATGAGTTTCCTGCGCCGGGTCGCTGCCCGGTGCAGAGCCGGTTCACATCGGAGATCCCAACCGACTTGAACGTCTTCGTCGCGACGGTGATCACCTGGAGAATCCGAGTGTCAATGCCGCAGTTCGCCTTGGGGTGGCCGTCAGCGATGGCCTGCACCTCGGGGAAGTGCGTCGGCGTGAGCCACGTCACCTTGCCCTGGTTAGTCAGGTCCACGATGTGCTTCGCGAGGGCCTGTGCATCGCCGCCGACACCGGCCGCGCACGCGGCGTCGCCGCCGGCGAGCCCGGCGACGATCGTCTTCGCAGCGTCGTAGTACTTCGTGTAGTGGTCCGGGTCGCGGTTGATCTGCACGGCATTCGCCGCCCGGGAGGGCGGCATCGTCTGCCAGTTCGGGACCTGCACGAGCTTCTTGAAGAAGTTCGTGGCGCTCGTCGTCGGGTCCATCCGGTCGGCGTAGGTGCCCCAGGCCCCATTCGCTCGCTGCTGGAACAGGCCGCGGGAGTCTGGGCCGGCCGCGTCCCCGCGGTCGATGACTCGCAGCGTGGACTCGCCGATCGCGGTCATAACGCCGATCGTCTGCCCCTGCACGTCGAGGCCCATCGCCGCGCCGGCGTTCATGATCGCGGCCGCGTTCGCGAGCTGATCGCCGGAGTACCCGTCGATCGGCTCGTGCGCGGCCGCCGTCTTCCCGCCCGACGTCGCCGCGCACACAGCGTTATCCGACCCGCCGCCGGTGGTGACGACGATGCCGACGAACAGGAACGCCAGCACCGCCGCGGTGAGGACCATCCACCGCGGTTTCACAGCGCCACCGCCGTCCGCGCCTCCGTTGTCGTGTGCGCCGGCATGGCTACAGCTCCGCCTCGGTGGCCTGGAGCTTCGCTCCGGAACCGGCCATCCCCTCGTCGGTGTTCGTCACTTCCGCTTCCCACTCGGAGCGGATGTGCTGCATGTGTGTCTCGGGGTTGGAGCCGTACTTGAAGATGCAGTGCCCGGGGTTGAGGTTCATCAGGACGTCGGCGGTGTCGGGCGCAAGCCCGAACGTCTCCTGCACCCACTGAGCGTCCTCGGGGCGGTCCTGGCGGTAGGCGTAGAGCGTCTGCGCCTCCTGAATGACCGTGTACCCGTCCGAGCCCTTCGGAATGTCCGTGCCCTTGTGCATCACGAACCAGTTCGAGATACCGAGGGCTCGGGAGAGCTTCTGGTTCGACTTCACCAGTCGTGCGGACGGGCCGGCGATCATGTGCCAGCCCTCCTCGTAGATCACGTTCGTGATCCAGCCGCGCTCACGGCGCAGCCGGCCAAGGAGCCACTGGTGGCCGACGGCCATCACCGTCGGTACGGCCGGCCCGGCGTCGGGGAGCTGCGAGACGTCGAACACGGTGAGCTTGTCGGCCAGGTCGACCTCCGGGGAGGTGTCGCCCTCGAAGATGCCGGAGAACGTCTCCAGGAGGTTCTCGAGGCCGAACCGGATCGAGAGCCCCGCCTGGTGGAAGCGCTCCTTTGACCCGGCGGTGAGCCCTTCGTCATCGGGCACGCGGCCGAGGAACGGCATCAGGTCCGTTGCGGTGACCGCGCGCTCCTGGTCCCACTGTTCGAGCATGACCCGCAGCGCGTATCGGGTGGCCTTCTCTTCCCACTCGGTCGCCGGCACGTCGTTGCGCGCGATGCGGGCAACCGCGTTGACCAGCTCCATCTGCCCCTGCACGCCGGTGCCGCGCATGATCATCGGGTCGAGCAGGTTGAGGCGGATGCCACCGCCGGCCGGGTCGAACAGCAGCGGCGTCGACCCGAGCCGGTTCGCCATGCCCGTGTACTCACCGACACCGCCCTGGTCCTTCTTGTCGAACACCACCGCGCGGCGGAACGACAGCCCGAGCGGGCGGGCGACACCGACGGTCTTCGTCAGCGACGACTTCGCATAGCCGACGGTGCCGCAGACGAGGACGTTCGGGGAGGAGATCTCCCGCGGCTCCGGCTTGTTGTACTCGGTCGGGGCGTCGTACGAAATCATCGACTGCGACAGGTTGTCGCGGCCATTGACGATGCCCTCGTACCCGGTCGGGTTCCCGATCACCGCGGTGTTGAGCACCTCCGCTTGCCTCGTCGTCGACGGCGAACCGACGAGCCTCGGCCCGTACCACCCACGGGCCGCAGCACCCGCCGACGCCCGGAGCTGCCCGCCAGGCAGCTCGAACGGGGACACGTCGACCGCACGAGCCCGCGCCTGCTGCGGCTCGCCCTCCTCACCGGTGATGGGCTCCTGCCGCAGCTCCGGCGAAACGAGAATCTTCAACCCCGGCACCGAGGCGTACCACGGTGCCTTCCGCGCTGCGCGCTTACCGTGTTCGTTCGTCGTGTCGGTCATGAGAGAGCCTCCTTGTCGCCCCGCCCAGCAATGAGATTCATCACCCGTGCACCCGCCGTGCTCGTGTCGGGGCGGAGCCCCCGACCGATCGGCCAGGTGGTACCGGATGCGGCCGACTGGAACGAGTCCTGCCAATCGAGCCGGTTGATGCCGAGCCCCGTATCGCAGACGCTCTCCAACTGCCGAGACGCTTGCGCCAGGTCCGCCCGCGTCGGCGCAGTCACGGTCACGTACGCCACCCACGAGACGCCGTGGTGGTGCGACCCCGCCGCGAGGTCCTGACGCCGGCGCTGGGCGGCCGAGAGCAGCCCTTCGGACTCGTCCGAAATCAGCGCGCCCTTCTCCTTCTGCGCCAGCACCGCGGCGGCGTCACGCACGACGTCCTGCCGGGCCTGGGTCTTCGCCTGGGCCTGCGGCACCAGGTGGATGTGGAACGAAATGGAGCGGGTGAAGTCGAGGTCCCGGCCGATCAGGAGGTCCAGCGTCCACAGCGGCGACCGGGCCGCAGCGGACAGGTCTTCGCCGTGGATCGCCGCGGTGCGGTGCCACCACTCGACTGCCGGCGCTGCCTCGATCGGGTCGTCATCGAGCAGCACGGTCGGGTCGTAGCCGCCGTCGACGACGTGCGCCGAGTACTCGTCGTGCGACCCGATGCCGACCGACAGCGGGTTGATGTGCCGCGCCGACCGCAGATCAATCGGGATCGACGGGTTCTGCTGGTGCATGATCAGCGCGGCCGTCTGCCGAGCCGTCAGGTACGAAACCGAGCCCATCTTCGCGTCGCGGAGGCCCTGCATCGTCGCGTCGATCTGCTTCGCCATCAGCGCACGCCAGCCGTCGCGCCCCGGCGCGAACTTCGCCGCCCGCTCGGTGAACGCCGGCGTCAGCGGCCACGACAAGATCACGAAGTGGCGCTGCACCATCGCGTCCTTCGACGAGCGAGCCCGCACCTCCGCGTACGAACGCTCCTGAGCCTGGAGCAGCTCACGCTCCGCGTCGGACGCGTCGACCGGCAGGGTGGCCCGCTTGGAGTCGTACCAAATGTCGTGCTTGGCGGTGTCCGGCGGCAGCATCCGCGTCAGGGTCTGCACGTCCCGAACCAGCGAGTCCGCGCTCGCCCGGTGGGCGAGGAACTTCCCCCACGCTGTCGCGCCGCGGCCGACCGCCCCCGCAGCTCCCATACCGCGGAGCTGGCCCGAGACGGCGAACGCGACCGAGAGGTACGGCTGCTCCCCGATGGGTGCGTGCCAGGCGATGCCGGGCTGGTTCGACCCGTACTGCAACCAGCCCATGCCGTCGGACCCGTCGGGGTTGACGCGCATCTGCCGAGCGGCCCGCTCACCGGCGGCCCGCTCGCGCTTGTCGGTGCTCGTGAGCGCCGCCTGCACCTGGTCCCACCCGGCGACGTTGTACGGCACGAACACGTCCGTGCCGAGGCGCTGACGGGCAGCCCACCGGCGCCGCTTCCGCCGGCGCTCCTGAATGGTGCCGTTGTGGGTGCGCATCGTGACGATGAACACCACGCCGATCCCCACTAGCGCGATCCCGAGCGCCCACAGCCCACCGCCGACGAGCATGCCGATCATGCCGCCGAGGATGAAGATGGTGAGCCCGACGATGCGGCTCTTCGACTGAGTACCGCCGAAGAACGAACGGTGCCCGGACTCCCCACCGACGTACCGCAGATGTGAGGGCTGCTGCTTGACGTCACTCATTGGTCGAGTCCTTCCCGTACTGCTCTTCGTGGTCATCGACGGGAGCCGAGGCCATGTCCGCCGACGACGTAGCCACGTCGTTGGCCTTGTCGGCTGCGGCCTTCGCGCCGGCGGCGAGCATCGTCGGCACGCCGATTACGGCACCAACACCGGTCGACGACTCGGCAGCACCAGCGGCCATCGCGCCACCCTCGGCACCGCCCGCGGCCTCCGCGCCAGCGGCACCGCCCGCGCCGCCGCCCGCCCCTGCACCCGCACCTGCGCCGGCCTTGCTCCCGGATGCGGCCGCTTCCTTGATCGACGTGCCAGCGGTGTCCTCCGCGCCGCCGGCGGAGCCGCCCTGCGAGCCCCCACCGCCGCCTCCGCCACCGGCCGACGAGCTGCCCGTCGAGCTGGGCGTCGAATCGCCCGAGGCTGAACCGCCACCGCCGCCGCTGCTACCGCTGGCGTCTGCCGGCGGCGGGCTGTACTGCTTGTCTGCTTCCTGCGGGGAGTTCGCACCGATCTGGGGGCCGCCCTCGGACGACGCCCCACCCATCGGGAGGATGGGCGCGAACTTGAACAGGAGCATCGGCGACAGCGACGCGATCAGCAGGCAGAGGATCGACACGAACAGGCTCACCGTTTTTTGCAGGGACACCTGGTCCGTGAAGATCGTGATGTTCGATCCGACGAACGAGAACGTCACTCCGAGCAGGAAGAACAGCAGGGGGTGAGACGCCAGGACGCCGAGCCACACGAAGGGGATCTTCGAACCGAAGCCGCGCTTCTTCTTGTCGACGATCCATACCCAACCGAGCGGGAACAGCACGCCGGAGAAGTACAGGGTGATGAGCTGCACGACCAGGACGATGAACGCCAGGCCGAGCGCTATCACCATGAAGAACATGAGGATGGAGCCGAACACGGCCCCGCCCACGATGCCGTCTCCGTCGCCGCTTCCGATGACCTTCGTCATCTCGTCGACGATGTTCCCGCTCGTGGTTTTGAGCATGGTCCGGATGAGCGAGTCCGACAGCGCACCGAAGAAGCTCACGAGGAAGGCCCCGAGCGCTGGTCCGAACATCGCGCCGATGATGAACAGCGGGCCGTAGAGGGTAAGCGTTTCCACCAGGTCAGCGCCCGACTGCCGGCCACGGGCCGTGTTCACAAACTGCGGAATCAGCAGGATCACGAACACGAACACCGCCATGCCGAACGAGATCCGGTACGCGTTGATGAACCACTCCGCGGACAGGTCCGGCAGGGTCGCGTGCGTCAGCGCCGGCAGCACGTTCTCGGACAGGTTCTTCGCCGAGTCGCGCAGCGCCTTGTACGTGTTCCCGGCGGGGTCGGACAGGAAGTTCCCGACGTCCTTCGCACCGTTGATCGCGTCCTTGGTGCCGTTCACAGCACCGCCCACCAGGTCTTTGCCCGTCTCGACCGTGCAGGTGACGACGTTCGTGCACTTCTTGTCGTCGGACTTCCCCGCGGCAAGCACGACGTCGGCCAACATCAGCAGCCCCCCGTGTAGCGGACGCCGCCGTTAGCGAGCGTCTCCCCATCTGGCTTGGAGCCGCCGGCGACGTGCCATGCGCCGTCTTCCCACTGCATGACGAAGCCCTGGGCGGTCGAGCGTGTGGGGCTCAACGCGCCGTCGACGACGTAGCCGGCGGCGACGTTCACCGTCACCCGGTCGTTGGTCGAGTCGGGGTCAATCATCCAGAGCCCGTTCGTGGTCGACAGGTTGAACCTCGTGCCGTCCGGGATTTCGCCGTTGCTGATGTTCGGGTACTGCTTGTAGATCGCGCCGAGGTCGCTGTACGAGCTGGGCGCATCGGGGCTGATGACCCGCTTCTCGACGGTGGACACGTCCGAGCTGGACGGCACCGGCGACTGCCAGATGAACCGGTAGAACGCTGTGGCGACCTCTACGGCTCCGTAGCTGGAGTGCCCGGCGGACTTCTGCGCTGCGAGGACCATCGCTGCGTTCCGCTGCGGGCCGCCGAGGCAACCCGTCGGCGGCGAGGCGTCCTCGTCGTCACCGGCGCCGGAGGAGCCACCCGGCGTCGACGTCGGCGATGGCGACACAGCTGCCGCGCTCGTCGACGGGGAGGCCGGCGTGTCGTCACCGCGGGTTGCAGCGAACGCCACTCCCCCACCGATCACGACCACGGCGGCCGCAGCTCCGATGACCCACGGCCACCGGGACTGTCCTGTTGCTGAGTACATGCGCGGCATGGTGATCCCCTTCCGGTGTGACTAGTTGCCGATGGAGAGCGTCACGCCGACGATCACGGCGAGAGCGGCGAGACCGACCAGGGCGATGAAGGCCCACGTGGCCTTCTTCTTGCCGACCGCGTGCGCGTTGGGGTTCGAGCTGCCCTCGTTCGACGCGCCAGCCATCGCGACAATGCCGATGATCAGGAACACGATCGAGACGATGATTCCGCCCGCCCAGACGGCGGCCACGAGCTTCTGCCACAGCTCGGTGAACTCCTGCCCGCCGAACGAGAAGTCGGGGAGGATGCCATCCAGCGGGTTCTTGATCTTCGCCGCGACGATCGTCAGTGAGTTCATGGGTCAGGCCTTCCGGTTGTGGATCGGGGAAGCCGAGTCGACGACTTCCTGGAGAGTGCGAACGATGTCGGCGGCCGCGGCCGCGAACGCGTCCTGAGTGGCCGGCGCGAGGCGGCCGAGGGAGAGCTGCCCACGGACGGCAATGTGCTCGTCGTAGGGAATCTCGTGGAGCGACTGCACGCCGGCGGCGCGCAGTCGGGCCTCCACCTCTTCCCGAGCGCCCTCGATTTCGGGACGGCCGTCAGTCAGGCGGACCGCGATCGCGCGTGCCGCCAGCTCTGCGGGGTACCCGCCCTCGGAGCGCAGCTCGCTCAGCAGGTGCACCGCCTCGAGTACGGAGTCGCCGGCGTTGAGCACCGGGATCACGAGCACGTCGGCCACGGACACCGCGCCACGGAACGCCGAGGACGTCGGCTGGTTGCCGGAGTCCATGACCCGGATGCCGTAGTACTCGTCGATCAGCTTCGACACGGCCACGACCGCTTCACCGGTGAGCCGCTCGCGCTGCTGGTGCAGTGGCGAGCAGATCACGCTCGCGTAGGAGGTCTGCGGGGCGGTGTAGCCGAGGAGCTGCCCGGCGCTGGTGATCGTGTCGACGTCGCGCACCAGTTCCCCGATGCCGAGCCGCGGGTCCCCCTCGGAACGCTGGTTCAGCGTGCCCGGGTCATCCGCCACCTCGACGATCGCCGTCGACCCCCCACGGATCGACGCGATGGTCCCGCCGAGCAGCACGGAGCTGGGCGTCTTGCCGGTGCCACCCTTCGGGTTAGCGACCAGGATCGACACCGCCCGCGTCCACGTCGCCTGCCGGATCGTCGTCCGGTTGCGCTCCCGGCGCGCCTCAGCCTCAGCACGAGCGGCGTACTCCGCCGTCTCGGCCGCGCTCGGCTTCACCGGGATACCCATGCTGGCCAGCACCCCGCGGAAGCCCGTAGTGGCCTTCTGCGGAGCCGTTTCCACCGGAGCCGGGTAGCCGCCGCCGAACAGCACCGAGCCCGTGAGCTCTACCGGCTCAGCGGCAGGAGCCGCCTCGACCGAAGCTGCCGGAGGCTCAGACGGTGACGCCGGCGAGCTGACGCCGGACGACGCCGGCGAAGCGGGCATCGGTGGGATCGGTCGTTCAGCCGGCGGCTCAGCCGCCGCACGGCGACCGAGCGTCTCCGGCCGCACCGTGTCTTCCTCGATGTAGTCACTCGCACGCGCTGCCGCGCCGAACGAGTTGGGGGCCTGCCCCTGGGGCGTATCGCTCATTGGACTTCTCCTCTCGGGTACGTCTGTCACCCGGAGAGCGATATTGACTCCCCCGAGTCGACTTGTTTCAGTCTGCACCCAAACCCCCGACATTGCCACCCAGACGGGGGTAGAACTTTCTACTCACACCCCTTCGATGCCTGTCAGGACGCAGAGCATCCGATCCCTGCCGCGCGACCCTGGCAGTCGGGTGGAACTCTAGACCGACCAACCGACATATACGGCGGCTCGTTCAGTGGGTGATGAGGCCCCGATCCGCATAGCCGTGGGCGTCCCCCGGGTGTTGCCACCCGTGCGGGGGCCACTGGCACTATGGCTCGCATGACCCCCGACGCGACACCCGAGCGCGCCGTCCCCGATGCCGTTGCACGCTTCCAGGAGGTGTGCGCCTCCCCCACCCGCGTGGTCATCCTTCGGTTCCTCCTCCGCGGCGGCCGGCGCAGCTATCCCGAGCTGCGCCAGGCGACCGAGGGGCACATGAGCTTCCAGCGCTTCCACCGCGCGCTCGGTGAACTCGCCGACGCCGGGTACGTCATCGATGACGCACCTACCGACGCCACTCGCAAGCCCCAGAGCACGCACTTCTGGGCCGCGCGGGAACGCATCGCCGCGGACTACGGAGCCACCGCGGCGTACCTCTTCGGCGGTGACGCTTCCTAACTCCCTGCCTCAGCGGACGCGAAGAGAGGGACCGAGGCAGCGCGGCCTCGGTCCCTCTCTTCGTGGTCGATCTAGCTCACAGCTCGGGCAGCGGCACCTCTGCTGCCCAGCGGACCTTCCCATCCCCGCCGACCAGCGTCCGGAGTTCCTGGAGGTGCGTCTTTGCTGTCTCCTCAGATGCGCTCGCTTCCGCCAGCACGAACTCCTCGTGGTCGTCGTTCGAGTACTGAAGTCGCACCGTCCAGGAGGTAACACGCCCGGCCAGCATCGCCGGGTCCCTCGGCTCAACGATCCGGAAGGACTGGACGTGATCCATGTTGACGTCGACGTAAACGTCCTGCGGGGTTCCGTAGTTGGGGTTCGATCGTTGGAAGGTCAGGAACAAGGCTGTGTCCTTTCGTTGCGGCAGGATCGGCGTCTGCCGCCCCCGTCCCATCTTGGCGTGAGAGTCCGTCGCTTCTGAAGTTCTCGCGACACGCCTACGCGCAGCAATGCCCAACCCAAGGCCTAGGAACTAGGGTTGCGGCATGGCCGTAGATCACCGTCGAGTGCGTGGAACCCTCCACGACCCCGTGACTGTTGGGTTCGAGGTCGAGCGCAAGACTCGGGAGCGCTTCAAGACCATTGCTGCCGACAACAAGCTCTCGGCCGCGGCGCTCTTCGAGGCCGTCGTTGACCACCTCGAAACCGAGCGGACCGACGGGCACACCCTTCCGTGGTTGCCGGCCAAGAACCGATCCGGGGAGCTGCCGATCGACACCGACTAACGAATGAGGCCCCCCGCTTGCGCGGAGGGCCTCGAAGATTTCGCGCCTCAGACCTCGAAAGTTTGGCGACCGACAGGTCTAAGGCGATTCAGGAAGAAGAACCGGTTGGAGCCGGGCCTTCGTCGTACCCATCGACTCACGCCGAAAGGATGACGCCATCGTAACCCGTAGCGGCACCGCTACGCCTCAGGCGACACGCAGAACGACCGTCCTGCCCCTCGACACTGCGCGCGCATGGGCGCTCACTCGAGCCCTGTCCCCCCGGGCAGGCGTTCGGACGGCTGACGTCGACGCCTACGGGCAGGCCCTCAACAGCTACAGCGGACGCGAGCGCCACACCGACTCCGCAGCTCCAGACCGCCCGTGGGCGATGTACCTCGCCGACGAGCACGACCAGTTCCACTACCTCGCGTTCGACTTCGACGCGAGCAAGGGCGGCGCGAAGACCGCGGCCGCCGACGCCGCGACCGTCCTGGCGATGCTCCAGGACGCCGGCATCGATGCCGTCACCTGTCAGTCCGGGCCGAGCCTCGGCCGCCACGTATGGATCGCGTTCGCCGACGTCGTGACCGCATCCGACGTCGATCGCCTCGGCCGCGCCATCCGGCACCTGTGCCCCTCGATCGACCTCTCCCCCTGGCGACCCGTACGCGGCTGTGTGCGGCCGCCTGGATCTCCGCACCGCGCCGGCGGTGCGTCGACCGTGATCCGTGGCTCCCTCGACGTCCTGACCGCCCCTACGACGTCGCCCGACCAGTTCGCCGCGTTCGTCGACGCCGTGACCGCCGCCGTCGACCTCAGCTCCACGCCGGCGTTGCCGGCGCTGGTCGGCACGGTGGCCGTTGACGTCGACGGCCACCGCTACCTCCCCGGCACGCGCCGCGAGCTGCCAACCCGCAGCAGGGAAGCACTCGCCGTCGACGCGGCCGCGGACGACGCCTCAGCCGTCCTGTTCCGCATTCTCTGCGGAGCCGCCCGCGCGCACTGGCACCTCGCCGACGTCGCGGCGCTCGTCGACGAGCCCGGCATGGCCCACATCCGCACCCGCCGCCACCAAGGAACCCGCCTCCGCCGGCCCGCACGAGGCCCGCAGAGCGCGCAGAACGTCCTCGCGCACCAGTGGGACCGTGCAGTGCGATTCGTCGCCTCCACGCCTGCCACCAGCGGCTCCGACCCAACGTTCGACGATCGCGCACACTGCATCGGCCTCCTGGCCGAGCAGCTCCAGACTCGCGCCGACGCCTCCCCCGGTCGATGGGGCTCCGGCGGCGGCCCCGCCGACCGCCGTGTGCTCGACGCCCTCCACGCCCTCGCCGTCACGGCCATCACACCGGTTGTCGAGGCGGATACTCGCCGCGTCGCCCTGATGACCGGGCTCGGCAAATCCACCGTCGCACGCGCCCTCCAGCGGCTCGCAGAGGACGGCTGGATCACGCCGGCCCAGTCGCACGCCGGCGTGCACGGCGCGCACTGGAACATCGACCCGCAGAACCTTCTCCACAGCATCACGGAGACCAGTGGGACACAAGCGGCCACGCGCCCCGCAGGGGCCGGGGCCGGCACCCGTAGCACCACCCTCCGCACGATCACCACCCGCCTACGCGACCACACGCACGACCTCTTCACCGGACGTGGGGCGCTCCCCCTCCTCGCCGGGAACATCTACGCCCACAGCAGTACCGGGACCACCAGCGCCTCGCAGCTCTCCGCGGCCACCGGCGCCGGCCCCTCCGACCTCCACCGCATCCTCGACAAGCTCGTGCAGCTCCACGTCCTCGTAGCGACTCCCACCGGTTGGACCCGGCCGCGCCACGACGGCCGCACACGCGCCGCGCAAGCCCTCGGCGTCCACGGCCGTCTCGAAGCCCGACGGTCCCGCTACGACCTCGACCGCCAGCTCTGGGCCTGGTGGCAGGGCGAGCACGAGCGTATGAGCGGCTCCAGCACCTACCGAACGGCGCGACGCCACGTTCAAGTCACGGCGCTCTGGCGCAACCCGAACGACGACTATTACCCCCGACACCCGCGTCGATCCGACGGCCGAGCAGACTTCCAGGCAGCCCGAGCACACCTCGTTGCCGGCGCACTAGACACCGCCGAACCGCTCACGATCGCCGCCTAACGCCTTCTGTCGGCGGCCGCGTCTACGATCGCCGCCGTACCCATCCCCCCGGGTACACCGGCTGCCCCGGCGATGTCCCCCCAAGCTCGCCGGGGCGGCTCTCTGTCTGCATGGTGCCGCTCGCCAGCCGTCGGGCGTTGTCGAGCGCTCACGCGTCGGAAGCCGCTCCGCGGCGCAGCCGGGACGACACAGGTGTGGAGAGCGGGGCCACGCTGAGCAGGTCGGCGCACGTGGAGCAGTCGGTGGGGCCTAGAGCACCTGGGGATTCCCAGCCCTCCCGCGGTCCGCCTCTCCCCCAACATGCGGTTGGCACGACCAAGCGTTGGTGCCAGAGCCCCGGGGACGGTGGGCCTGCCAACAGGTGTGCCGTCCGGCAAAGTGCTTGAATTGGCTACCTTGAAACCTAGGTTTCTGGTAAGCTAGGAACATGGAAATCAAGGTTGGTGAATGGGTCGTGCTGAACTGCTTCGTGACGCAGGTGCTCGGCCGGTACGACACGGAGGAGGCAGCAGCCGCTGCCGCGATCGAGTTCGGGCGATGCAGCTTCCGCTACCACCTCTCCCCCGATGAGCTGGCACGCATGAACGCCCTCACGTGACGACCCCAGTTTCTCGTTTAAGCAGATACCTAGGTTCCGAGGAACCGGGGAAACAAGGAGGTACGACCATGAAGCACACGTGCACGCCGGACGAGCTGACCGCGATCCGAGAGGCCATCCACGCAGCAGCAGCGCAGCACCACGCAGCCGAACAGGCCCGGGGTCGATCCGCTGTTGAGGACCACCCCGAGGACACGAACCTCACCGCGGGCGTGGCGGCCTGGATGATCGAGATTCGGCGCGACCGCATCGCGGCCGACACAGAGGATCTCAACCGACGCATTGAACACGCCAACGGCAGGGAATGGACCTTCGAGCTGATGCACCGTATCGAGGCAGCCGCAGCCGGCGTCGCCTTCTGGGAGGGCGTCCGCGAGGCGGCGACCAACAGGACGATCCGGCAAGAAAACTAGGTTTTGTTATAGGTAGTAACCTAGGTTCCTGGTAAGCTAGAAACATCGGAACAGGGGCGCAGGTTCCCTCGTCATCAGTCACAATCCGAACCAGAGAAGGGGTGGGCTCGTGATTACCGTCTACAGCAAGCCGGACTGCATGCAGTGCGGCATGACGTACAGGGCGATGGACGCGAAGGGCCTCGCGTATCAGGTGGTCGACGTCACCGAGAGCCCCAGCGCACTCGAATACGTCAAGGAGCTGGGCTACCTCACGGCCCCCGTCATCGTCGTTTCCGAGCACGACCACTGGGGAGGGTTCCGACCCGACAACATCGACCGCGTGGCCGCCGGGGGAGCGACCGAGGACGAGACGGTCGAGGCGTAGGCCATGTACCCGGACGAACGCACTGACCCGTTCACCGGGCCGGCTACCTACGACGAGCTGACCGCGCCGGGACCCGTCGAGCACGAGGTTCCGATGGGGGAGTTCACCGAGCGCGACTGGACGATCTTCCGGCAAGGGCAGCGCTGGGGATGGGAATCCCGGCAGTCCGAGGTGGACGCCGCGTGGAACGCCTACAACGGTGCCGACTACGACGCCGACCGCTACTACCGGGCCGCGTACGACCACGACAACCACGATTGCGCCATCCACGCCAACAAGGGCCCGTACCAGGGAGCACGCACCCGCCTGTTGCAATGGAGCTACTGGCCCGAGGAAGAAGAACAGCTCCCGCCCGATTCAGACCGTCGCCGCTGAACCTCCGGCTATTTACCTAGTTTTCTCGTATACTGGAAATCCAGAAAGAAAGGTCGCAGCATGCCCCGCATCGTTGCCGTCGTCCAGCAGAAGGGCGGCGTTGGGAAGACCACCGTCACCGTGAACCTCGCCGCGTGCGCGGCCAAGCACTCCCGGGTGCTCGTGGTCGACGCCGACCACGTGCAGCACTCCGCGACTGACTGGGCCGAGGCCGCCGACGCCGCCGGCTCGCCCTGGGCGTTCGACTTCACGGACGATGCCCGACCCGAGGTGCTGCGCCAGCTCCACGCAGCGGACGACTACGACACGATCTTCGTCGACACCCCGGGCTCCCTCGCGCCGAGCGAGATTGAGCGCACCGCACTGGTGCTCGACAGTGCTGACTTCGTCATCGTGCCGATGGAGCCGCACCCCATGAGCGTCGGCCCACTGCGCCGCACGATCGCCTCGCTCATCGAGCCGCGGGGGATCCCGTACCGGGTCCTCCTCTCGCGCGTGAGCCGTGACGACGCCGGCCAGAAGCGGCGCGACGAGACGATGGAGCTGCTCGACCAGCTCGGCGTTCCGCACCTCTCGTCGGTCGTCCGGCAGTACGTCGTGCACTCGGACGCTCCGATCGAGGGCAACGTCGTCACGACGTACCCGGCGAGCCGGCAGACCGCCCACGCCATCGACGACTTCAACTCTCTGACCCTCGAACTCACGAGCCTCTGGGCCAACGGAAGGAACTGACATGGCACGAGCGAACCTGAGCAAGCTTGCCGACCGGGACGTCACCCCGGTACCGGCAGCGGAGCCCACGCCGGCGGCACCTTCAACACCGGACCCGGCGCCCATCACACGACGACGCTCGGCCGAGCCGGTCGATTCTGACGTCGAGGAGGAGGCCCTCGGTACGGACGTACCCAAGGCGTTGAAGCGTGAGCTGAAGACAGCGGCCGCGATCCACGGCGAGAAGATGAAGCACATCGTGGCGCGCGCGATCCGCCGTGAGCTCGACCGCATGAACGACGACCAGTAACCGAAGAACCTAGGTTCCAGGGAACCTCGTACGACACTCAGGGGAGTGGCAATGACGGAGAACGAGAACGCAGCAGTCGACCGAGTGGCACAGGTGCTCCCGGTCCCCACCGAGCCGTTCCCGCGCGGCTACGACAGCGCGGAGGAGGTACGGCAGCTCCATGCCGCCTCATGGGTCAACGTCGGCGTGACGGACCCCGACGAGGTTCGGCGATGGGTCGACGCCGGCGTGCACGACGCTCGAGTAGCTCGTGACGCCATCCTGCAGGGGTACAAGCCCACGGACCCGTGGGTCGAGCGGGGACCGGCGAGCTTCGCGCTCCCAGAAGGTTTGCCGGTCACACGCCCCGGAGTCCTCACCGCCTGGCAGAACCGCCGGCGGGCTCACGCCGAGTGGGAGGCGAGCCAGCGCCAGCGCGCAGAGATCCACGCGGAGGCGCAGCATCATGCCACGTTGATGGCGGATGCACTCCGAGGTGAGAGCTTCGACGTCGGCAATGCGCTCGTGAGTCTCGACGTCCTCGCCGGCACCGGCGCACCGATCACGGACCAGGACGTCATTCGTGCCTTCGACGAGCTGCTCAGCAGCATCAACCCGTTCCGCTGGCAGGTCGAGCGCGATGGCTTCCTGAACACCGACCACAACGACCAGGTGGAGTACTACCTGGGCATGGCCGATGTCGTGGACCAAAGCGCCGGCGTGTGCACCACCGAGGAGCAGGCCACCATGCGCGCCCAGCTCGACGACGTACGCGCCTTACTGCACGCTAACCGGCGCTGACCGCTAAGCCCGTCATCAGGCACGACGTCGTTGACGACCTCGACTCTTCCATCCGTGAACACGAGCACACGTAGACGCGGGGGAGTATCACGGCGGAGCCAACCGGAACACCGTTGCGCAGCCGAACATGAGAACGGGCGGGACAACCGGTGGTTGTCCCGCCCGTTCTCGTTGGCTACGCCAGGCCCACTGCGCTCATCACTGCGAGCACTACCGGTGCCAGTTCGTGCACGAGACATGCCCAAGCGACGACGACCGCCGCGTTCCCGTACGTGCCGCCCTTACGGCCCACGTTGGACATGTCCGTACCGGCAGCGATACGATTGGACAGTCCGATCAACTTTCCCGACATGTTTCCCATGTTTGGTTCCTTTGGTTTGACTCTTATTACGAAAATTGATTCGGCCTCCCCAACGTGTTGGTAGCACGTTGATTCCGGGAGGTCGTTTCATTGCCCGGGGTGGGCATCTCCAAGTGTAAGTCAGGAGGCCGCCGCTGAACGGGCTTACTAGTGTTAGTAACTCGAGTCTCGGGCGTGTCGTGCCCTGCGCAGGTTGCTTGGATCCGCATGCCCATGCGGATCCGACCGTTCAATCCGGGGCCGAAAGTAGTACGTGAATGTAACTCCTGCGGCCTAAAAAAGTGCTCTAGAGTGCGGTTTATCCACAGGCTAGGGCGACCGCCGGGTACGCATAGTCGTGCGTCATCGCTGATGCGCGCGGTCGACCGCCCTGTAGACGGTGGCTCGGCCGATGTCGAACAGCTCGGCCAGCTCGCCCACGGTGTACCTCCGGGTGCCGTCCTCGCGACGCTCAGCGTGCAGCTCGACGAGGTGCCGTTCCCGTGCGAGTGAGAGCTTCGGAGGCCGGCCTTTGAGCCGACCTTTCGCCGCGGCGATGCGAAGGCCCTCTCGGGTGCGTTGCCGGATCAGGTCAGCTTCGAACTCCGCGACCATCCCAAGGACGTTGAACAACAGCCGGCCCACCGGGTCGCGTGGGTCGTGCACGGTGCCGCCGAGGCTGAGCCGTGCGCCTCGCTCGGTCAGCTCGGCGGCGATCGCCGTCGCATCCGACAGGCTTCTGGCTAGCCGGTCGAGTTTTGTAACGACAAGGGTGTCACCCTCCCAGCAGGCGGCCAGTGCCTCACGGAGCCCGGGCCGTTCACGGTTGGTCCCGGTGAGCCCGTGGTCGACGTACGTGCGTGAGCGGTGCACCCCGAGCGCGTCGAGTGCTGCGTACTGCGCTGCGAGGTCCTGCGCCTCGGTCGAGACGCGGGCGTAGCCGATGAGGTTGCCGGTCATGCGGGCAGTCTCACATGACCCCCGGTCACCGGAATGAGTTACGGACGGGCCTATCGGACGGGTCCGCGACGGCGTGTCCCACCGGCGGCGGTGCGTCCGGACGACGATCGGCTACCGGGCGGCCGCAGTCTGGTTACATCGATGCGTGCGTGTGATCAGCCGTGGTTCGTGTCGCTGATTCTGCTGCGCTTGATGTCGGGGGGCAGTTGCTCAATGCTGACGCAGGATCGTGAGGAACTCGTCTGCCCAGTCGAGGTTGCGGGCGAGCTTGGCTCGGCGGTCCTCGGTGTCCGCGACGTACGCGTCCAGCTCTGCCTGAAGGCGTTCACGTTCGGCGCCGGTAGCGGACGCGAGCCCGTCGATGATTCCGAGCAGTTCGGCCATCTGCTCGAGTGAGTAGCCGAGGGGTTTCATGCGGCGGATCACGAGGAGCCGCTGCAGGTCGTCGTTGCTGTACAGCCGGAACCCGCCCTCGGTGCGGCTGGTGGGGTGCAGCAGTCCAACGTCGTCGTAGTGACGGACGGTGCGGGTGGACAGCCCGGTTCGGTCGGCGAGTTCGCCGATGTGCATCGTCGTCGCGCTCACCGCTTCCGTCACTGCACGTCCTTCCCCGCAGCACTGTTTCTGTTCGATCGATCGTATCGGTGGCCACGATCAGTTCTTCTGACACCTGATCGTCCCAACCTTTCCGTCGCGGTAGGGTTCGCGTGTCTGAGTGAAAGTGAGCGTCCGATCACGTCGTCCCCGAACACCTCCGAAATCGATCTGCCGATTGGCTCTGCCCCGCCCGCAGACCCGGTCGCCACTCCGGCCGTAGGGATGGTGCCCCAGCGCCGTTTTCGCTGGTTGCCGTGGGTCGCCGTGGTTGCTGCTGGCGGCGTGCTGTCGGTGATGAGTGCGCCGGGTCAGACGGCCGGGTTGTCGGTGTTCACCGATCCGCTGATCCGTGAGCTCGGGGTGTCCCGCACCGAGGTGTCCACGAGCTACCTCATCGGCACGTTGATCGGAGCGTGCGTCCTCCCGTTGACGGGCCGGGCGCTGGATCGTTGGGGTGTGCGGCGGATGACGATGGTCATCGGCGTCGCGTTCGCGGTGTTCCTCGTCGCCCTGAGCCTGGTCAGTGAGATCGTCGGGTTGACGGCCGGCTTCGTCGGCGTCCGCATGGCGGGGCAAGGGGCGCTGTCCCTGGCGGCGACGACTGTCGTTGCGCGGACGATCACAAACCGGCGAGGGCTCGCACTCGGTGTCGCCTCGGGGATCGGATCCGGGGGGGATCTCCCTCGTTCCGGTCTTCGTCGAGTCCCTCATCGCCACCTCGAACATTCACACCGCGTGGCGGGTGGAAGCGATCGCGGTCGCGGTGGTCGTGATTCCGGTCGCGTTCTTCCTTCCACGTCATCAGACGCCGGGCGCGCGGGCCGCTCAGAGTGGCGCTGATGTCGGGCAGCAGCTGTGGACGCTCCGCGAGGCGGCGTCGACGGGGATGTTCTGGGTGATCGCTGCCGGGCTGGCAGCATCCGGGATGCTGAGCACCGCGCTGGCGTTCCATCAGGTCGCCGTCCTCGGCGAGCAGGGTCTCACCGCGACGGAGGCTGCTGCGAACTTCCTGCCGCAGACCGTCACCGGAATCGCTGCGACCCTCATCACCGGGGCGCTCTCGGACCGGATCGCCCCGAAGTACGGGGTGACCATCGCCATGGTCACCCTCACGGGCGCCCTCGTGCTGCTCCCAACAGTGCAGCCGGGATGGACGGCGATCGTCTACGGACTCGTCCTCGGCGCCGCGGGCGGCAGCCTCCGCGGTATCGAAGCCGCGGCGTACGTGCGGTACTACGGGACGGCGAACATTGGCGTCATCCGAGGTGTGGCGACCGGGGTGAACCTCGCATCGACCGCGTTCGGGCCGCTGCTGCTGGCCCTCGGTCACAACGTCGCCGGCAACTACACGAGCCCGGTGCTGTTCTTCGCGGTTTTGCCCGCGACGGTCGCCGTGGTGTCGGTCTTCGCCCGGCCCCCGCAGCATCCCTCGCTCGCCCACTGACATCTGCGCCCAGCGCGGTCAGTGAGCGCGGAGCCCTTCGAGGAACTCATCGACCATCTCGAGCTGACCATCGAGGCGTTCCCGACGCGCTTCAGCGTCTCGGATGAACGCCGCAACTCGAGCCCGAACCGCGGTGACATCCATCTCCGGGTTCGCCTCGTCGAGGACACGGACCGCATCGACGAGGATCGCGGCCTCGCTGAGGGAGAACCCCAACGGCTTCATCCGCCGCACCATCAGCAACCGCTCGACATCGTCCTCTGAATAGAGCCGGAACCCGCCATCGGTCCGGCCCGACGGGTGCAGCACCTCTGCAGCGTCGTAGTCGCGGATCGTCTTCACGGACAGTCCCGTCCGCTCCGCGACCTCCCCGATGTGCATGAGGTACTCACTCGTTCCGGCAGCTTCTTCGTTGCTCACTTGCGCACCAACCCTTCCGTGACGGTAGAGTCGAACCATACCAACCCTTCCGTCACGGAAGAGTCGGGTTTCTGGCTGGCCTCTGGTGCGGCCGGCGTGCGCGATGACGCGCCCCACGACATTCCCCCGCGGGCGCAGAGCGTTCGCACCCCTCACCGAAGGAGAACCGTGACCACCGTCACGCCCGCACCGGCTCCGGTGCACACCAGTCCCACCGTCTTGTCCGCGTTGAAGAGCCCGCGGATTCTGACCCGTGAAGTCCTCGCTGGCCTCGTCGTCGCGTTGGCGCTCATCCCGGAAGCGATCTCGTTCTCGATCATCGCCGGCGTCGATCCCCGTGTCGGGTTGTTCTCGGCGTTCGTGATGGCCGTCGTCATCTCCATCGTCGGCGGCCGCGCCGCGATGATCTCAGGTGCCACCGGCGCCATCGCGCTCGTCGTCGCACCGGTGATGAAGGACCACGGCCTCGACTACCTCATCGCCACCGTCATCCTCGGCGGGATCTTCCAGCTGGTCCTCGGTGGGCTCGGTGCAGCGAAGCTGATGCGGTTCGTGCCGAGGTCCGTGATGGTGGGGTTCGTGAACGCCCTCGCGATCCTGATCTTCACCGCGCAGCTGCCGAACATCATCGGTGTCGACTGGCTCGTCTGGCCGATCACCATCGTCGGGATCGCGATCATCGTGCTCCTACCCCGTCTCACCAAGGCGATCCCCGCACCGCTGGTCGCGATCGTCGTCCTGACCCTCGTGACCGTGTTCGCGTCGATCGCTGTCCCGACCGTCGGCGACGAGGGCAAGCTCCCGGACAGCCTCCCGACCCTGTTCATCCCCAACGTGCCGCTGAACCTCGAGACCCTGACGATCATCGCCCCGTACGCCCTCGCGATGGCCCTCGTGGGGCTGCTCGAGTCGTTGATGACGGCGAAGCTTGTCGACGAGGTCACCGACACCGGCTCCCGGAAGACCCGTGAAGCGCTCGGTCAGGGCATCGCGAACATCTGCTCCGGGTTCATGGGCGGCATGGGTGGCTGCGCGATGATCGGCCAGACGATGATCAATGTGAAGGCCTCCGGTGCCCGCACCCGCATCTCGACGTTCCTCTCCGGCGTGTTCCTGCTGGTCCTCGTCGTCGGACTCGGCGACATCGTCGCGATCATCCCGATGGCCGCCCTCGTCGCCGTGATGGTGATGGTGTCCGTCGGCACCTTCGACTGGCACAGCATCAAGCCCTCCACCCTGAAGCGCATGCCCATCGGGGAGACCATCGTCATGGTCCTCACCGTCGTGATCGTTGTCGCCACCGACAACCTCGCCATCGGTGTGATCATCGGCGTCATCGCCGCGATGATCGTCTTCGCCCGTCGGGTCTCGCACTTCACCTCCGTCACCCGGAGCATCGAAACCACCGAGACCGGAGAGCAGCACGCCCTCTACACGGTCGAGGGGGAACTGTTCTTCGCCTCGAGCAACGACCTCACCACGCAGTTCGACTACGTCGACGACCCCGAACTCGTCATCATCGACATGACACGGTCGCACGTGTGGGACGCCTCCACCGTCGCCGCCCTCGACGCGATCGAGACGAAGTACCACGCACACGGCAAGCGAGTCGACATCCGAGGCATGAACGACGCCAGTCAGGCATTCCACGGCCGCCTCGCCGGGAACCTCGGCGGCGGTCACTGACCTCCCGGTCCTCCGCCCGGCTCCACGGAGCCATCAAGTGATTGGGCGGAGCAGCGGGCCGGCGTAGCCCCTTTCCGTCGGCCCCGGGCGGGTGCCGTGAGTCGTCCTGACGGCACCCGCCACCCTCGATCGTGATCGGAGGATCATGGCCAGTAAGCCGACTATCTACGACGTCGCCGCGGCAGCACATGTGTCCCATCAGACCGTGTCCCGCGTCCTCAACGGATCCGAGCGGGTGCGTCCCACGACGCGGACTCAGGTGGAGGCCGCGATCCGCGCCCTGGACTACCAACGTGACGACCACGCCGCTGCGCTTGGCCGACGTCGCCGCACAGCTTCGGGCCCAGATACGTCCCAGAGCAGACAGGCAGGCCCGTGACTCACGACCCTTCACCGGATGCTTGCCGAAAGTGCGCAAGCTGTGTCAGAATCGACCTGCGTTCATAGTGCGCGCAACCAACCGACCTTCGGGTCGGTTTTTTTGTGCCCAGAAGTCCCGCCGCGATCGGCGCAGAAGAGATGCGCACCCCACGCGGTTCTGACCGCATCCTCCTCACGGAGGCCCTAGTCCTCGGACGTGCACGGTGCACGACCCGAGAGTCAGCCGGTCGGCTGACAGATCGAACGGTGGAGGTTCCATGCTCCAGCTGTCGATTGAGATCCCTGCCCCCGCCGCCTACGCGGTCGGCTTCGCCCTCGCGATGCTCTTCGTCGCGATCGCGATCCGCCACGTGTGGCCGATCCTGAACGACAAGGCTGCCCGCCGCGTCGCTCGGGTGCAGCGGGCGAAGGCTCTTCGCAAGAAGTAGCCGGACTCAAAAAACGCACCCCTCCATCGGTCAGGAGAGCTCTGTCTTCAGGAAGTACCACAAACCTCCGATTCCGCTACAACCCGCCATGACCCCGCGGAGGTGCCGCTCGGGACGGTGTGTCTTGTAACGAAACTCAGTCCTGGAATCTACGTCCCGCGACTACCCCTGCTGGTCGGGTTTCACTACGTTCTCCTCATGGGTCACCTCCTCGGGTACGCGCGCGTGTCCACCACCGACCAGGACGCATCGCTGCAGATCGACGCGCTCAACGCCGCCGGCTGCTACCGCGTGTTCGTCGACACCATGTCCGGGTCGCTCCAGCACCGCCCCGAGCTTGACAAGCTTCTCGACCAGCTCCGCCCCGGCGACACCCTCGTCGTCTGGCGACTCGACCGGCTCGGCCGCTCCATCCGGCACCTCATTGACCAGCTGCACGCTCTTGCGGAAAGCGGGATTGGGTTCCGGTCGCTGCAGGAGACCATCGACACCACCTCACCCGGCGGCCGCCTTGTGTTCCACGTGTTCGCCGCACTGGCGGAGTTCGAACGAGACCTCATCAAGGAACGCACCAACGCCGGCCTCGCCGCCGCCCGAGCCCGCGGCCGCACCGGCGGCCGTCCGTCCCGCCTGTCCGCAGACCAGGTGCGCACCGCGCGTCGACTGTACGAGCAGCAGGACATGACCGTCGCGCAGATCGGCGACGTCCTCGGCGTCAGCCGCACCACCATCTACCGCGCACTCGCCCGCCACACCGAGCCGGTCGCCGCGCGCCGGCCGAAGCCCTCACCGACGATGTAGCCAGTCATGGACGCGAGCGAGCGGTGGCGGATCCTTCGACTGCACGTCGACGACGCCATCCCGCTCGCCGCCCTCGCCCGCAGCACGGGCATCAGCGAGCGCACCCTGCAACGCTGGCTCACCCGCTACCGGACCGGTGGGTACGTCGCCCTCGCCGACGGCACCCGGATCGACCCAGTACCGTCCGCTCGGACACGACGAGCTGCTCTTCGTCCTCGAACGCCAATGGCGCAAGCTCGGCAAGACACTCGACCCCGACGACTTCACCGACGCGCAAGCCATCGCCGCCGTCGAACGCATCACCCGCGGCAACTTCCGCCTCCTCGAACGCCTCCTCCCACAAATCCAACGCGTCCTGAAGATCAACGACCTCGACGTCATCACCAACGACGTCGTCGAAGCCGCCCGCAGCACCCTCGTCATCGGCACCACCTGACCCGACACAGACCGCAGCAAAAACAACGACACAGAGCGAAGCTGCTCACAGCGTGCGCTCGAGATCTCCTCGGGCCGCACCCGCCGTCGCTACAGGAGAGGTGCTCTGCATGTTCAAGATGAAGGGAAACCTGGTTCCGCCGACCATCATCGGGTTGTTCGCGGTTGCTATCGGTGTCGTAACGCTACTTTCACCGAATCGCGCAGATATCAGCGTTGCCGTCTGGGGCGTCCTCGCAGGACTGTTTGGTCTCTATGTGCTGTGTGGCGTCGTAGCTTCGCGGCGCGCGCGACGATGACGTTTCGAAGCGCAGTAGACCACGACGCCCCTCCAGGCGCCCGGGAGTGTCCGGTGGCCGATCGGCTCACTGAGACGGGGACTGCGGCCATCCAAACCTGACGGCCGCGACAGCGCAGTCTGGAGATCTACGTGTTCGTCGCCGCCTTGAGGATGACGACGGCGATCGCGGTCAGCAGGAGCGCGCCGCCGAGCCCGGCGACCGGGTACCAGACGCCGCTGGCGCGGAAGTGGCGGCGAATGCCGAACGCACCTCCCGTTATGACTGCTGCGAAGCTGCCGAAGAATGTGAGGCCCATGCTGCTGAACCAGCCGGCGTCTGTGCACGGGTCCACGATTCGGCCGCTGCAGGTGCTGTACGAGATGAGGCTTTCGTTCAGGATGTACCCGACGCAGCCGATCGCGGCGAGCAGCCCGACGACGATGACGACCCAGATGAGGACGAGGTTCCACAGCGCGCCACGATCGCCGAGCTGTGCGGGTTGGATGCGGGACGCCATCTGGTTCCTGGTCTGGTTCGTCTGTCGAATGTCATCAGAGTGCCACGCGGCGGGATGCTTCGAGTGCCGCGTCGACCAGAGCGGCCGCTTTCCGGGAGGGGTGGGACGCAATCGGAATGCCTGCCGCCCTCACCGACCGGTTGCGGATCGGCTATCGAGACGGGTCGTGTCTGGCGCGCGAAGATCTGGCCGGTGCCGGTCAGCGCGGGGGTACGGTCGGCCGCAGGGGGTTTCACCAGCTCCCCTGCGGGCCGGAGTTGAGGTCGCCCTCCTCCGGTCCGTCCCCGCGCCCAGCGAGGGGCATGAACGAGGCCCGGCCACCAACGGTGACCGGGCCTCGTCGTGAAAGGCTGCTCGGGTCAGCCCTTCACGTTCTCGGGGTCGTTGCCCGGCGCGATCGTGTCCTTCGCGCGCACCTGGCCCTGCCGGTTGTGGATGGAGAGTTCACCGCCGCCCTGGTTGTTGATGATCGTCCGCGCGCGGTCGATCGCCTCAGCCTGGGTGTCGGTGTGTGCGGAGGCTCGGCTTCCGCCGCCTCGCACGTCCCAACCGCCGTTCGGGTTGGGCACCACGTTCCTGTTGCTACTCATGTCACCTCCCTTGTCACGGACAAGGTAACCCCGACACCCGACACCCACATACGACACACGGAGTGTCGGAGTTACAGATCGGTGACGGCGGGGGACTAGTCGTCAGGGCGGCTGGTAGCTCGGATGCCGGAGAAGGAGCGAGGCGGCTCAATGCCCGCTGCGCGTCGGGCCTCTGTGCGTGTGCGGTCGCGGGTGCCGTCGCGCCCGTACACGGTGCCGCACTCCGAGCACGATGTCCCGCCGGCGGGATCGTCGTCGATCGGTTCGAACCAGATCACGGATTGGTCGAAGCCGCAGCCCTCGCACGCTCGCCCGAACACCATGCCGCTGTCGTAGTCGGTCATGTCGCCCCTCTCGTTGTGGGGACGGTACCGAGGGGCACCGACAGCTAGCTAGCCGGCGAGTGAGTGCGAGAGGTCCGGCGACTCATGGACGGGCGACGGTCCGACGTCTGCTCCGCAGGGGACGCCCGCGATTTCGTTCCGCTGCGCTCCGCGAAATAGCGGCCACCGGAGGCGGTGTGTTTGGTCCCCGCGGATCGTCTTCCGTCGGTGAGATGGTCGAGCACAGGAGGGGAGGGGGAGTGTTCGCGGGGTCAGTACCGGTGGGGAGAATGCTGCTCGTGACTGAACACACGTGGGCTCCGCCCGAGCACCCAGACCCGCCAGAGAATCAGCCGCTGGGCATCGAAGCCGAAGACAGCGCCGTGACGGTGGAGGGCTTCCCGGCCGTGTGGGTCCGCGTCGAGTTCACACGCACGGGGATGCAGCGACTCCCGGGGTTCGTCGAGCGAGCCGCCGCTGACCGCGTGTTCGTGCAGCTCGTCCACATGGGCTTCCCGCATCACGTCTGGTTGCCGCGCGAGCGCGTCACGCATCGGCAGCTAAAACCACGACGCGACAAATGACAACACCGGGGTTGACTTGCGTGACAAGAGTGGTCTAGACTAGACTCATGAAGCCGCAGAAGACCCGGGACGTGATCAAGCACCTGCGTAGCCTCGGTTGGGTCTACCTCCGAGACGCGCAGGGCAGTCACGAACTCTGGGGCCTCCCGGACGGATCGGTCAAAGCATCGATCCCGGCCGGGCACCGCGAGGTGTCTGCCGGAGTGTTGAAGCAGATCAAGGATGCAGGGGCAGACCTACCCGAATCCTGGCGCTAAGCGCCGGAGGCGGGGCGTACTCGAGGCCAGAGGCTCGGGTGCGACGACAGGTCGACGTAGGGAGTAACCGGTGGACGTTCGAACGTTTGATGTGACCGTTGAGCGCGAGGGTCGTTGGTGGGTCTTCGCGATCCCCGAACTTGGTACCGGTGGTCAGGCTCGCTCCTTGGCAGAGGTCGAGTACGAGGCGCAGGGCGTCGCGGCGGCGTGGCTCAACGTCGTACCCGAGACGGTCGCGGTGAAGGTGTCCGTAGAGGCACCGGCGGACGTTCGTGCGGAATGGGATGCGGCAGACAAGGACGATGCCGCAGCGCGCGAAGCTCAGGCCAGCGCGGCCGCGCGCCGGAGTGCTGTCGTGACGAAGCTCCGCAAGGACATGAGCGCAGCAGACGCCGGCGCCGTACTGGGGATCAGTCGGCAGCGGGTGTACCAGATCGAGAAGGCGGCAGCTGAGCGCAACAACCGCCATGTGGTGCCCAACCCGAACGGCGGTTGGGACGTGCGAGGCGGCGGAAGTCGAGCCTCCGCACACACCGACACCCGGGCGGAGGCGATCGACCGCGCGAAGACGATTGTTGGCAACAGGGGTGGTGGCGAGCTGACGATTCACGGCCGGGACGGACAGATCCGTTCAAAGAACGGAACCACTACCGACCGGAACCTTCGATCCAAGTAGCGCCGCTAGGCGGCTGCGACAGCATGCGAGCGACCGAGGAACAACGATTCTGGTCCCATGTCGTAAAGGGCCCGGAGCCCGACGACTGCTGGTTCTGGTCCGGTGCAATTGGTGACGACGGCTACGGGCGCTTCTGGACCCAGAGCGCCAACGCCGGACAGCGCGCCGTGCGTCCACAGCGCTACGCGTATGAGCTACTTACCGGGGCGCGCCTTCTCCCGGCGGTGCAGCTCCTCCACCGGTGCGACGTACCGCTGTGCGTGCACGCCGACGTCGACCCGCTGCGCTCGCATGTGATGCCGGGGACGCACCGTGACAACATGCTCGACCGCGCGCACAAGGGTCGCGGTGGGAACCGCTGGACGGCATTGTTCCCGCGCGGCGCATCACGCGACGAACAGGTGCGTCGGTCGCGTGCGCTGCGCGCCGCGATCCGCGCCGATGGGTGGGACGTTGACGCCATCACCCGTGCCGTAAACGGCATCGGCCCGGACCAACCAACGTTGTGGTGATCCGGGCCGGAACCTAACGGCTACTACACGAATTCGGGCTGCTCCTGGTTGGAGTGCTGCTCCCGGCTCGCGGCGTCGTCGGCGGTGGTGTTCTGGTCGGACTGTACCGCGGTGGTGCCGCCGACAGGGGCAGCCGACGTGGGGAAGTCGGAAGCCTTCTTGACGTCGCGGACGTTGATCCCGAGTCGCGCGGCGACCTCGGTTCGGTTCACGAGCCCGAGCATCTTCTGCACCACGGCGTCAGCGTCACGGCGTGCACTCTCGGACTGCTTCTCCGCCTTCTCGCGAAGGGCGGCGATCTGCCGTTCCGTCTCCTCCTGGATTTCATCCAGGGAGTCCGCGGCGACGAAGTAGTCGACGGCGAGCTGTTCGAGCTGATCCTGCTGCGCACGGAACTCAGCTGCCTTCTCACGTGCTCGCTTGCGTGCTTGTGTCTGCTTCGCGGACTTCCGAACCTCAGCCATGCCGGCCCCCTCCTGTTGGACGTGTCCGGTTCATTATGCCTCGCACCCCCGAGCGGGGGTGCCGGTCGCCCGGCGAGGTGCCACCGCAAGGGTGGCGACCTCGCCGACCGAAGCCGTCTTCTCCGCAGGCTGCGAAGCCGGCTCGACCCATGCACTCGACCGCTCCACTACGTCTTCGTCACTCGTTCCTCCCTCCTCGACTCGTTCCCACGGTCTCCGTACATGCGCCGCGTGTCTTCCAGCCACGGTCGCCCAGCTCACTCGTTCCTCGATCACTTGACCGTCACACCTCTGGCATCAATGATCAATGAGGTACCCTTCCCCCGTGATGACCATGCACATCCTCTCCGCGGGAGACGGGTATGCGTACTACACGAGCGAGGTCGCGACCGGCGACGTGAAGCGCGAACCGGGACGCGAGCTGGGCGACTACTACACCGCCGACGGCAACCCTCCCGGCGTGTGGATGGGCTCCGGGATCGGCCAGCTCGGCGTCGAGGGCGCCGTCACCGAGGAGCAGATGAAGGCGCTCTACGGTGAAGGCCTGCACCCGAACACCGAACAGATCATCACCGACGCCCAGGCCCGCGGCGCGTCCGTCGCAGACGCCACGGACGCCGCCAAGCTCGGCCGCGGGTACTACGCCTACAGCACCGGGAAGACCAACCTCTCTGCCGCGATCGACGAGGGCTACGACCGGTTCAAGCGCGAGAACCGACGCGAGCCCGACGTGAACGAGCGGCGGGTCATCCGTGCCCGGGTGGGCGCTCAGGCGTTCCGCCAGGCGCGCGGCCGCGACCCCGAGGACAAGGAAGAGCTGGGCCGTTTCATCACGTCCGCTACCCGTCCGACGCAGCAGGCGGTGGCAGGTTTTGACCTGGTGTTCTCACCGGCCAAGAGCGTCTCGACGCTCTGGGCACTCGGCGACGACGAGACCCGTCGCACCATCGAGCGAGAGCACGAAGCCGCCATCGGTGAGACCGTCGGCTACCTCGAACGCGAGGCCATCGCGACCCGTGCCGGCCGTAACGGTGTCGCACAGATCGAGGTCGAAGCCGGCATTATCGCCACGCGGTTCCGCCACTACGACTCCCGCACCGGGGACCCGCAGCTCCACGACCACCTGGTGGTCGCGAACAAGGTGCTCGGTTCCGATGGCAAGTGGCGCACCATCGACTCCAAGCTCCTGCACCGCCAGGGCGTCGCCGCGTCCGAGTACTACAACCAGCGCGTGATGGAGCGCGTCTCCGATGCCCTGGGCATCGGTACTGAGTTGCGCGAGGTCACCGCCGGCAAGCGTCCAGTGGTCGAGCTGGCGGGCGTCGACGAGCGCCTCACCGCCGGGTTCTCCACCCGCTCAACCGACATTCGCGCGTCACTCCGGCAGCTCGAACGGGACTACCGGCGCGACCACGGGCGCGCCCCCGACCAGGCGGCTCGGATCAAGCTCGCGCAGCAGGCGACCCTCGAGACCCGTCCCGCGAAGGCACACGCCCGTGCTCTCTCTGTGCTTCGTGACACGTGGCGCGCGCAGGCCACGGAACGTACGAGCGAGCGCACCGTGTCGACGCTCCTGGAGACGCTCCGTGCTCTCCACAGCGACCGGCAGGCCGCCGCTGGTGAATCACCCATTCCGGAGCCGCTCGACGTTCACAGGGCCGCTCAGGAGGTCGTAGAGACAGTGTCGGAGCACCACGCGACGTGGGGTGCTCACATGGTCGAGGCGGAGGCGCGCCGGTACGTGCAGGCCGCTCGGATCGCTGGCGTCGACGTCCCCGAGAACGCCGCCGAGGTCATCACCCGCCAGGCGCTCGACACCGAGTCCGTGTCGATCACCCCGCCGGCCCCGCACGGTGCGTTCGAGCCCCTCACGCGCAGCAACGGGGAGAGCATCTACGAGCACAAGGGCCGTGCGATGTTCACCTCCGCCGGCGTGCTCGCCGCGGAGGACCGTCTGCTCGACGCTGCCCGGACGCGCACGATCGCGCCGGTAAGCCTTGCCGAGTTCGACCGCACCGCGGAGGCACACACCGGCCCGCTCGACGCGGGGCAGCGGAACCTCGCCCGCGAGTTCACCACGTCCGACCGTCTCGTCCTCGTCGGTACAGGCCCCGCCGGCGCAGGGAAGACGACGGCGCTCGCCCTCGCCGCTCGCGCCACCGAGGAAGCTGGATCGAAGCTCATCGGGCTCACCCCGTCGGCCGCCGCGGCGTCGGTGTTCCGCGAGGCCGTCGACGTCGAAGCGACGACCATCCACGGGTTCTTGAAGAGCTACGAGCTGCACGGCGATGCCACCCCCGAGAGCGGTCACGCCGACGGGTTGAAGCTCCGCCCCGGTGACGTGATCGTGGTCGACGAGGCCGGCATGGCCGGCAGCCGGAACCTCGCCCGCGTCGTCGACGTCGCCGCGGCACACGGCGCACACGTGCGCCTCATCGGCGACTCCCGCCAGCTCGACGCAGTGGAGTCCGGCGGCGCGCTGCGGCTCCTTGAGCGCGAGGTCGGAGCGGTGCGCCTGGAGACCATCCACCGGTTCCGGAACGCCGACGGCACCGTCAACCAGGCCGAGGCGGACGCCTCCGAACGGCTCCGGGACCCCGCGACGACCGGCGACCCGTTCGGCTGGTACGTCGACCAGGGCCGCGTCGTCGCCGGCGACAACGAGCACATGACCAACGCCGTCTTCTCCGCTTGGCAGGAAGACACCAACGCCGGCAAGCGGTCCGTGATGGTCGCCCAGCACAACGCGACCGTCGCGGAGCTGAACGCCCGCGCGCAGGCGTTCCGGATCAGCGACGGCACCGTGACGGGGCGCGACAGCGCGGCCCTCCGAGACGGGCTCCAGGCGCACCGTGGCGACCTGATCGTCACCCGCCGGAACGACGCCACGCTCCGAACCGACCGCGGCCGCGACCGCGTGAACAACAACGACGTGTGGGCCGTCGACAAGGTGCACCGCGACGGCTCTCTCAGCGTCACGCACGAGGGCCACGGCGGCCGCATCACCCTCCCGGCCACCTACGTCCGTGAGCACGTGGAACTCGGCTACGCGTCGACCGTGCACCGCGCCCAGGGCCTCACCGCGGACACGTCCCACGTCCTCGCCGACGCCGGCACGTCCCGGTCCCTTGCCTACGTTGGCCTGACCCGCGGCAAGGAGACGAACCGGCTGTACGTCGAGGTTGCCGACGCGCAGCCGATGGCCGTGGTCCTCGGGCAGATCGCCGGCAACGCGGAGAGCATGATGAGCGCGAACGAGTCGATCCGTGCCGAGCAGGCCCGCGTGGATGACCTGGTGACGCTCGTCGACCAGTACCGCGACGTTCGCGACCGCGCCGACGACCAGCGGTTCGAGAAGATCACCCGAACCGCCGTCGGCGACGTCGCCGCGCAGCAGCTCCGTGAGCACGACACCTGGGGTGCCCTGCAGGCGTCCCTCGCTGGTGCTGAGCGTGCCGGCTACGACCCGGCTGACGCGCTGTACCAGGCGTGGACGAAGGACACCCTGGACGGTGCCGCGAACGAGCCCGCGGTGCTCGCCGCCCGCGTGAAGGCCGACGTGGCCGAGTACACGGAGTCGTTCGGCGCGGATGAGCCCGACCACCGGGTGCCCCGCTGGATCGCCGACCGCGGCGCGCTGGACTCCCCACACACCGACCCGGCCTGGCGGGACCACCTCCAGGAGCGGTACGAGTACATCGCCGTCCGCCTCGAGGAGCGGGGCGCGACGATCGCCGCTGAGCCGCCGGCATGGGCCGAGCAGCTCGGCGACGTCCCGGCGGCCGCTGAGCGCCGCGAGGCGTGGACGCGGCTCGCTGCCGAGGTGGACACGTTCCGAACCCGCTACGGGATCGAGGACGCCGCGGTGGCCGTGCCGAAGCAGTACCGGGAACAGACCATCGGCGCGGAGCTGCACGCGCGCGTGACCGCCATGCACAAGTCGGCCGCCCTCACGACGCAACCGCCGGCCGAGCAGGCGGTGCGCGAGCGCGCAGCCGCTGAAGCGACCGCCGCAGCGCAGCGGGCCCGCGAGCAGGTCACCTCGACCTCGACGCCGGCTCGGCCCCGCACCGTTGCCGAGACTCTCCGCGAGCAGAACCGCCAGGAGGCCCAGCGCCGAGCCGAACGGCTCCGCCAGGCCGGCGTCACCGCCGCCGCCCGCGACCGTGACCCCGCCGACGAGCAGCGAAAGGCAGCCGAGCGTGACCGCCAGGCGCGCGAGCGTGACCGCCCCCGCGGCGACGACGGGCGCGAACGGTGACCGCCCACCCCGCCGTGGTGCTCACGTGTGACACCGCGGACTGCGACCAAATGATTGCCGTATCGGGTCCGTCCGCTGACACCTACCAGCGGGCACGCGACTACGCCGAGACGTTCGGCTGGGTCACTGCCGACTGGGCGCATGACTGGTGTCCCGAGTGCGGCGCGCGGCTCGGTGGCCTCGGGCTTCCGCTGCCCTACGGCGCGCACAAGCCTGAGTCCTAAACCGAGTCGAAGACGTCCTGAGCCTATGCAAATCGGCTCCTATGACACCTACGCAGCCACGGTTTCCACCGAAAGCACTGCCTCGATAGCATTTCGATAATGCGTCGCCCAGGCTCCTTGATAGTTTAGCTTGGCTATCGCAGTCCTAGTTAGAACATCAGCTTTCACGCTGGCGGGATGGGGAAAACTGACTGACTGGACGAGTTTCCAAACGTAAGTTTCGACCCACTTTCCCTTGATGAGCA
>Ga0308159_1001361_pt1 | contig 36406 bp, 33 predicted proteins | sample PhyCR1_FD_201040 | JGI IMG/M metagenome (GOLD analysis project Ga0308159, IMG submission 201040) | Phyllosphere microbial communities from UC Gill Tract Community Farm, Albany, California, United States - DLSLC.R1 | ecosystem: Host-associated > Plants > Phyllosphere > Unclassified | place: USA... | reverse complement strand
GACTTGAACTTGCAGATCGTGACGGCAGGTAAGAAGATTTAAAACCGTCCACCATGTCTCCGAACATGTGTCCACCATGTCCCCGGTACATACAGGGAGAGGGCTAGGGTGAGGGGCTTTTGATTTTCAGCCTCCAATCCTCCAACGCGCCGGTGATCAAGATCAACAGCAAGCGAGCTGACACTTGGCCGAGGGCCTACTGGACGCTAGGGAAGGGCAGGCGAATACGGCGCGATCCCTGAGAAAATTCCTACAAGTCAACGGGAAGCCGGCTCTTCGATGAGCGCTTTCTGCTACCCATAATCACGCCCATCGTTGGCAAACGCCAACAACGTCCGGGTGCAGTCAGTCTGCATTCAGCGGCCGTTTTCTTCTCAGCAGGGCATTCCAATGAAGATCGGTTTACAGATGCTGGGCGGTGTTGGCGCCGCGGCGTTGATGTTAATGGCAGCACCCGCAATGGCGGAGTGCGCATGGGCCTCGGGTAACAATTCCGTGAAGCAGTTGACGCTGGCCGGCGGCACGGTGTTTGCGCCGCGTGACGTGCCGATAGGCACGACGTTGAACACCAACGGCACCATGCGCCAGCTCAATTTCGGTGACACGCTGGAGTGTTACGGCACGTCGTTCTACAACACGACGTTGATCGGTCCGGTGGCAGCCAACATTCCGGTAGACGTTTTGAGGGTTCCGGCCAATGCGTTGCTGCAGACCAATGTTCCCGGCATCGGCCTGGCGATCTATATGACCGGTTTCTCCGCCGCGTGGAATCCGCCGCCGGGTAACCCGAGTCGTTTCATCCCCTTCAATATGAACCGTAGCAATACCAGCACGGCGGTCATGAATCAGGCGATGATGCGTTATGCACTGATCAAGACCGGTGACATTGCCCCGGGTACCCACACCATCAATCAATTGGTCGCCACGGGTACTTCGAACATGGGGCCGATGTTCGATTTGACGTTTACCGCCACCGTGACCCTGGCCGGCTGTGCCATGCCTGCCTCGCCGGGCAACCAGATCAACGTGCCGATGGGTAACTGGGAAAAGCGTGTGTTCAATGGCAAGAATTCCACGACCCAGGCGCAGTCGTTCGCGATTACGCTGAACTCGTGCATTGCTGGCAGTAACTACCCTGGGAACACCAACGGATATTTTTCCGGTAACTACGCCAATATCCAGATCGATGGCAACAAGACTTCGACCATCATCGACGCGGCCAACGGGGTGTTGAGTTTGTCGAGCGATTCGACGGCGCAGGGTGTGGCGATTCAGGTTCTGCAGGATAACGGTACGCCGATGAACCTGGGGCAGCCGGTGCGGCTGACGCGGATCGTCAATGGGGTGACTTCGGTGCCGTTGAAGGCGCGCTACATTCAGACCGGCGACGGGCCGACGCCGCAGCCGGGGACGGCCAATGGTTATGCCAGTTTTACTGTGACTTATCGTTGATTCTGTATTGAACAGACTGGGGACATATCCGTTGCTGCGGTAACGGCTGCTTAGGGTTCCGCCCTTACGGCGGGTCACCTTTTTCAGACGCCAAAAAGGTAACCCAAAACGCTTGCTCCTGCGTTCGGCCCTCGCAAGCTCGGGTTCCTTCGCTGCGGGATCGATCCGGGCGCAGCGGCTACGGTTTGCTGCGCTGCACCTCCTTCCGCTGTGTACGACTTCGTCGTACGGTCGCTGCGCTCCCACGCCCGGATCAATCCCTGCGCTCAGCCTTCCGATGTCGCTGGTTAGGCAAGATCAAAAGCACTCGAGCTAACGCTCATTGTTGAGTGGTTAGAAGCGCCGCATGGCTCGAAATATTCGGTGGATTCGCCCCTCACCCCAGCCCTCTCCCCCTGGAGAGGGAGCCGATTTTTGGGCTTTTCAAAGTCTGAGTTCGACTCGGTATTTCATGTCGGCGTACCTCTTCCAATCACCTCGGTCAGTCCCCTCTCCCTCCGGGAGAGGGTTAGGGTGAGGGGCTTTTGATTTTCAGGCTGATTCCAAGCCTCAGCCGTCTATGTCTCCGGTGATAAAGATCAAAAGCAGTCTACCCTCGCCACACTTTCCCAACCCCTCACAAAACACCTATGGCAGCCCACTTGTCGAAGGCCGGCAATGGCTGCCTGCCATTACCTCTTTGGTAGGAAAAGTCCTACAAACGCACGGAATTTGCCTACATAGCCAACCCTGTCCGATCTCGATAATGGACCCAGACGAAACGCGTTGTGACTTACACATAAACAGTCGAGAGCGCGTCGTTTATCCGTCCCGAAGCCTGCTTGAGGCGAAGGACATACCATCATCATTCTGGATGTGATCATGAAAAATTTTGCTCTCAAAGGTTTGTCTCTGGCGCTGGTCATGGCGGCTGCTTCGCAGGCTGCTCTGGCGGCTGACGGTGAAATCAACTTCGTCGGCAGCGTGACCGACAACACCTGCCCGGTGGTTGTTTCCGACCTGAACGGTTCGGCCGGTGCCGGTGATGTCACCCTCGGCAGCGTGCCGGCTACCTCGCTGGCCTCGGCCGGTCAGATCGCCGGTGGCGGTGCGTTCACCCTGACCATCGACACCACTGCACCAGGCTGCAACGTCACCGGCAAGAAAGCCGTGGTCAAGTTCCTTTCGCTGAGCGGCAACGCCGGTTCGAGCGGTCAGTGGATCGGCCTGCTGCCGGAAGCTGGCGTCGCTACCAACGTCGCGGTGCAGATCAAGGACGCCACCGGCAAAGACGTGCAGATCGGCCTGGATTCCTCGCCATACCTGGACCTGACCCAGCCGCTGCGCTTTACCGCGAACTACATCGCTACCGGTGCGGCGACGTCCGGTCCGGCCAATGCCAAGGCTGCGTTTACCGTCGACTACCAATAAGTCCGGTCAACGGCCGGGGCCTTAGGGTCCCGGCTGTCCTTCCCCTCGCCACGGCGCTGATGCCGTGCTGACTTGAGGAAAATGCAATGACGATGTTTACCACCCCCTTCAAGACCACCGCGATCGCCGCGATGTTGCTCGGCAGCACCTTGCTCAGCAGCTTCAGCCAGGCCGGGGTGATGCTCGGCGGCACGCGAATCGTGTACGACGGCAGCAAGCGTGATGCTTCGATCACGGTCAGCAACACCACGCCCGAGGCCTACGCCGTGCAGGCCTGGGTCAACACCGAGGCCGACGACAGCAACACCGCCACGCCGTTTGTCGCGACGCCGCCACTGTTCCGCCTGGACCCGCGCAAAGAGCAGATGGTGCGCATCCAGAAAGTCCCCGGCGATCTGCCGCAGGACCGCGAATCGGTTTTCTACTTCAACGCCCAGGAAATCCCCCTGGCCGGCAAGGCGGACGCCAACACCCTGAAGATCGCCATGCGCACGCGGATCAAGCTGTTCTATCGCCCGGCCGGCCTCAAAGGCAGCGCCATGGATGCCCCGGATCAACTGCGCTGGAGCCTGGCGCAAGAGCAGGGCAAGACCGTGCTGGTGGTCAACAATCCGTCGGTGTTTCACGTTTCATTCATCGGCGTGAAAGTCGCCGCGGGTGGCCAGAACCTCGAAGTCAACGAGCCGAAAATGGTCGCGCCGATGAGCAGTCAGCGTTATCCGCTGCCGGGCTTCAAAGCCAGTTCCGCTGAGGTGGAGTTCTCCGCCATTAACGATTACGGCGGCTACACCGCGCCGAAAAAAGTCGCCGCAAGCAGCGCGCCTTAACGTCTTCATTCCTTTCCTTGCGAACGAGTCCACGCGCTGCCTGCGCAGCGTGGCGGCAGCGTATTGAGTATTTGTCATGCGAACCGATGCCTCGAACCTTCACTGCGTCACCGTGCCTTTCACCCCATTGCGCTTGTCCGTTGCGATCATCGCAGCCCTGATGAGCAGTGTGGCAAGCGCTGCTGAACCAGCGAAGTTTGACGCCAGTTTCATGCAGTCATTCGGTGGTGCCAGCGCCGGGCCCAACCTCGATCTCGATGCGATCGCCAACAGCGGCTCGATCGGCCCCGGCACCTACCCGGTGGTGATCCGCCTCAACCAGAGCTTTTTCGATCGCCGCGACATGACCTTCGCCAAGGACGAAAAGGACGGCGAAGTGCGCGTCTGCCTGTCCGAAGCGTTTCTCAAGGAGATGGGGGTCAAGGTCGATGCGTTTCTGACCCCGGGCGAAACCTTCCCGGCGTGCATCAACCTCGCCGAGCTGATCGAAGGCGCTTCGGTGAGCTTCGATGCCGGCCGTCTGGCGCTGGACATCAGCGTGCCGCAGATCGCCTTGCGTCGTGATGCCGCCGGTTATGTAGCGCCCCAGGAATGGGACCGTGGCATCAACGCGGCGATGCTCAACTATCAGTTTTCCGCCGCCAACACCCAGAGCGATGCGCGGGGCAACGGCACGCAGTACAACCTCTACGCCAACGGTGGTTTCAACCTCGGCGACTGGCGCTTTCGCTCCAGCTCCTCGTTCCGTCAGGACGAAGACGGGCAGCAGGACTGGCAGCGCAGCAACACCTACGCACAGCGCGACCTGACCGCGATCAAGGGCACCCTGACCCTGGGCGAAAGCTTCACGCCGGGCGATGTGTTCGACAGCATTCCGTTTCGCGGTGCGCAGATTGCCTCCGACATGGGCATGCTGCCGGACTCGATGCAGGGTTACGCGCCGATCATTCGTGGCATCGCCGAGACCCAGGCGAAAGTCGAAGTGCGCCAGAACGGCTACTCGCTCTACACCACTTATGTGGCACCGGGCGCCTTTGAAATCGACGACCTCAACGCCGCGTCGGGCAGTGGCGACCTGGAAGTGATCATCACTGAAGCCGACGGCCGCGAGCGTCGCTTCACCCAGCCGTACGCCACGCTGGCGAACATGCTGCGCGAGAAAACCTGGCGCTACAGCGTCACTGCCGGTGAGTACAACGCCGTTGATGGCGGCCAGCGCCCGGCGTTTGCCCAGGCATCGCTGGCCTACGGTTTGCCGTTCGACCTGACGCTGTACGGCGGTTTGCTCGGCGCCGATTTCTATCGTGCTGGCGTGATCGGTGTCGGCAAAAGCCTGGGCAGCCTCGGCGCAGTGTCGTTTGACGTGACCCAGGCGCAGACCGACGTACCGCAAGGCACGACGACCGTCGCAAGCAAGGCCGGCAAGGAAAAAGGTCAGAGTTTCGGTGTGCAGTACGGCAAAGCGTTCGAAACCGGCACTTCGGTGCGCTTCGCCGGCTATCGCTATTCCACCGAAGGCTATCGCGACTTCGATGAAGCCGTGGCCCTGCAAGAACCGAATGACTTCAACAATTTCTCCAAGCGCAGCAAGGTCGAGGCCAGCGTCAATCAGGCGCTCGACAGCTACGGCTCGTTCTATCTGAACGTGAGCAAGCAGAACTACTGGGGCACCTCGCGTGAAGACAAACAGATGCAGCTGGGCTTCAACACCCAGCACAGAGGCGTGACCTACGGCGTCTACGCCAGCAAGACCCTGACCGACAATTTCGGCCAGAACAATCAGGTGGTGTTCACCGTGTCGATGCCGATCGGCCAGACCCGCAGCACCGGCACCTACACCGTGACCCGCAACAACGACGGCAGCCTCGATCAGCGCGCCGGCCTGAGCGGTCGCGACGGCAACCTCAACTACAACGTCAACGCCAACCGCTCCGACAATGCCGGAAACAACGGCTCGGCCCTGGTCGGCTACCGAGCACCGTTCGCCCAGCTTGGCGCCGGGGTCAGCGTCGGCAGCGGTTACCGCCAGACCTCGGTCAGCGCGGCTGGCTCGGTGCTCGGCCACAGCGACGGCGTGGAATTCGGTCAGACCCTGGGCGAAACCGTGGCGCTGGTCGAGGTCAAGGACACCAAGGACGTCGGCATCCTCAACGCCCCGGGGACCAAGACCAACGCCAAGGGTTACGCGCTGGTGCCGTACGTCACGCCGTACCGCAAAAACCGCGTTTCGCTGGACACCAGTGAACTGGACAACGACGTCGACATTGCCGAAGGCGTGACCAATGTCGTGCCGCGCCGCGGTGCCGTGGTCAAGGCCAGCTTTGCCGCCAGCCGCTCGGAAAAAGTCTTGCTCAACGTACGCCTGCAGAACGGTAAGCTGCCGCCGTTCGGCACCACCGTCACCGACGACAAAGGCGCCAGCGCCGGCGTGGTCGGCCAGGCCGGTCAGGTGTTGTTGTCGGTGGGTGAGGGCAAGGTCTACAGCATGAAATGGGGCGAGAAAGCGGGGCAGGGTTGCCGTATCGAACTGGACGTCAGCAAGGCGCCGCTGGTTGACGGTTACCGGGTCATGAACGCGATTTGCCAATAACAGTGCACGGCGATCAGGCCAGCGGCGGATTTTTTGAACGCTGATCTGATCGCACAACCCAATGCATACCAGTCATTGGAGGAGTGCGCCATGAACGAGGCAACGAGTTACTTTTCGATAGCGGTCGCGGTGATCATTCTGCTGGTCGACCTGTGGGCGATTGTCAGTGTGTTTCGCAGCGAGAAAAGCGTCGGCACCAAAGCCGCATGGGCCATCGGCTTGATCGTGTTTCCGGTGTTGGGCCTGATCGTCTGGGGCATCGCCGGCCCGCGCGGCGTCAAGGAAGGGCCTTCGTCGCCGGAACACAGCAAGGGCTGATCGGCGCCTGTGCAACACCCGTCGAATGGCGGGTGTTGTTGTTTCAGCTCTCGAAATTATCAGCTTCGCGAGCGTCTGCGCAGCTGCATGAAGGCCTGATACGCCTCGGTGCGCTTGGCGTCCGCCACAGCCTTAGCCTGATTGAAATGCTCCCACATCGCCGCGTTGCGACTGCTCTCGTCGAACAGTCGGTAGGCGATTTCCTCAAGGCGGTCCGCTTCATAAAACAGAGCGTTTATCCGCGCCGGTTCGTCGTCCTCATTCTCACTCGAAAAGCCAGCCGATGACGTCGTTGAAGTCATGATGAAGCCTCCGTCCACACCAAAGCGGTGGTCTCGCGCCATTTCACCTCGGTGATGCCAAACCGTTCTGCCTGCGGTTTCGAAATGGCCTTCAGCGGCGGTTTTCCCGGTTTCGGGATCGGCGCAATACCCGCATCACAACTCGCCCAGTGCCACGCATCCGCGTTGCTCATGTTTTTAGCGCGGATGACAAATGACCGGGGCTGACCGTGAAGCAAGTATTCAATGGTGAAAATATCCGTACGACTCATGAGTTCCTCCTTAGGCTCATAGCCAAAGGAGTTGGCGGGTGTGAAAAAAATTCCAACGAATTTACCGGTGGTCGGTGCCCAAAGATCAAAAGCCCCTCACCCTAGCCCTCTCCCGGAGGGAGAGGGGACTGACCGCGGTGATTGGGCCAGGTATGCCAGCCTGCGATACCGAGTCGTACGCAATCGCGAAATTCACTCGATCGGCTCCCTCTCCAGGGGGAGAGGGCTGGGGTGAGGGGCGGCTCCAACACAAATCCCACGCGAAAAACCGACCACTAATCAGCCCACCCAAAACCCCGATGAAACCTTGCCGCCCGACCGCACCTCAACCCATAAACCCACCACCCAACGGGAGAAGACAATGAAAGCCATCGTCTTTCACGGCATCGGCGACATACGCCTGGACGACGTCCCGGACCCGACAATCCAGGCCCCGACCGATGCCATCGTCAAACTGACCGCCTCAGCCATCTGCGGCACTGACCTGCATTTCATCCGCGGCAGCGCCCCGGACATGCAACCCGGGACCATCCTCGGCCACGAAGGCGTGGGCATCGTCGAAGCGCTGGGCAGTGACGTGCGCAACCTCAAGGTCGGTGATCGCGTACTGATCCCGTCGACCATTGCCTGCGGCAACTGCGCCTACTGCCGCGCCGGTTATTTCGCCCAGTGCGACGTTGCCAACCCCAACGGCAAAACCGCCGGCACCTCGTTCTTCGGCGGGCCAAAAACCACCGGCCCGTTCCACGGCCTGCAAGCCGAAAAGGCGCGTATCCCGTTCGCCAACATCGGCCTGATCAAACTCCCCGATGAGATCAGCGACGACCAGGCCATCGCCATGTCGGATATCTGGCCCACCGCCTGGTTTGGCGCGGAAATGGCCGAGATCAAGGACGGCGATACCGTCGCCGTGTTCGGCTGCGGCCCGGTCGGGTTGTTTGCGATCGTCAGTGCCAAACTGATGGGCGCAGGCCGTGTGTTCGCCATCGATGGCCTCGATGATCGGCTGGCACGCGCGCAGGCGTTGGGCGCCGAGTGCATCAATTTCGAACAGGAAGACCCGCTCGAAACCATCGCCCGCCTGACCGGCGATATTGGCGTGGATCGCGCCATCGATGCAGTCGGCATTGACGCCAACCATGCGCACCACGGCGCCCACGAACCAGCGCAATGGCAGCCGGGCGATGAGCCCTCGCAAGCCCTGCAATGGGCGGTGCAGGCGGTGGCCAAGGCCGGCACCGTGTCGATCATCGGCGTGTACCCGGCCGGGTTCGACAGCTTCCCGATCGGCGCGGCGATGAACAAGAACCTGCGCCTGAACATGGGCAACTGCCACCACCGCAAGTACATCCCCAAACTGATCGAAATGACCTTGGCCGGCCGCGTCGATCCGGCAAAAGTCATCACCCAGGACGAACCGCTGACCGATGCGATATCAGCGTTCAAGGCATTTGATAAGCATCAGCACGGCTGGATCAAGGTCAAGCTGGAGCCCGGTGCGGATGGCGCTACCACTGCTAAACCAGCGACCGCGTAAGCAACGCCGAATATTCCCCAACCCCGTCAGGAGACACCCATGAAAACCCTCTGCGTATGCCTTGGCTTTTGTTCAATGTTGCTGCTGCAAGGCTGCTTCGAAGGCTCGAACGATGCACCTAATCAAGAAGGCGACAAGAGCAAGGCTTCGCTGCAGATACAGCAAGGCGAGTCGGCCGAAGAGAAAAAATAATCGCGGTTCTGCTCACGCGATTCACCGGAAAATTCAGGAATTTGCCTGGGCAGTTTGTGCTGTCCAGGCATTTCCCGCAGGCGAATGACGGCAGCCGTGGGGGATATACCGTTGGCTCCGTCGCTGCGCTGAAAAAAGGAATTATTTTAACCGGCGGCGACTCTCTCGTTTATGAGCACGCATTTGATGAGGGGAGCTGCCATGACGCTGATCGACATCCCGATCAAGAAGTCTTCACACAGGGCCGTGTCGCAACCGGTCTCTTATCACGATCTTTATGATCGGCTGTTGGCGGAAGATTCTGCGGTTGACCGGATTGCCTACGATCTGCTTCGCCAACAACTGAAACTGGCCGCCGAGTTGCCGCTGGATCTGCCGTCGGAGCCTGAGGCATTGGCGCAATGGTCGGAGGCGCACTGTGCCGATGTCGCGGCGCAATACGCCGAATACTTGTCGGCGCGCCAACAGGGTGCGGACCGGCGTTATTTCCGCAACAAGTCTCACGCGCTGTATTTTCTCCAGCATGTGGCGCCGACTAAGGAAGTCGACGGCGCCTGGCTGGCGGGCATTCCTGCGCACTGGCAGGACCAGCGTTTCGACTACCTGCTTGACACCTATCTCGAAGAATTGGGCGATGGCATCCCACGGCAGAACCATGTGGTGATCTATCGCAAATTGCTGGCCGAGCACGATTGCGCCGACCTCCAAGGTCTGGCCGATGAGTACTTTCTGCAAGGCGCCCTGCAACTGGCGCTGGGACGTTTCGGCGATGAGTTTCTGCCGGAAGTCATTGGCTACAACCTGGGCTACGAGCAGCCACCTCTGCACTTGTTGATCAGCTCGTACGAACTGGCCGAACTGGGCATCGACCCGCAATATTTCCGTCTGCACGTGACCATCGATAACGCCAGCACCGGCCATGCGCGCAAGGCTGTGCAAGCGCTGTTGCGGCTGATCCCGGCGGGTCCGGAGCGCGAGGATTTTTACCGGCGCATGACCATCGGCTATCGCCTGAACGATCTGGGCAAAGGCTCGACGGCAGTCATTCAGGAATTCGATCTGCAGCGCGCCGTGGTCTCGATGCTCGAACGCAAGGCAATCTTTGGCCAGCACATGCATTCCGACTATTGCCGGATCGAAGACCGCACGATCAACCAGTGGCTGGCGGCGCCGGGGCAAATGGCCGATTTCCTCGCGGCGCTGGAGCGCAAAAGCTGGATCAAACGTGGCCAGCCGGTTGAGCAAAGCCGTTTCTGGCGCCTGATAGAGGGCAGCGAAGCGGTGATGTTCGGGGTGTTCAACGGCTACGAAAAACAATTGCTCAGCGACTGGATCACCGGTGACAGCCCGGACAACGCGCACCGGCCCTACGTCGCCCGCCGAGGCGCGGCAGCCGATGAGCAACTCGAGATCGCCGATGCCGAGCAGCGCACGCTGGAGAAGAGCCTGGAAAATCTGCCGCCTGTCGAGCAGATGCGCAAGCTACAACCCTGGCTGCAACCGCAGCGGCACTGGCGTCCGGCCGGGCTGTTTGCGACCCGACGCTTTATTCAATTGCGCGACCGTTTGCGTTGACCACAGGAGGCTGCATGTCGCTACAGGAAACTTCGGATCGAACGCTTTTCGAATTGGGTAAACGCTTGCAGGACAGCGGTTATCGTTTTATCACCCCGACGCCGCTGACCCACGAACGGGTCTATAAACGTTTTTCCAGCCCGTTGGCCAAAGATCTTCGCGATGTGTTCGGCTGGTCGATGCCGTTTGCCAGTGAGCTGTTTTCCGCCGATGAGCTGGGGCATCTGGAACAGGCGGGAATCATAGAGCAGCAGGGTTCGCTGTGGCGTAGCCATGTGCGCTGGTCCACGCTTAATGACCGCTTGTTCGTGCATTCAGCGTTTCCCACCACCGCCAACGACGCGGTGTTTTTCGGCCCCGATACCTATCGCTTCGCCCGGGCCATCGAAGCGCAGCTGCAGCAACGCTTTGCTCCGATCAAACGTGCGGTGGACATTGGCTGCGGCAGCGGCGCAGGGGCGGTGATCATCGCTCGGGCCCGCCGCGAGGCCGAGGTGTTGGCGGTCGATATCAACCCGCAGGCGCTGCGCATGACCGCGGTCAACGCAGAGCTGGCCGGGGCTGACAACGTCTCGGCGTACCACAGCGATCTGCTGGCCAGCGTCGAAGGCGAGTTCGATCTGATCATTGCCAACCCGCCATACATGAACGACCAGCATCAGCGCGCCTATCGCCATGGAGGCGGGGCGTTGGGCGAGGGGCTTTCGGTGCGCATCGTGCGTGAAGCGCTGCCGCGTCTGGCGCTCGGCGGGACGTTGCTGGTCTACACCGGGGTGGCGATTCAGGCCGGGCAGGATCCGTTCCTCGAAGCGATCAAACCGCTGGTGGCCGGCGGCAGGTATGCCTGGACTTATGAGGAACTTGACCCGGATGTGTTCGGCGAAGAACTGGTCAAGCCGGAATATGCTCTGGCCGAGCGCATCGCAGTGGTCGCGCTGACGGTGACCCGCGAGCAGTGACGCTTTATCGCGCCACCGCTCGCCGGACGCTGGCTAGCGGTGGCGCCCGCGTGATCGATTGATCGCCAGCAGGCAGCCACCGACCAGCATGGCCGCGCCAGCGACCAGCAGCGGTGACGGTTTTGTCGGCTGGCGCCAGCCCCCGTCCACGCGCCGCTCGCCACTGGGCGGAGTGAACAAGTTCCCCGATGACGTCTCAATGGCCGGGCTGCGCTGGATGCCCCGGCGGGTCAGCCAGCCCGACAATTGCGAAAAGCCCGGCAGGAGAAAATGCGCCACGCGAGCGAGGGTTGCCGCACTGCCGACAGTCACCTGCGCTTTTGGCTTGAGCGCGCAATCGACCATCGCCCTCGCCACTCGCTGCGGATTGTAAATCGGCGGTGGCGGCTTCAGCGCATGGCCGGTGTAGTTGGCACCGTCGCGAAAACCCGGTGTATCGATGACCGCCGGATAGATGTTGCATACGTGAATATTTGGCTGACCGACCAGTTCGCCGCGCAGGGCCTCGGTGAGACCGATCAAGCCATATTTGCTCGCCGAATAAGCCGCCGCATACGGCTGCGCCACCCAACTGCCGAGCGACAGCGTGTTGATCAGAATCCCCTGTTGCTGCGCCTTGAAATACGGCCACACTACGTAGGCACCGCGCAGATAACCAAGCAGGTCAGTCTGCAGAACCTGTTCATGCACTTTCAGCGGCGTCTGCGCAAAATCGCCCACTGCGCCGACGCCGGCATTGTTGATCCAGACATCGATGCGGCCATTGCCAAATTCCGCTGCCTGCTCGGCCAGTTGCAGCATTTGCTCATTGGAAGTGACATCGGTGCGCACCGCCAACGCTTGTGCACCCCGCGCCGCGCACTCATCGACCACCTCGGCCAGCGCCTCGCCGTCACGCGCGGCCAGCACCAGCCGTGCATGTTCGTCGGCAAACGCATGCGCGGTCGCCCGGCCGATGCCGCTGGAGGCGCCGGTGATGACCACCAGTTTGCCCGCCAGTCGCGGGCTGGCCATTGAGCGTTTCGGCGCGAGGGGTTCAGGCGTCGCAGCCGGCTGCACGGCCTCCGCTTCGTAGGGCACCAGCTCGACCGCCAGGCGCAAGCCGTCGGCCATCACCAGCGTCAGCGACTCGATCCGGCCGACGACCCGATCGGGGTAGATCGGCTCGCCGTTGGGATCGAGCATGTCGTAGACAAACGTCTGGCCTTCGAGCCAGCCGACTGCGGTCTGCAGTTCGGGGCCGAGGTAATACTTACCGTCAAGGAAAAAGCCAGGAAACTGCGGCGCGCGCTCGACACTGTCAATGCGGTAGCGCTCACCCGGCTTCATACCGGTTTCAGGGGCGATCATAGGGAATTCCTCCTCCGTTGGTTCTGCGATAGAGAACGGCGGAGAAGGCAGGGTTCCATGCAAAAGAGGAGCGGGCGCTGAATGACGATTATCCAGCGATTTCGCAGCTCCAGAGCTCAATGAACGGTTGCGCGCTTGTCGGCGCGCCGACCCAGCGGCTCATCGATTGACAGTCGCCCTCGATGCACAACTGATAATCGCCCGCCTCGGGTGTGCGCCCCAGTTTTAGCGGTTGTTGGGGCGGCAAGCGGCGCTGGAAGTGCCAGCTGCCGTTGTCCAGTCGCGCGTCATCGGGGATGTCCATGCCGGCGCCATTGCCGCGTACCCGCGCTTCTTGCAAGACCAGACCTTCGGCGCTGACGCGGTAATCTTCTTCCCAGCGAATCTTCTCGATGCTGTGGTTCCACGCCAGGGTGAAATGGCTGACCGGCAGTTGTGCCCAGAGGCTGCCGGCCAGCCCCAGACACAAGCCGATCATGCCGCTGCCAGCCCGGCGCGGCGTGAGCGCCAGACGTGCTGGAACAAAACCAGAATGCCGAGGGCGAAGCCGAGCTCGTCGGTCAGCGGCAGCGCGACGATCAGCAGTGCCCCCGCGACGAGGCTGAGCAAGCGCTCCCACACTGCCATCTTGCGTTGCAGGAAACCCGTAGACGCGACGCCCCACAGGCCGACCGCCAGAACGGTTTTCAGCAGCATGTATGCGCTCATCCACAGATTGTCGCCTTGCAGCATCAATGCCGGGTTGTAGACCGCCATGAACGGAATGATGAAACCAGCCAGCGCAATGCGCACCGCCCACAGGCTGATCTTGAAGCCGCTTTCCTTGGCGATCGGCGCAGCGGCAAAGCAGGCGAGGGCGACGGGCGGCGTGAGGTCGGCGAGGATGCCGAAATAGAACACGAACATGTGCGACACAATCAGCGGCACGCCCAGCTCCAGCAGCGCCGGCGCGGCAATCGAACTGGTGATGATGTAGTTGGGAATGGTCGGAATGCCCATACCCAGGACCAGGCAGGTGATCATTGTCAGGATCAGCGACAGCAGCAGGTTGTCGCGGCCGATGGCCAGAATGTAGCCGGCAAACGTCGACGCGACGCCAGTGAGCGAAACGATGCCGATGATCACGCCCACCAGCGCACAGGCTATGCCTACCGGCACCGCATGGCGCGCACCTTCGACCAGTGCGTGCAGGCAGATCTGCAATGTATCCCGACCGCCCTTGATCAATGCGCAGACCAGCACCAGCACCGCCACGACGGCGAAAATCACCGCGATCCCCAACTGAAAAAAGCCGGTGCACAGCACGCCCAATGCGATCCAGAACGCACAGCGCAGACCGAAGCTGTGCACCCGGAAAATGATCGCCGAACCGAGAATCACAATCGCCGTCAAGGCCAGGCCGACCATCCCGGAAAACAGCGGCGTGCGCCCGGAAAACAACAGGTAAACCAGCACCAGCAGCGGGATCAGCAGATACCAGCGCTCCTTCACCGCACCGAATGCGCTGGGGCATTGGTCTTTGGGCAAGCCCCGCAGGTTGGAGCGTTTGGCCTCCAGATGGACCATCCAGAACACCGAACCGAAATACAGAATGGCCGGGATCAACGCGGCCTTGGCGATTTCCACGAACGGCACGTTGATGGTTTCCGCCATGATGAACGCCACTGCGCCCATCACCGGCGGCATGATCTGGCTGCCCATGCTCGAAGTGGCTTCGACGCCGCCGGCGAACGCCGCTCGATAGCCGAAGCGTTTCATCAGCGGAATGGTGAATTGCCCGGTGGTCACCACGTTGGCAATCCCCGAGCCGGTGATGGTCCCCATCAACGCCGACGAGGCCACGGCGACCTTGGCCGGCCCACCGAGCTTGTGGCCAAAGAGACCCATGGCGAAGTCGGTGAACAGCTTGATCATCCCGGCCTGTTCGAGGAACGCGCCAAACAGGATGAACAGGAAGATGTAGGTGGCCGACACGTAGGTCGGCGTGCCGTACAAACCTTCGGTGCCGAACGACAATTGATTGATGATCTGGTCGACGCCGTAGCCACGGTGGGCCAGTTCGCCGGGCAGGTATTCACCGAACAGACCGTAGGCGAGGAACAAGCCGCAGATGATCGGCAGCGCAATGCCCATCACCCGCCGCGCCGCTTCGAAGACCAGCGCAATCAGCACCACGCCAACGAGCATGTCGGTCGGCGTCAGGTCGCCGGAACGCTGGATCAGATCCGCTTCGAACACCCACTGATATAGCGCGGCGCCGATGCCGGCGAGGCTGAGCAGCCAGGCCAAGGGTTGCCAGGGGCGGCTCTGGCCGTAAGCGGGGTAGCTGAGAAAGACCACCCACAACAGGAAACCGACATGCACCGCGCGCAGCACCTGACTGGAGATCGGGGCAAAGGCTGCGGTGATGATCTGGAATACCGAAAACAGCAGCGCTACGTAAAACAGCGCTTTTGGCCAGTCCCGCGGGTTCGCGGAAATGCCGTGATGCTCATCGCTCATTGGCGGCCTGCCTCATGACTACGCTGGAAGGAATCACGGGCGCAGTGGCGACGCTCGGGTCGCCACTGCGCGGTGGGGCGACTACAACGCGCCTTTTTCCTGGTAGTAGCGTGCGGCGCCGGGATGCAGATCGATCGGCAGGTTTTTCGCCGCGGTTTCCAGTTTGATGTCCTTGGCGGCCGAATGCGAATTGCCCAGACGCGTCAGGTTCTCGAACAGCAGGCGGGTCATCTGGTAGACGACGTCATCGGGCAGGTCGGCGCGGGTCACCAGAATGTTGGTGATCGCTACGGTCGGCACGGCTGCGGGCTGACCGTCATAGGTGTTGGCCGGAATCATTGCGCTCTGATAGGCCGGGTTGCCGATTTTGCTCACCACCTCAGGCGGGATGGCAACGTAGTTCAGCGGCATCACCGAAGACAAGTCGCGAATCGCCGCCATGCCCAGTCCGGAGGATTGCAGTGTGGCGTCCAGTTGGCGGTTCTTGATCAGCTCCACCGATTCGGCGAAGGGCAGGTATTGCACCTTGCCCATGTCCTCGTAGGTCAGGCCGGCGGCTTTGAAAATGGCCCTGGCGTTGAGTTCGGTCCCGGACTTGGGTGCGCCGACCGAGATGGTCTTGCCCTTGAGGTCGGCGAGGGACTTGATCCCCGATTCCTGGCTGGCGACGATCTGAATGTAATTGGGGTAGGCGCCACCGAGGGCGCGCAGTTTGGTTAGAGGCGCTTTGAAACCGGCGTCTTCCACGCCGTTTTTCGCGTCCGCCACCGAATCGCCCAAGGCCAGCGCCAACTCGCCACGACCGGCCTGCAACAGATTGAGGTTTTCCACCGAGGCTTTGGTGGCCTGCACCGAGGTCTTCGAACCGGCGATGCCGTCGCTGTAGATCTGCGACAAGCCGACACCGATCGGGTAATACACCCCGCTGGTGCCTCCGGTCAGGATATTGATGAACACTGGCGCGGCCTGTGCTGCGCTGCTCAATGCCAGGGTGGCGGCGGCCAACAGGGCAAAGCGTGTTTTGACTCGCATGGGCAATCTCTCCGTCTTGTTATGGTTTTAAGCAGAGTGTGTTAGCGCTGCACGGCACGGGTGCGGGCATCAGCTCATCCCCAGCCAGGTCGGCAGTACCAGCGAAATCCACGGCACATAGGTAATCAGCACGAGGAACAGCAGCAGAATCATCAGCCAGGGCATCGCCGCCCGGATGGTCGCGGGCAGGGACATGCCGGTCACCGCCGAAGTGACAAACAGGTTCAGCCCCACCGGTGGCGTGATCAGGCCGATCTCCAGATTGACCACCATGATGATGCCCAGATGAATCGGGTCGATGCCCAGTTTCATCGCGATGGGGAACAGAATCGGCGCCAGAATCAGGATGATCGCCGACGGCTCCATGAACGCGCCGGCAATCAGCAACACGATGTTGACCACCAGAAGGAACGTGACCGGCGTCAGGCCGGCTTCGATCACCCAGGCGGTGATCTGCTGCGGCAGTTGTTCGGTGGTCAGCACATGGGCGAAGAGCATGGCGTTGGCGATGATGAACATCAGCATGATGCTCAGCTTGGCCGATTCGAGCAGCACTTTGGGCGTCTCGCGAAACGTCAGGTCCTTGTAGACGAACAGCGCGATGAACGCCGAATAGACCGCTGCCACGGCCGCCGCTTCGGTGGGGGTGAACATCCCCGAATAGATCCCGCCGAGGATAATCACCATCAGCAACAGGCCCCAGATGGCCTGGCGTGCCGTGGCGAGAAATTCACGCAGTGTCGCGCGGGGCAGGGCGGGCAGGTTCTTTTTCACCGCGACAATGTAGATCGCCACCATCAACGCGGTGCCCAACAGCAGGCCCGGTATCACCCCGGCCATGAACAGTTTGCCGACCGAGGTTTCGGTGGCAGCGGCATACACCACCATCACGATCGACGGCGGAATCAGAATGCCCAGGGTCCCGGCGTTGCAAATGATCCCCGCGCCGAAGGCCTGCGGATATCCGGAACGAACCATGCCGGCGATGGCGATCGAGCCCACCGCTGCCACGGTCGCCGGGCTGGAGCCGGAGAGGGCGGCAAACAGCATGCACGCCAGCACGGCCGCGATGGCCAGGCCGCCACGAATATGCCCGACGCAGGCGTTGGCAAAGTCGATCAGGCGACGGGCAACCCCGCCGGTGGTCATGAACGCCCCGGCGAGGAGAAAAAACGGAATCGCCAGCAGGGTGTAATGCTCCGAGGTCTCGAACAGCTTGATCGCCAGCGAACGCACGGAATCGGGACTGAAGAAGATAATCGTCAGCGACCCGGCCAGACCGAGGGAAATGGCGATGGGCACGCCAATGAACATCAAAGCGAAAAGCGCGACGAACAGGAAGGCGATGGTCATGACTTGTCATCCTCGTGCTCGGCGAGTTTCAGCGCGTCGGCGGCTTCATCGGCCAGGCCCAGTCCGGTCTGACGGTTGCGCAGTATGCGCACGAGAATTTCGGCAAAACGGATGAAAATCAGCGCGAACCCCAAGGGCACGATCAACCCTATATGCCATTGCATGATGCCGAAGTGGCCGAGGTCTTCGGCACCGATGCCGGCGTTCATCAGGGTCGCGATCCATTCCAGGCTGGCAATGCACAGCACCCCGGCATAGGCCAGGCAGCACAGGCAGGCGAGGATGCCGATGTATTTCTGCACCGAGCGGCGGGCCAGTTTGACCAGCGCATCAACGCCGATGTGCCCGGCCGTGCGCACCCCATAGGCCAGCCCGAAAAAGATCAGCCAGCCAAACAAGGCCTTGGTCAGGGCGGTGCTCCAGGTCATCGCCTGCGCCATGCCCATGATCCCGTCGCCGATGGCGAACAGCGGCGAGCTTGCCGCCGGCCAATGATCGGCGAGCCAGTAAAACAGGCTGTAGAAGTTGTTGAGGATCACGTAAACGAACGTGACCAGCGTCATCGCTGCCAGGAGGAAGACGATAAAACCTTCCTCGAAGTGTTCCCAGATTCGCCGAAGCGCTTTCATGGCGGGCATCTCACGTCGAGTCAAGACTGGCAGGCGCCGCCCCGGCAGCACCTGCCATGCGATTACTGAGCCTTGTTGACGGCTTCGGCGGCGGAGATCAGCTCAGGACCTATATCGGCTTCGAACTTCTTCCACACCGGTTTCATCGCTTCGCGCCACTGCTCGCGTTCTTCGGGCGTGAGGGTAATGATTTCCGTGGTTTTGGCCGCGAGGATGCGCTGTTTGTCGCTCTCGTTGAGTTGCTGGGCTTCCTTGTTCACATGGGCGGTGACTTCGACGACGATCTTGTCGAGTTCGCTGCGCACGTCAGGTGGCAAGCCGTTCCAGAACTTGGTGTTGGTGATCAGCATGTAATCCAGCACACCGTGGTTGGATTCGGTGATGAATTTCTGCACCTCATGCATTTTCTGGCTGTAGATGTTCGAGTAAGGGTTTTCCGCACCGTTGACCACGCCGGTCTGCAAGCCCTGGTACACCTCGGCGAAACTCATCTTGCGCGGGTTGGCGCGCACGGCCTTGAACTGTTCCTCAAGCACGGCAGAAGCCTGCACGCGGAACTTCAGGCCACGGGCATCGGCCGGCACCCGCAGCGGCTTGTTGGCCGACAGTTGCTTCATCCCGTTGTGCCAATAGGCCAGGCCGGTGATGTTCTTGCTTTCCATCGACTTGAGCAGTCCCTGACCCTCCGGGCTCAACTGGAAGCGGTCGACGGCGTTGATGTCGTTGAACAGGAACGGTAGATCGAACAGTTGCAGGCTTTTGGTGTATTGCTCGAACTTGGCCAGCGACGGCGCAATCATCTGCACATCACCCAGCAACAGCGCTTCCATTTCCTTGCCATCGCCAAACAGCGAGGAGTTGGGATAGACCTCGACCTTGACCTTGCCCGGCAAGCGCTCCTCGACCAGTTTCTTGAACAGCAAGGCACCCTGGCCTTTGGGCGTCTGGTCGGCAACGACGTGGGAGAACTTGATGATGACCGGGTCGGCGGCCATGGCCGGGCTCATTGTGCCTAACGCCAACGCGCAGGCCAGCGCGGTATACAGGGATCTGAGCATCTACGGACTTCCTCTTGTTGTTGTTATCGGATGGCTCGATGCGTTGAGCGCAATCGGGTGCCGGAACAACAGCAAGTCTAGGCAGAAAATCAGCGGTTGGCGGGCGAACACCGGCAAATTGAGGAAAACGGGTATTGCAGGCTGTTTCAAGAGAGTACACGTAATGTCCGAGCACCCATCCTTCACTGAAACCTCGTCATCACGCCTTAGCGCCCTCGACACGCGTCGAAATCCACTGCCGACTGTAAGCCAGCACGCTCTGAGCGATGGCCGTCGGAAAATGAATGAACCCGTGGGGCGACGCCGGCAATACATGCAGCTCAACCGGCGCCGAGGGTTGCCAGCGCTCGGCGATCAGCAGGGTATCGTCAAGCAGCGGGTCGAGTTCGCCGGCAAACAGCAGTGCCGTGGGCAGGCCGGCGAAATCGCCATACAGCGGCGACAGCGGCGGCTGGCGGCGTTGTGTGTCGTTCAGGTCGGGGGTCAGCAGGCGCAACGCGTCGACCATCCCGGGGCCGTCCAGCACCAGTGTATCGGCTGGCGCGTTGCGTACGCTGGGTGTACCGGTCAGGTCGTAGACGCCGTAATACAACAGCGCACCGTGGATGCGTTGCAGCAATTCCGGCCAAGATTTGAGCGCCAGCAACGTTGCGACGGCCAGATGGGCGCCGGCCGATTCGCCGACCACCACCACGGGCAATCCGGCGAACTCGGCGTCATTCAGTACCCCGCGCGCGGCGCGCAGGCAATCGTCCAGCAGGTCTTCGACCGGGGTTGAAACGGCCAAGCGGTAATCGACCGAGACCACTGCCACCTCGCACTCATTGACGATGGCGATGTTGAAGTTGTCGTTCATCTGCGCGTTGCCGATCACCCAGCCGCCGCCATGGAAATCCAGGACCACACCGCGCGGCCGGCCTTTGGGCCGGATGATCCGCACGGGCACCGTATCGAGGATTTTTCGTTCAGCCGTCAGGCCATGCTCGCGCATTTTTTTCGCCCCGACTACCTGACTGACGCGCAGCAGCGCCTGGATCAGGCGCGGCGTCAGGCGGTTGCGAATCTTGAAGCGCGGCAGCCAGGCGAGCTTGCGATTGAATGCGCGCACTTGCGCCAGTTCACGTTCACCTTGCGGCCAAGGCGCAGGGGCCGTCATACGCGGTTCTTCAGCAGGATGGAGAAGTTCAATGCCGCCGCGACACACAGCCACGCCAGGTACGGGAACAGGATCAGCCCGGTGATCAGGTCCAGTTGCAACGCCAGCACCACCATCGCCGCGACGACCAGCCACAGCAGCGCGAGGATGACCATCGCCGCCAACACCTGATGCGCGCCGAAGAACACCGGCGTCCACAGGGTGTTCAGGGCGATTTGCGCGGCCCACAGGGCCAGCACGGTCTGGCTGCCAGGGATCAGGCTCAAGCGGTAACCGGCCCAGGCCAGCAATAGATAAATGATCGTCCAGGCTACCGGAAACGCCCAGTTGGGTGGGGTGAAGCCGGGTTTGTTCAGGCCTTCGTACCACGCGCCCGGTTTGAACATTACGCCGGTGGTGGCGGCTGCTGCGCAGGCCAGAAGGAAGATGAAGAAGGTCATTGCCAGTCCTTAGCTGTGATCAGCTTTTCGGGAAGTGTATGCAAGGGACGCCCGGCGTTGCGAAAAGTTTGCCCGGCAAGCGATGCGGTTGAACCAATAAGCTGACCGGCCGGTCAGGGTAGGCAGTTGTTTTGACTTTCTTCGAGGATCAGACGATGGCTGTTTTTGTTTTGGAGTATCGCTTCAATGGTGAGCCGCGCAGTTATGAGCTTGAGCTGAAGCAGGCGCAACTGGCTGAGCATGAGGCGGCCATGCATTTGTTGCAGTTGCATCTGGGGGATGCGGAGAACAGTCTGCTCATGCCTTCGGCGGATTCTACGCCGGAGGAGGTGATGGAGCAGGCTGAGCGAGTGGGGGTGACGGATATTCGGGTGGTTGATCGAGAGGGTTGATCTTCGCGGTGGGTACATATCCGTTGCTGCGGGTGCTGCGGCTGGCGGTTTCGCCCTTACGGCGAGTCCCTTTTTCAGACGCCAAAAAGGAACCAAAAGGCTTTGCTCCTGCGTTCGGCCCTCGCAGGCTCGGGTCCCTTCGCTCCGGGACCGATCCGGGCGCAGCGGCTACGGTTTGCTGCGCTGCACCTACGTCCGCTGTGTCTGGCTGCGCCAGACGGTCGCTGCGCTCCCACGCCCGGATCGATCCCTGCGCTCAGCCTTCCGATGTCGCCGGTTAGGCAAGATCAAGATCAAGATCAAGAGCACGCGAGCTAACGCTCATTGTTGAGTGGTTAGAAGCGGGTGGTTGGCTTGGGGGTTGTGGTGTATTTGCCCCTCACCCCAGCCCTCTCCCCCTGGAGAGGGAGCCGATCTTTGGGCTTTTCAGAATTTGTGTTCGACTCGGTGTCGCACGTCAGCGTTGCTCTCACATCCACCACGGTCAGTCCCCTCTCCCTCTGGGAGAGGGCTAGGGTGAGGGGCTTTTGATCTTCGTCTTGATCTTGATCTGGCTTTATTGAACGTTTCCACGCTCCGCGTCACGGCCGCGATTTTTGCTGCACAGGCTGGATACTCCCACCTGACTGGCGGTGCTTGTCAGGAAATTCCCACAAGAGTACAAATGTACTCCATGACCAATCTGACTCCCCGCCGTACCGCCATCCTGACCTTCATCCGCGAACGTATCGCCGAGCACGGTCAATCTCCAAGCCTCGCTGAAATCAGCGAGGCTTTTGGTTTTGCCTCGCGCAGCGTGGCGCGCAAGCATGTGCTGGCGCTCACTGACGCCGGGTTTATCGAGGTCAACCCGCATCAGGCCCGGGGCATTCGTTTGCTCGGGCAGCCGCCGCGGCCGGAACTGCTCGATGTTCCTGTGCTTGGCCGGGTGGCCGCCGGTGCGCCGATTGGCGCCGATGCCGAGGTGCATGGGCGCTTGATGCTTGACCCTGGGCTGTTCTCGCGCAGCCCCGATTACCTGCTGCGGGTGCAGGGCGATTCGATGATCGAGGATGGCATTCTCGACGGCGATCTGGTCGGCGTGCGGCGCAATCCCGAGGCGCTGAATGGGCAGATCGTGGTGGCGCGGCTCGACGGTGAAGTGACCATCAAGCGCTTCGAGCGGCTGGGCACCGAGGTGCGGCTGTTGCCGCGCAATCCGGCGTATCAGCCGATTGTCGTGCGTGACGATCAGGATCTGGCCATCGAAGGGGTGTTCTGCGGTCTGGTGAGGCAAGGTTGATGGGCGCCGTCGTTGCACTGGATACGCTGTTCAATGGCGGCCAGGTCTGGAAGGGCCGGCCTGCGCCGCCGGCGGCCAGTCCACAGCCGACCGGGCATGCCGCACTCGACGCAGCACTGCCCAGCGGTGGCTGGCCGGAAGGTGCGTTGAGCGAAATTCTGCTGGCCGGTCCTGGCGTCGGTGAGCTGCAACTGGTCTGGCCGACGCTGGCGCGGCTGGCGGCGGCGGGGGAGCGCATCGTGCTGGTCGCGCCACCCTTCGTGCCGTATCCACAGGCGTGGGCCAGCGCCGGGGTCGACCTGCGCCAGTTGTCGGTGATTCAGGCCAGCGAACGCGATGCCTTGTGGGCGGCGGAACAATGCCTGCGTTCGGGCAGTTGTGGCGCGGTGCTGTGCTGGCCGCACAAGGCGGATGATCGCGCTTTGCGACGTTTGCAGGTGGCTGCCGAGTCTGGCCAGACCCTGGCCTTTGCCTGGCGACCGTTGAGCGAAGCGGTCAACCCGTCGCCGGCGGCGCTACGGATTGCCATCGACGCCAAACCAGCGCAATTGCGCATCCTCAAATGCCGAGGTGGTTTGGCGCGTACGGCACCGATTGCTTTTGCCGTGGGGCACTGAGACCGTCATGCGTTGGGTGTGCATTCTGTTCCCGCAATTGGCCCTGGACGCTGTGCTGCGTCAGCGCCCCGATGCCGATGAGCCGTTGGTGCTGCTCAACGGGCCGGCCCAGCGCCGGGTATTGCAGGCGGTCAACCCGGCGGCGCGCAAACTGGGTTTGCGTGCGGGGCAATCGATGACCGCGGCGCAGGCCATGAGCAAAGGTTTTGCCACCGTTGATTACCAGGCCGCCGAAGTCGAGCGCTGGCAGCAGTTCCTCGCGGCGTGGGCGTATCGTTTCAGTGCGCAGGTCAGCGTGCATTACCCGCGTACCGTGGTATTTGAAATCGAATCGAGCCTGGGGCTGTTCGGCACCTGGGCGCAATTGGAAGCGCGGTTACGTCAGGAGCTGACTGATCTGGGCTTTCGCCATCGCATCGTTGCCGCACCCAATCCGGTGGCTGCCAGGATACTGGCCAATGCCTACGATGGGCTGGTGGTGCCGGACGGCGAGGCTTTGCAACATCATCTCGGGCAATTGCCTGTCGACCGTGTCGGCCTTGAACCGAGCGTGGCCACGGCACTTTCACGGATGGGTCTGCGCCAGCTCAATCAAGTGCAGGGCCTGCCGCGTCAGACACTGGCGCGGCGCTTCGAAGCGTCGATGCTCAAACACCTCGACACCCTGTTCGGCGCGCGGCCACTGGCACTGGAATTCTACTTGCCACCCGATCGTTTCGATGTGCGTATCGAACTCAACTTCGACGTGCAGTCGCATCAGGCGCTGCTGTTCCCGTTGCGGCGCCTGACCGGCGATCTGTCGGCATTTCTTTGTGGGCGCGACAGCGGCGTGCAGCGTTTCGATCTGCATCTGGAGCACGCTGGTTTGCCGGACACGCTGATCAAGGTTGGCCTGCTCAGCGCCGAGCGTGATCCGGCGATGCTCTTCGAACTGGCGCGCGGCCGGCTGGAACAGGTGCAAGTCGCGGCGCCGGTGCGCGGCTTTCGCCTGCGCGCCGAAGATCTGCCGAGTTTCGTGCCGCAGTTTCAGGAGTTGTTCGACGACCGCCCGCAACAAACCTTGCCATGGGAGCAGCTTCGCGAACGCTTGCGCGCACGGCTGGGCGACGATGCGGTGCAGGGGTTGCGTTTTCAGGCCGATCATCGCCCCGAGTGCGCCTGGCAGTTCGGCGTCGACAAGCAGCCTTGCGCAGGCCTGCCGAGCGTGCAGCGGCCGGGCTGGCTACTCACTGAGCCGCAAAGCGTGCCGGAAGGTTCGGCGCGGATTCTCATGGGCCCGGAGCGCATCGAGTCCGGCTGGTGGGACGGCGATGACGTGCGCCGCGATTATTACCTGATCCAGAACCGCGCCGGCCAACAGGGCTGGGCCTATCGTGCGGTGGGTGAGGGCGGTCCGTTGTGGCTGCAGGGCTGGTTTGCATGAGCCGTGGTTATGCCGAACTGCACTGCCTGTCGAATTTCAGTTTCCAGCGCGGTGCGTCCAGTGCGCTCGAGTTGTTTCAGCGGGCAAAAAAGCACGGGTATCAGGCCCTGGCGATCACCGATGAATGCACCCTCGCCGGGATTGTGCGCGCCTGGCAAGCGGCAAAGTCGGTTGAGCTGCCACTGATCATCGGCAGCGAAATACGCATTGAAAACGGCCCGAAGCTGGTGCTGCTGGTGGAGAACCTGGCCGGTTATCAGACGCTGTGCGGCTTGATCACCCGGGCGCGGCGGCGTACGCAGAAAGGCCAGTATCAAATCCTGCGCGAGGATTTCGACGAGCCGCTGTCGGGGCTGCTGGTGTTGTGGGTGCCGGACTCGATCGATGAACAGCGAGAGGGCGACTGGCTTAAACAGACCTTCGGCGACAGGCTGTGGCTGGCCGTGCAGTTGCACCGCGGTCAGGATGATCACCAGCGATTGGCGGCGTTGCTGAGTATGGCTGCCGAATTGCAGATTCGCGCCGTGGCCAGTGGCGACGTGCACATGCACGCCCGTGGCCGCCGCGCCCTGCAGGACACCATGACCGCGATCCGCCATCACCTGCCGGTGGCCGAAGCGGGCTTGCGCTTGCACCCCAATGGCGAGCGGCATTTGCGCAGTGTCGAGGTGCTGCGGGAGCTGTATCCGCAGCCCTTGCTCGACGAAACGGTCGCCCTCGCTCGGCGCTGCACCTTCGATCTGAGTGAACTGCGTTATCAATATCCAAAGGAGCTGGTGCCCGAGGGCCACAGCGCCACTTCCTGGTTGCGCCAATTGACCAAAGAGGGCATCGCCTGGCGCTGGAAGAAAGGCGCACCCTTCAAGGTGCTACGGCAGATCAACAAGGAGTTGCAACTGATTGCCGAGCTCGGCTACGAAAGCTATTTCCTCACCGTACACGACGTGGTGCGGTTCGCCCGCGAGCAGCACATCCTCTGTCAGGGCCGTGGTTCGGCAGCCAACTCGGCGGTGTGCTTTGCCTTGGGCATCACCGAAATCGACCCGGAGCGCACCACGTTGCTGTTCGAGCGCTTCATGTCGAAAGAGCGCAACGAGCCGCCGGACATCGACGTCGATTTCGAGCACGAACGTCGCGAAGAAGTCCTGCAATACGTCTTCCGTCGATATGGTCGCGGTCGCGCAGCGTTGACCGCAGTGGTCAGCAGTTATCACGCTGCCGGTGCCGTGCGGGACGTGTCCAAGGCCCTGGGATTGCCGCCGGACCAGATCAATGCACTGGCCGATTGCTGCGGCCACTGGAGCGACGAAACCCCGCCGCTGGAACGTCTGCGCGAAAACGGTTTCGACCCCGAAAGCCCGCTGCTGCGCCGGGTCTTGAGCCTGACCGGGCAATTGATCGGCTTCCCCCGGCACCTGTCGCAACACCCCGGCGGCTTCGTGATTTCCGAGCAACCGCTGGACACCCTGGTGCCGGTCGAGAACGCGGCCATGGCCGAGCGCACGATCATTCAGTGGGACAAGGACGACCTCGACGCGGTCGGCCTGCTCAAGGTGGATATCCTGGCGCTCGGCATGCTCAGCGCGATCCGCCGCTGTTTCGATCTGCTGCGCCGTCATCGCCAGCGCGATTTGAGCCTGGCGACGATTCCAGCCGAAGACAAGCCGACCTACGCGATGATCAGCCGCGCCGACACCATCGGCGTATTCCAGATCGAATCGCGGGCGCAGATGTCGATGCTGCCGCGCCTGCGTCCACAAAAATTCTACGATCTGGTGATCCAGGTGGCGATTGTCCGACCGGGCCCGATTCAGGGCGGGATGGTGCATCCGTACCTGCGCCGGCGTAATAAAGAAGAAGCGGAAAGCTATCCGTCGCCGGAGTTGAAAGTGGTGCTTGAACGCACCCTTGGCGTGCCGCTGTTTCAGGAACAGGTGATGCAGATCGCCATTGTCGCCGCCGATTACAGTCCCGGCGAGGCCGATCAGTTGCGTCGCTCCATGGCCGCGTGGAAACGTCACGGTGGCCTGGAACCGCACAAGGAACGTCTGGCCGCCGGCATGAAGAAAAACGGCTATACGCCGGAATTCGCCGCGCAGATCTTTGAACAGATCAAAGGTTTCGGCAGCTACGGTTTTCCCGAATCCCATGCCGCCAGTTTCGCTTTGCTGACCTATGCCAGTTGCTGGCTAAAGTGTCACGAACCAGCGGCATTTGCCTGCGCGCTGATCAATAGCTGGCCGATGGGCTTCTACAGCCCGGACCAGATTCTGCAGGATGCGCGCCGTCATCAATTGCAGATTCGCCCGGTCGACGTACGTGCCAGCGACTGGGATTGCAGCCTGGAAACCACCACCGGTCCACAACCGGCGATCCGCATGGGCTTGCGCATGATCAAAGGCTTTCGCGAGGACGACGCCCGGCGCATCGAAGCGGCGCGGGCGCGTGGAGCGTTCGCCGATGTTGCCGATCTAGGCGACCGTGCGGCGCTCGACAGCCGCGCGCAAGCCTTGCTCGCCGATGCCGGGGCCTTGCGCGGCCTGGCCGGGCATCGGCATCGCGCGCGCTGGGAAGTCGCCGGGGTGCAGAAACAGTTGGGGCTGTTTGCCGGCCTGCCCAGCCAGGAGGAGCCGCAAGTGCTGCTGCCCAAACCCAGCGTCGGTGAGGATCTGCACGCTGACTACGCCACCGTCGGCACCACCTTGGGCCCGCATCCGCTGGCCCTGTTGCGCGGCGAGTTGCGCGCGCTGCGCTGTCGCAGCTCGCGGGAATTGCTCGATGTCGAACATGGCCGGCCGGTGAGCATGGCCGGGCTGGTGACCGGGCGCCAGCGTCCCGGCACTGCCAGTGGGGTGACGTTCGTGACGCTGGAAGACGAATTCGGCAACGTCAATGTGGTGGTCTGGCGCGATCTGGCCGAGCGTCAACGGCAAGTTCTGGTTGGTTCGCAATTGCTCAGGGTCGATGGTCGCTGGGAACGCGAGGGCGAAGTGCGGCATTTGATCGCCGGACGCCTGAGTGACCTCAGCCCGATGCTCAACGGCATTCGCGTGCAGAGCCGGGATTTTCACTGATCAACCGACCCCGGGCCGCTCGTTCCCACGCTCCGCGTGGTAACGCCTCCCGTGACGCTCTGCGTCACAGTGGACGCGGAGCGTCCATGGCTGCATTCCCACGCAGAGCGTGGGAACGATCACCCCAAAATCTGTGTTAGTGAGCCTGAATTTCCAGCCTGTTTCTTGACGCCAAAAAAATCCTGTCATCAATGATGGCACTTTGTCATAATGCCGGCCTTTTTCCGCTGTCCAGTGCTTTGCCGTGCCGGGACACCCCGTTTTTCAAGAAGGAAATACTCAGTGAGAATGATCTCCCGGATGTTGGTTTCAGGCGTTGCGATCGCCGTGCTCGGCACGCTGGCCACCACGCTGTCCGGCTGCGCCACGGAAACCTCCCGCGCGCTGCCGGTGGCCAAGGTCGAAAGCGCCACTCAGGTCTGGACCGGCGTTCGCGTGCCAATGGCGGTGGGCAAATTCGACAACCGCTCCAGCTACATGCGCGGCATTTTCTCCGACGGCGTCGACCGTCTCGGCGGCCAGGCCAAGACCATCCTCATCACTCACTTGCAGCAGACCAACCGCTTCAGCGTGCTGGACCGCGACAACATGGGCGAAATCCAGCAGGAAGCCACCATCAAAGGCCAGGCTCAGCGCTTGAAAGGCGCTGATTACGTGGTCACCGGTGACGTCACCGAATTCGGTCGCAAGGAAACCGGCGACCACCAGTTGTTCGGCATTCTCGGCCGCGGCAAGACCCAGGTCGCCTACGCCAAGGTCAACCTGAACATCGTCAATATCAGCACCTCTGAAGTGGTCTATTCGACCCAGGGCGCCGGCGAGTACGCCTTGTCCAACCGCGAAATCATCGGCTTCGGTGGCACTGCTGCCTACGACTCCACCCTCAACGGCAAAGTCCTGGATCTGGCCATGCGCGAGGCGATCAATCGCCTGGTCGATGGCATGAACGCCGGTGCCTGGAAACCGGGCAACTGATCGACGCCCATTGCAAGGAGCAACACCCATGAAACCGAATCTGTCGCGCCCGTTGCTGGCGCTGACTCTGGCTGCCACCACGCTGCTGGCCGGCTGTGCCGGGCCGAAAACCCTGTACCAGTGGGAAGGCTACGAGCCGCAGGTCTACGAGTACTTCAAAGGCGAGGAGCCGAAAGAAGCCCAGGCCGAAGCGCTGGAACGTGATCTGCAGAAAATCCGCTCGACCGGCAAAGCCGTACCGCCGGGCTACCACGCGCACCTGGGCCTGCTCTATCTGAGCATGGGCAAGGACGATCAGATGGTGCAGCAGTTCAATACCGAAAAAACGCTGTTTCCCGAGTCCGGCACGTACATGGACTTTTTGCTTAAAAACGCCAAGGCCGGAGTCAGCCAATGATCTCGCGTAGCTGCAAATGGCTGATCGCCGGTCTGGCCCTGACCGTGCTGGGTGGCTGCGTCGCGCCGAAAACCGTGGATTACTCGGCGTACAAACAGGCGCGCCCGAAGACCATTCTGGTCCTGCCGCCGCTCAATACTTCGCCGGACGTGAAAGCTTCCTACAGCTTGTTGTCGCAAGTGACGTTCCCGCTGGCTGAGGCCGGTTATTACGTACTGCCGATCACTCTGGTCGACGAAACCTTCCGCCAGAACGGCATGACCACACCCGATGACATTCATCAGGCACCGCCGAACAAACTGAAGGAAATCTTCGGTGCGGACGCAGCGCTGTACATCACCGTGACCGAATACGGCACTCGCTACATGGTGATCAGCAGCGAAACCGCAGTGACCGCGACGGCGAAACTGGTCGACCTGAAAAGCGGCACGACGCTGTGGACCGGTACGGCGCGCGCGTCGAGCGAAGAGGGTGGCAACAACGGTGGTGGCGGCCTGATCGGCATGCTGATCACTGCCGCTGTGAAGCAGATCATCAACAGCTCCACCGACGCCGGCTACCCGATTGCCGGTGTGGCGAGCAATCGTCTGCTCTCCGCCGGCCACCCGGCAGGCCTGCTGTACGGCCCGCGTTCGCCGAAATACGGCACCGACTGACCCCACCCGATCACTGTGGGAGCGAGCCTGCTCGCGAAGACGGTTTGTCATTCAACGTGGATGTTGCCTTGACCACCGCTTTCGCGAGCAGGCTCGCTCCCACAGGGGGCTATGTCGTTCGCGCTGCCGACGACAGTGTTCGGCCACGCCGCCATCTCCCCACCGAAACCCCTGTATCCTGACGCCAAAGTCGATATTCTGCGCCTCGGGCCAACCGACGCCAAAGGAGTGTTCGTATGACCGACAAGAAACCGGAGACCACGGTCGACCGCGTCTATCAAGGGGTTTATCAGGCGATCAGCAAGCGTTCGCTGCGTCCGGGGATGAAACTGGGCGAGGCCTCGCTGGCCGAGCTGTTCAACGTCAGCCGCACCTCGGTGCGCGCGGCGCTCAAGCAACTGGAAGCCGAAGGGCTGGTCACCACCGAGCCCAACAAGGGCGCGTCGGTGTCATTACCGAGCAACGAAGAGCTGCGTTCGCTGTTCGAAACCCGCCGTCTGATCGAGATCGGCATCGTCACCGAACTGTGCCGGCGCAAAGACCCGGCGGCCATGCAGGACCTGCGCGCGCACCTGCTGCTCGAAGACGAAGCCCACGCGGCGGGCGATCACGAACGGCTGATTTACCTGCTGGGTGAATTCCACCTCAAACTGGCGCGCAGCCTGAACAACCCGGTGTTGCTCGACTGGTTCCAGAAGCTGATTTCTCGCGCCTCGCTGTATGCCGCTGCACTGGATGATGACAGCCATGAAGTCTGCCGCGACGACGAACATTTGCGTCTGATCGAGCACATCGAGGCCGGCAACCAGAGCGCTGCCATCGAACTGACCTGCACCCATCTGAACGGTATCGAGAAAGCCATTCTCGACGTCGCCGCGAAAATGAAAACCGGCTACCACCCGCTCAAGCACTTGATCGGCGTCTAGTCGGCTGCACGCCAGCAAATCGGCTAATCTCTGATGAAACCAATACGACCGAAGACGCTCGAAACACACGAGCGTCGCGTCGTTCCGGCGTCGCGACAGATCGGGCATTCACCACAGGACACCGAGTCAATCGATGCAGTTTTTATCCGATAGCTACGGTTGTGACGGCTGGAAAGGCGAAATGGCCGAGCGCATCCGCGCGTTCGACTGGAGCCACACCGAGCTGGGCCCGTTGCACAGTTGGCCGGCCAGCCTGTGCAGCGCGGTACAACTGATGCTGGCCTCGCCACTGCCAATGGTGATGCTTTGGGGCCGTGCCGGTTACATGATCTACAACGACGCCTATTCGCAGTTCGCTGGCGGTCGTCACCCTTATCTGCTCGGCGCGCCCGTTGAGCTGGGCTGGCCGGAAGTCGCCGAATTCAATCGCAATGTGGTCGACACCTGCCTGGCGGGCGGCACGCTGTCCTATCGCAATAAACTGTTGGTGCTGTTGCGTGATCGCGTCCCGGAGGACGTCTGGCTCGATCTCTATTACAGCCCGGTGGCCAATGATGACGGCGCGCCCGCCGGCGTCATGGCAATGGTGGTGGAAACCACCGAGCTGGTGATTTCCGAACGCTTGCGCCAGGAAGCGGAGAACGCTTACCGCGCCGATAACGAGCGGGTGCGGCTGGCACTGAATGCCGGGGCGTTGCTCGGCTCGTTTGTCTGGGACATCAAAAACAACCGACTCTCGGCTGATGAGCGATTCGCGCGAACGTTCTCCTATCCGCCCGACCAGGACCTGAGCAACCTGGCCCAGGACATTGCCGACTCGCGCATTCATCCCGATGACCTCGCCTGGGTTCAGGAACGCGTCGCCCATTCGGTGCAAACCGGTGAGCCGTATAACGCCGAATATCGGGTGTTGCGCAGCGATGGCAGTTACCTCTGGGTGTTGGCCAGCGGCGCTTGTGAATTCGACGACGACGGCGCGCCGCTGCGCTTCCCCGGCGTGTTGATCGATATTCATGAGCGCAAGAACGCCGAAGAATCCTTGCTCAAATTCACTCGCAACCTCGAGCAACGCGTAGCCGAAGAGGTTGAGGCGCGGCTCGCGGCTGAAGAGCAGTTGCGCCAGTCGCAGAAGCTTGAATCGATCGGTGGTTTGACCGGCGGCGTCGCACACGATTTCAATAATCTGCTGCAAGTGATCGCCGGCAATCTGCATCTGCTCGCACGGCATGAGCCGGACAACGCCAATGTGCAGCGCCGGGTCGGTGCTTCGCTGGCAGCGGTCGAGCGCGGCGCCAAGTTGTCCTCGCAACTGCTGGCGTTTGCCCGGCGCCAGCCGCTGTCGCCGGCGGTATGCAACCCGCAGCAGATCTTCGAAGGCGTCGGTGAATTACTTCAACGCGCGCTGGGCGAAACCATCCAGATCGATGTGCAGCTGCCGCCGGCACCGTGGCATGTCTACGTCGACCGCAATCAGTTGGAAAACGCCATTCTCAACCTGGCGATCAATGCCCGCGATGCCATGAAAGGCGAGGGCGTGATCGGCCTCAGTGCCTCCAACGTCCAGCTCGACAGCGCGTTTTGTGCCGGTAAAGGCATCAATCCCGGCGACTTCGTGCGAGTCGCGGTCAGCGACAGCGGCGCCGGTATCCCGCCGGATATTCTCGAGCAAGTGTTCGAGCCGTTTTTCACTACCAAGGCCGATGGCCAGGGCACTGGTTTGGGCCTGAGCATGGTCTTTGGTTTCGTCAAGCAGAGCGGCGGCCACGTCGAGATCGACAGCCGGATCGGCGAGGGTACGCGGGTGCAGTTGTATTTCCCGCGCAGTCTGCGCCCGATCCTCGACGAATCGCCCAATCTGCAACGCCAGCAGAGCGGCGGCAACGAGACGATTCTGGTGGTCGAGGACAACGATGCCGTGCGCACCTCGGTGGTCGAGTTGTTGCGCGAGGAAGGTTATCGCGTGGTCACGGCCGGCAATGGCGATGTGGCGATGCAGATATTGCTCGAAGGCACCGACGTCGATCTGATTTTTACCGACGTGGTCATGCCCGGGCTGATCAAGAGTTCCGATCTGTTCGCCTGGGCCAAGGTGCAGACGCCGCCGCTGGCGGTACTGTTCACGTCCGGGCACACCCGCGACATCATTTCGCGCAATCACCAGCTCAGCCCCGACACCCATCTGCTCGGCAAGCCGTACAGTCCGCAGGCCCTGCTGCAGACAATCCGCGCGGTCCTCAGCAGTTGAGCGTTGCACACTCCTACAGCAAGGCAGGTCGATGACTTCCAAACGCAGCTCGAAAGCGCCCGCCGGCATGGTCCGGGTTCGCGGCGCCCGCGAACACAACCTGAAAAACGTCGATGTCGACATTCCCCGCGACGCCCTGGTGGTGTTCACCGGGGTGTCCGGTTCGGGCAAATCATCGCTGGCGTTTTCGACGCTGTACGCCGAGGCGCAGCGCCGTTATTTCGAGTCTGTGGCGCCTTATGCGCGGCGTCTGATCGATCAGGTCGGCGTGCCGGATGTCGATTCCATCGAAGGCCTGCCGCCCGCTGTCGCTTTGCAACAACAGCGCGGTACGCCGAGTACACGTTCTTCGGTGGGCAGCGTGACCACGTTGTCCAGCCTGATCCGCATGCTTTATTCGCGCGCCGGCAGTTATCCGCCGGGGCAACCGATGTTGTACGCCGAGGACTTTTCGCCGAATACCCCGCAGGGCGCCTGCCCGGAATGTCACGGACTCGGTCGGGTTTATGAAGTCACCGAGGCGCTGATGGTGCCGGATCCGAACCTGACCATCCGCCAGCGCGCGGTGGCGTCGTGGCCGCTGGCGTGGCAGGGGCAGAACCTGCGCGATATCCTCGTAACGATGGGTATCGATGTCGACATTCCATGGAAGAAACTGCCGAAAAAGCAGCGCGACTGGATTCTCTTCACCGAAGAAACCCCGACGGTTCCGGTGTACGCCGGGCTGACTCCGGAAGAAACCCGCGTCGCCCTCAAGCGCAAGATGGAACCGAGTTATCAAGGCACCTTCACCGGCGCCCGTCGCTACATCCTGCACACGTTTACCCACTCGCAAAGTGCGCTGATGAAAAAGCGCGTTTCGCAGTTCATGCTCGGCAGCCCGTGCCCGTTGTGTGAAGGCAAACGCCTGAAGCGCGAGGCGTTGTCGGTGACGTTTGCCGGGCATGACATCGGTGCGCTGTCGCAAATGCCGTTGCTGCAACTGGCAGAGGTGTTGCGCCCGGTCGCGGCGGCGGAATATCTCGAACAGGCTGAAGAAAGCAGCGCCACCCTCAGTCATGCGCAAACCCGCGAGGCCCGCCAACAACGTGTGGCCCACGGCGGCAGTGGTCATGCCAGCGCGCCGGATGTGCGGCACACGCCGAACCTGTCGCTGGAGAAACGGATTGCGGCGCAGCGCATCGCAGAAGATTTGCTCGAACGAGTCAGCACCCTGACCGATCTGGGCCTTGGTTATCTGGCGCTCGAGCGCAGCACGCCGACGCTGTCGTCCGGGGAATTGCAGCGCTTGCGCCTGGCAACGCAGTTGGGCTCGCAGTTGTTCGGCGTGATTTATGTACTCGACGAGCCGTCCGCCGGTTTGCATCCGGCGGATGGCGAGGCGTTGTTCGAAGCGCTTCAGCGATTGAAGGCGGACGGCAACACGCTGTTCGTGGTCGAGCATGATGTGGAGACCATGCGCCGCGCCGACTGGCTGATCGATGTCGGCCCGGCTGCGGGGGAGAAGGGTGGTCAGGTGTTATACAGCGGACCGCCAGCCGGTCTGGCCGAGGTCGAGTCGTCGCAGACCCGGCCCTATCTGTTCGGCGAAGCGCAGCGTCCGCCACGGGCGGCACGTAAGCCCTCGGCGTGGCTGAAGCTTGAGGGCATCACCCGCAATAATCTGAACAACCTCAGTGCCGAATTTCCCTTGGGCTGCTTCACCTCGGTGACTGGCGTGTCCGGCTCCGGCAAATCGAGTCTGGTCAGCCAGGCCTTGCTCGAACTGGTCGGCGCGCAACTGGGCCGGTCGACGGTGGAGGCCGAGCCGGAAGAACTCAGTCTCGAAGACGATGCGCCGCAGGTCAGCGGCGGCCAGGTCACGGCGGGGCTGGAGTCGATCAAGCGTCTGGTGCAAGTCGATCAGAAGCCTATCGGCCGCACGCCACGCTCCAATCTGGCGACGTATACCGGGCTGTTCGACAACGTGCGCAAACTGTTTGCCGCGACCGATGCAGCGCGCGCCGAGGGTTACGACGCCGGGCAGTTTTCCTTCAACGTCGCCAAGGGCCGCTGCGCCACTTGCGAAGGCGAGGGATTTGTCAGTGTCGAATTGCTGTTCATGCCCAGCGTTTATGCGCCGTGCCCGACCTGTCATGGCGCGCGCTACAACCCGCAGACGCTGGCGGTCCTCTGGCAAGGCTTGAGCATCGCTCAGGTGCTGCAACTGACCGTCGATGAGGCGGTGACGGTGTTTGCCGAGCAACCGGCGATTCGCCGTTCGCTGGAAGTGCTGCGCGATATCGGCCTGGGCTATCTGCGCCTCGGGCAGCCGGCCACCGAGTTGTCCGGCGGTGAGGCGCAGCGCATCAAACTCGCCACTGAATTGCAGCGCAATCAGCGCGGCGCGACCTTGTATGTACTCGACGAACCGACCACCGGATTGCACCCGCGCGATGTCGATCGGCTGCTGGAGCAACTGGATACGCTGGTGACGGCGGGGCACACGGTAATCGTGGTTGAGCATGAAATGCGCGTGGTCGCGCAGAGTGACTGGGTGATCGACATCGGCCCGGGTGCGGGCGATCAGGGCGGCAAGATCGTCGCCGCCGGTACACCGCAAAAAGTCGCCGCCAGCAAGAAAAGCAAGACGGCGGCGTTTCTCGCCCGTGCCTTGAGCCGATGAGGACGGCGCCTGGACTGGCGCCATCGCTGGCAAGCCAGCTCCCACAGTCATCCTTGGTGTTGCCGAAAATTGGTGCACGCTGGCAATCCCTGTGGGAGCGAGTTTGCTCGCGAAGGCGTCCGTCCAGCCAACTCATCTGCAGCTGACACAACGCTTCGCGAGCAGGCTCGCTCCCACAGGGAAAGGGGTGTGTCGGCTATTCCTGCACCACTGCAAAATTGTGTGGGAGCTGGCTTGCCAGCGATGGCGGCAGCTCAGCCCACACCTCTGCAGCTGACACAACGCGTCACGTTGACTGTAGTCGCTTGGCACCAGGCTGCGATGTATTGAACGAATCCATAGCGTGCGGCTTCGAACGTTACAAGCCGACGTTTTTTCCAGTCGTGCTGGAACAACAATGCTGGACTATGAATGAGGTGCCCATGAACGATCAAGCGTCGCAATCGCAACATCAATCGCCTGATTCGATCAACCGCAACGACCCCGCGATCGACCCGCAGACGCCGGGGCAAACCACCCCCGCACCCAGTGAAGAAGGCAAGGCGGACAGTGCGCGCGGTGACGTCGATCAGAAGCAGCATCACAGCGATAACAACAACGACTTCAGCCCCGGCTTCAAGCCTGATCCGGACAGACCTGCGCCAGGCGAAAGCACCGATGCCGATATCGATACCGATGGTGGTTGATTGCTCCATGTCTAGTCCTGAAATAGGTTTACACCTGTTTCACCCCAACGCCCGATGCACCGCATCGGGCGTTTTGTATTTTAAGGACAGGTGCGGGCGCTCCTGGTTGTAGATCAGGATCGCTTCTCGCACCAT